>LULE01001685.1_pt1 | contig 14275 bp, 14 predicted proteins | sample 728231 | NCBI WGS metagenome assembly LULE01 (sample SAMN03860297, study PRJNA289734) | marine metagenome | biome: seawater column; feature: ocean; material: water; isolation source: Red Sea water column Station 192 - depth 10m | place: Saudi Arabia: Red Sea | collected 2011-10-15 | depth 10 m | reverse complement strand
GGCGCGCAGGCCCTCCATGCACGCGGCGTACGCCCCGACGCCGGGGACCAGGAGGCCGTCGGCCTCCAGGGCGGCGTCGAAGTCGGAGGTCAGCGTGACGTCGGCACCGGCACGCTCCACCGCTCGTACGGCGGAGCGGAGGTTGCCGGAGCCGTAGTCGAGGACGACGACCGACGGAGCGGTCACAGAGTGCCCTTCGTGGACGGCACGCCCGTCTCGCGCGGGTCGAGGGCGACCGCGTCACGGAAGGCACGCGCGAACGCCTTGAACTGCGTCTCCACGATGTGGTGCGGCTCGCGCCCGGCCAGCACGCGCACGTGGAGGGCGAGGTGGGCGTGGAAGGCGATGGACTCGAAGACGTGCTGGGTCAACGACCCGAGGTAGGACACCCCGGACCCACCGAGCTGGACGTACTGCTGCCCCTCGGGCTCACCGGTGTGCACGCAGTAGGGACGACCGGAGACGTCGACGACGGCCTGGACGAGCGCCTCGTCGAGCGGGACGGTGGCGTCGCCGAAGCGGCGCACGCCCTTCTTGTCCCCCAGCGCCTGGCGCAGCGCCTGGCCGAGGGCGATCGCGGTGTCCTCCACGGTGTGGTGGGCGTCGATGTGCACGTCGCCGTCGGTCTGGACCGTCAGGCCCGTCGAGGTCGACCTCGACGAGCACCTTCGACTCGCTGGTCTGGCGCTCCACGCGTCCGGTGCGGCTCATCACTTGCTCCCACTCTCGTCCAGCACGGCGTCCAGGGCCTCCCTGAACGCGGTCATCTCCTCAGGCGTCCCGATCGACACCCGCAGCCAGCCCTCGGGGCCGACCTCGCGGACCAGGACACCCTGGTCCAGCAACCGCTGCCACACAGCATGCCGGTCCGGGAAGGTCCCGAACAACGCGAAGTTGGCGTCGGAGTCGGCGACGTCGAGGCCGCGACCCCGCAGCCAGGCCACGGTCTCGTCGCGCTCGTGACGCAGCTCGTCGACCTTGCCCAGCAGCTCCTCGTGGTGGCGCAGGGCCGCGAGCGCGACCGCCTGGCTCACTGCGGAGAGGTGGTAGGGCAGGCGCACGACGCGGATCGCGTCGCAGATGCGCGGGTCGGCGGCGAGGTAGCCCAGCCGCAGCCCCGCACCCGCGAACGCCTTGCTCATGGTGCGCGTGACCACGAGGTTGGGGTACGACGGCAGCAGCTCGATCGCGCTGGGCGTGCCGGTCCGGCGGAACTCGCCGTAGGCCTCGTCGACCACCAGCAGGCCGTCGTCGCCCAGCGCCTCGCACAGCACGCCGACGACCTCGGGCTCCAGCGCGGTGCCGGTCGGGTTGTTGGGGCTCGGCAGCAGCACCAGGCTCGGCCGCTCGGTGCGCACCAGCTCCAGCGCGGCGTCCACGTCGAGCGTGAAGTCCTCGGCGCGACGCCCGGCCACGAAGCGGCTGTGGGTGTCGCGGGCGTACTCCGGGTACATCGAGTACGTGGGCGCGAAGCTCACGACGGTCCGGCCCGGGCCCCCGAAGGCCTGCAGCAGCTGCAGCATCACCTCGTTGGAGCCGTTGGCGGCCCACACCTGCTCGGGGGTGATCGGGTCCTGCCCGTCGGCCACGTCGCGCGACAGGTAGTCCGCCAGTCCTTCGCGCAGCGCGACGTGCTCGCGGTCGGGGTAGCGGTTCAGCCCTCGAGCCGCCTCGGCCGCAGCCGCCGCGATGTCGGCGACGCACGCCTCGGAGGGTCCGTAGGGGTTCTCGTTGGTGTTGAGCTGCACCGGCGCCTGCTCCAGCGAGAGCTGGGGCGCGCCGTACGGCGCGAGGCCGCGCAGCTCCTCGCGGAGCGGCGGGAAGGTCATCCGGATCCCCTAGCGCTGAAACCGGATGCGGACCGACTGCCCGTGGCCGGGCAGGTCCTCGGCCTCGGCCAGCGTCACGACGTGGTCGGCGACCGCCTCGAGGCCCTCGCGGGAGTAGTCCACGACGTGCACCGACTTGGTGAACGCGCGCACCGACAACCCCGAGGAGTGGCAGGCGCAGCCGCCGGTGGGCAGCACGTGGTTGGACCCGGCGCAGTAGTCGCCCAGCGCGGTCGGGGCGTAGTCGCCGATGAAGATCGCTCCGGCGTTGCGGATGCGGGCGGCGACGGCCGCAGCGTCACGGGTCTGGATCTCCAGGTGCTCCGAGGCGTAGGCGTCGCACACCTCCACGCCCTGGTCGAGGTCGTCGACCAGCACGATGCCGGACTGAGCACCGCCCAGGGCGACCTTCACGCGCTCGACGTGGCCGGTGGTGGCGACCTGCTTCTCGAGCTCGGCCTCCACGTCGTCGGCCAGCGTCTCGGAGTCGGTGACCAGCACGGCCGCGGCCAGCGGGTCGTGCTCGGCCTCGGAGATCAGGTCGGCGGCGACGTACGCCGCATCGGCGGTCTCGTCGGCGAGGATCGCGACCTCGGTGGGACCGGCCTCGGAGTCGACGCCGACCAGGCCCTTGAGGAGGCGCTTGGCGGTCACGACCCAGATGTTGCCCGGCCCGGTCACGAGGTCGACCTTGGCGCAGGGGCCGGTGCCGTAGGCGAACATGGCGATCGCCTGCGCGCCGCCCACGGCGTAGACCTCCTCGACCCCGAGCAGGGCGCAGGCCGCGAGGATGGTGGGGTGCGGCAGGCCGCCGAACTCCTTCTGCGGCGGGCTCGCCAGCGCCAGCGACGGGACGCCGGCCACCTGCGCCGGCACGACGTTCATCAGCACGCTGGAGACCAGGGGCGCGAGGCCACCGGGGACGTAGAGCCCGACGCGACCGACCGGGACCTTGCGGTGCACGACACGCGCGCCCGGGCCGAGGTCGGTGACGACGTCCTGCTCGAGCTCGGCCTCGCTGGCCACCCGCAGGCGGCGGACGGACTCCTCCAGCCCGGCGCGGATGGCGGGCGGACCTCCTCGCAGATCGCATGCGTCGCCGGGACCGCTGCTTCCACGTCGAAGTCCGCACGCGGCAGGGCCGTCCGGTAGTCGAACGGCTCACCCGGCGTGCGGCCCGTGGCGGCGCTGCGCAGGTCGATCCGGCGAATCATGGGGCCAAGTCTACGAGCGGGCGGTGGCGCGCCCGAACCCGCGATGCCCCGATGGACACACCACCCATCCCCTAGGGTCGAAGACGTGACCTCGACGCTCCCGATGTTCCCGCTGAACTCGGTGCTGTTCCCGGGCGTCACCGTCCCCCTGCGGGTCTTCGAGGACCGCTACCGCGCGATGGTCCACCACCTGCTGCGCATCGAGGACCCCGCCGAACGGCTCTTCGCCTCCGTCGGCATCCGCGAGGGATACGAGGTCGGCGAGCACGGCGCCCAGTCGCTCTACCGCGTGGGGGTGCGGCTTCAGCTGACCGAGGCCGAGCAGCACGACGACGGCACCTTCTCGATCCTGGCGGTGGGCCGCGACCGCATCTCCCTGGAGCGGCTCGACAGCTCCGGTCTCTTCCCCCTCGGCCATGTCGAGGAGCGCCCCGAGGCGGTGCCGGTCATGGACCCGATGCTCGAGGCCGTGATGGAGCGGGCCCGGTCCACGTTCACCGCCTACCGTGCCGCGCTGGCCGCGATCCGGGCGGACCCGCACGAGGGCTCGCTGCCGCAGGACCCGACGTACCTCTCCTGGACGCTGTCGGCCAGCGCTCCCCTGCCGATGCCGGAGCGGCAGGGGCTGCTGGAGTGCGACGACCCGATCTCGCGCCTGGAGATGGTGACCGACCTGCTGCGAGCCGAGCTGCGCGCGATGAACGTCATCCCCTCCCTGCCCGCCACCGAGGTGGCCCGCACCCGCTGGTCGCCGAACTGAGCCGCCAGGAACCGTGCGAGGAACGAGCACGGTTCCGTGGGCGGTGAAGGTCGAGCAAGCGTCGCGACCCGGTGAGACGAAGGAGAACCTGACACCCATGGCCAAGAAGACGAAGCAGACCGCCGGCACCCCGGCGACCGTCGCCCTGACCCGCGCAGGCGTGGAGTTCACGGTCCACCCCTACGATCACGACCCCCGAGCGGAGTCCTACGGCCTGGAGGCGGCCGAGGCGCTCGGGCTGGCGCCGGAGCAGGTGTTCAAGACCCTCTTCGCGAGCCTCGACGGGCGGTTGGTCGTCGGTGTGGTGCCGGTGACCGGCCAACTGGACCTCAAGGCCCTGGTCCGGGCGCTGGGCGGGAGCAAGGCGGTGATGGCCGACCCGGCGGCGGCCGAGCGGGCGACAGGGTACGTCGTCGGCGGGATCTCCCCGGTGGGCCAGAAGCGGCAGCACCCGACGGTGGTCGACGAGTCCGCGCTGACCCACGACCGGGTCTACGTCTCCGGTGGCCGCCGGGGCCTGGACCTGGGCCTCTCCCCCGCCGACCTCGTGCGGATCACCTCCGCCGTGACTGCCCGCATCGGTCGCTGAACGACCCTCACACACCCGCGGGCCCCTGCCCGCCGAACCGGCGTATTGATACGCCGGCTCAGCGTGAGCGGGTCAGTCGGTGGAGATGCGCAGCAGACCGCGCAGGCTGCCGTCGTCCTCGATCCAGGACGAGGAGCCCAGGGCGGCCAGCGGCTCCAGGTTGTCGCGGACCTCGGCCATGTCGTCCCCCTCGTCGAGGGGCTCCTCGACTCCGGGCAGGTCGCCGAACCCGGCGGTGAACGCGTCCTCCAGGGCCTCCATGAAGCCGATGGCCACCTCGGCCACCACGTCGATGTCGGCGTAGGCGACGCTCACCAGGCCGTCGGTCTCCGGCACCACGTCACGGAAGCGATCGCTGTCGCCGAGGTCGCCGCCCTCGGCGACCTCGTCGCGCCACGAGGCACTGGGGCCCACCGCCACCACGTCGTCGCCGGCACTGACACCGAGCAGGTCCGCGCCCGGGGCCTGGAAGGGACCGAGGAACGGACCCACCGCGTCGGCGAGGTCCTGCACCGCCTGCTCCTCACCGTCCATCACCAGCGCGAGCGGGATGGAGCCCAGGTCGCCCCGGAAGAGGTCGTTCGCGTCGACGTCGCCGCCGACGGCCAGGGCGATCGCGTCTCCCGCAGCCTCCTCGACCTCGTCGAGCCCGAGCCCGACGGTCTCCTGGAGCGCGAGCTCGACGTCGCCGGGCTCGAGGCCGGCGGTGGGGTCGGACTCGATGAGGTCGGCCAGCCAGCCGGTCCAGCCCTCCCCCAGGCCGTAGGCGTAGACCAGCGAGGTGTCCTCGGGCAGGTCCTCGACCAGCGTCCCCGCGTCGCCGTCGAAGGCGTCCAGCAGCTCGGACTCGCCCATCGACCCGGCCAGCTCCAGCTCGAGCCCGCCGTCGTCGAAGCGCACCTGGGCGATGCCGCCCTCGAACTGCTCGGCGGCCTCGACCACCTCGGCGGGAGGCTCGGAGGGAGCGCCCAGGCTCGGGTCGAAGCCCATGACCGCCTCCCAGTTGTCCAGCAGCAGCGTCCCGGCCCCGGGTGCGGCGTACATCGTGAGCAGGCCGGCGTCGAGCTCGCCCGTCCAGCGCTGGAAGTCCTCGTCGTCGGCCAGCGTGCCCTCGTCCTCGACCAGCTCGCCGGCCCGACGGAGGTCCTCCTCGGTCTCGGCGACGAGCATCCAGCCGTCCTCCACGGAGTACGCCGTCGAGTCCTGCTCCCCGACGCACTCGGTGACCGCGGCGATGCCCTCCGTGGCCGCGTCCTCGTCGCGCACCTCGAGGGCGATCAGCGGCGAGGGAGTGTCCGTGGTCAGGGCGACGGCCGCCAGGCCGATCCGCTCCCCCAGCCACGGCTCGATGTCTTCGTCGTAGGAGAGGCCGTCGCAGCCGGACTCCGCGATGAGGAGGTCGGCCAGCTCCTCGCGCAGGTCGATCTCGCCCAGGTCGCCGTCGAGACCCAGCTCCTCGGCGATCAGGGGGAACTTCTCCAGGGTGCGCAGGGCCTCCAGCTTCTGGCTGCCGCTCGGGTCCAGGGTCAGCCCGACGTAGCCGACCGCGGACGCCGGCAGCGCCTCGGCGGCCTGTGCTCCCTCGTCGAGGAACCACCGGGCGCCGAAGGCAGCGCCACCGACGGCGGCGAGGCCGAGGCCGGCGAGCACCGGCACGAGCACCTTGCGGCGACGGCCCGGACGGTCACGGTCGAGCGGACGACCCCCGCCCTGCTCGAGAAGCTCCGGCTGCCCGCCGTCGTGCGGATCGGGGGTGTGGCTCATGGGGGACTACTCCCGGTGTCGCCCAGGGATGAGGAGGAAGACCGCGCACAGCGCCACGAGCGAGGCGAGCGGCCACACGAGCAGGGCCCCTGGAGATCCCAGCGCGAGGTGGTCGGGCAGCACGGTACCCCGCTCGGCGGTCAGCGCGAGGACCTGAGGGTCGGCCGGGCCGAGCCGGGTCCCGACCTGCCACATGAGGACGGCGGCCACCACCGAGCCGCCGGCCACCGTGCCGAGCACCAGCAGCTCGTCGCGCCGGGCGAGCAGCGCCATGAGGCCGCCGAGGACCAGCCCGGCGGCACCGCCGATGACCACGAACAGCCCGGTGCCGGAGAACTGGTTGCGCAGCCCCGCGGGGTCGTAGCGGAACTCCGAGTCCACGACGAACCACTCGCGGCGCACCACCAGCCCCTGGCTGGGCTGCCACAGGTGCTCCCACAGGACCCCCAGGCCGGCACCGGTGAGGGCGAAGAGTCCGAGCACGAGGGCGGCCCGCAGCCAGGCCCTCCGCGTCTCGGGGGACGCGGGCACGGAGGTCACCCGGATCGGGGCCGAGGAGTCGGTCAGCTGGTGAGACACCCGGGCCCCAGCAGCTGCTTGAGGTCCGCGAACAGCGCCGGCGTCGGGGTGACCCGCAGCCGGTCGTCGAGCCTCATGACGAGGGTCTGCTCACGCTTCATCAGCCGCAACCGTACTTCGGTCATCCCAGGATGGGTGGCGAGCACGTCGCGCAGCTGCTCCACGACGGGGCCGGTGCACCGGGTGGAGGGCAGCGAGATCACGACCGGCCCCGATGGCCCGTCGGTGATGTCGGGGACCGACACCTCCTGGCCGTGGATCTCCGGCTGGTCCTTGCTCTTGGACAACCGGCCCTTGACCGTGAGGATCGCGTCCTCGACGAGCAGGGTGCTGGCCAGCTGGTAGGAGCTGGGGAAGAGCAGCACGTCGATCGCGCCGTCGAGGTCCTCCAGCGTCACCATCGCCCAGGCGTCGCCGCGCTTGGTGATCTTGCGCTGCACCGAGGTGACCAGGCCGCTGATGCAGATCGGGGACCCGTCGGCCCGTGACTCGTCGAGCATCAGCTCGCCGATGGTGCAGTCGGTGCCCTGGGAGAGCACGTGCTCCAACCCGAGCAGCGGGTGGTCGGACACGTAGAGGCCGAGCATGTCCCGCTCGTGGCCGAGCAGGGTCATCTTGTCCCACTCGTCGATGTCGGGGATCGTCACGCTGACCCCGAAGGAGCCGGAGTCCTCCTCGTCGAGCCCCCCGAACAGCGAGTCCTGGCCGATCGCCTCGTTGCGCTTGATGTCGACGTACTGGTCGACGGCCGTCTCGTGGATCGCCACCAGCGCCTTGCGGCGGTGCTTCATCTCGTCGAAGGCACCCGCCTTGATCAGCGACTCCATCACCCGCTTGTTGCACACGTGCGCGGGCACCTTGGACAGGAAGTCGTTGAAGTGTAGCGGCCCTTCTCCTCGCGCGCGGAGACGATGCCGTCGACGACGTTGCCGCCGACGTTGCGCACCGCGGTGAGGCCGAAGCGGATGTCGGTGCCGACGGGGGTGAAGTTGGCCGCCGACTCGTTGACGTCGGGCGGCAGGACCTGGATCTTCATCCGCCGGCACTCGTTGAGGTAGATCGCCGACTTGTCCTTGTCGTCGCGCACCGAGGTGAGCAGCGCGGCCATGTACTCGGCCGGGTAGTTGGCCTTGAGGTAGGCGGTCCAGTAGGAGACCAGGCCGTACGCCGCGGAGTGGGCCTTGTTGAACGCGTAGTCGGAGAACGGCAGCAGGATGTCCCACAGCGTCTTGATCGCCGCGTCGGAGTAGCCGCGCTCCTTCATGCCGCCGGAGAAGCCCTCGAACTGCTTGTCCAGCTCGGCCTTCTTCTTCTTGCCCATGGCGCGACGCAGGATGTCTGCTTGTCCGAGGCTGTAGCCGGCGAGCTTCTGGGCGATCGCCATGACCTGCTCCTGGTAGACGATGAGACCGTAGGTCTCCCCCAGGACGTCCTCGAGCGGCTCGGCGAGCTCGGGGTGGATCGGCTCGACCGGCTCGCGGCCGGTCTTGCGGCGGGCGTACTTGTTGTGGGAGTCCGCACCCATCGGACCCGGTCGGTAGAGCGCGCCGACGGCGGAGATGTCCTCGAAGGTGTCGGGCCGCATCGAGCGCAGCAGCGCGCGCATCGGTCCGCCGTCGAGCTGGAAGACGCCGAGGGTGTCGCCGCGCTGCAGCAGCGCGTACGTCGCCGGGTCGGTGAGCGGGAGCTCCTCGAGGACGACGTCCTCGCCCCGGTTGGCCTTGATGTTCTTCACGGCGTCGTCCATCACCGTGAGGTTGCGCAGCCCGAGGAAGTCCATCTTGATCAGGCCGAGGCCCTCACAGGTGGGGTAGTCGAACTGGGTGATCATCGCGCCGTCGGCCGGCCGCTTCAGCAGCGGGATCACGTCGATCAGCGGCTCGCTGGACATGATGACGCCGGCGGCGTGCACGCCCCACTGCCGCTTGAGGCCCTCGATGCCGATCGCGGTGTCGACCACGCGCTTGACGTCGTTGTCGGCGTCGTAGAGCTGCCGGAACTCCCCACCCTCGCCGTAGCGCTTGTGCTGGGGGTCGAAGATCTCCTGCAGCGGGACGTCCTTGCCCATCACCGCGGCCGGCATCGCCTTGGTGATGCGGTCACCCATCGCGAAGGGGTAGCCGAGGATGCGCGAGGAGTCCTTGACGGCCTGCTTGGCCTTGATGGTGCCGTAGGTGACGATGTAGCTGACCCGGTCATCGCCGTACTTCTCGGTGACGTACTTGATGACCTCGCCGCGCCGGCGCTCGTCGAAGTCGATGTCGAAGTCGGGCATCGAGACACGGTCGGGGTTGAGGAAGCGCTCGAAGATCAGGCCGTGCTCGAGCGGGTCGAGGTCGGTGATCCGCAGGGCGTAGGCGACCATCGAGCCCGCACCCGAGCCTCGGCCCGGCCCCACGCGGATGCCGTGGTCCTTGGCCCAGTTGATGAAGTCGGCGACGACGAGGAAGTAGCCCGGGAAGCCCATCTGAGTGATGACGCCCAGCTCGTACTCGGCCTGCTTGCGGACCTTGTCGGGCACGCCGCCGGGGTAACGGTGCGAGAGACCTGTCTCGACCTCCTTGACCAGCCAGGAGTCCTCGTTCTCCCCCGGCGGGCAGGGGAAGCGCGGCATGTACTTGCCGACGGTCTCGGTGAACTGCACGTCGCAGCGCTCGGCGATGAGCAGCGTGTTGTCGCAGGCGGCCGGGAAGTCGCGCCACAGCTCGCGCATCTCGGCGGCGGACTTGATGTAGTAGCCGTCGCCGGAGAAGGCGAAGCGCTGGCCGGGGCCGTCACCGGCGGGGATGTCCATCGTCGAGCCGGAGTTGATGCACAGCAGGTGCTCCTGGCTGGCGGCGTCCTCGCGGTTGACGTAGTGGGAGTCGTTGGTGGCCAGCAGCGGGATCTTGAGGTCGTCGGCGAGGCGCAGCAGCCCGTCGCGGACCCGGCGCTCGATGTCGAGGCCGTGGTCCATCAGCTCGAGGAAGTAGTTGTCCCGGCCCAGGATGTCCTGGAAGTCGCCGGCCGCCTTGCGGGCGGCGTCGTAGTTGCCGTAGCGCAGGTGCACCTGCACCTCGCCCGAGGGGCAGCCGGTGGTGCCGATGATGCCCTTGGAGTGCTGGGCCAGCAGCTCGCGGTCCATGCGGGGGTGCTTGAAGAAGCCGTCGCGCCACGATCCGGTGGAGAGCCGGAAGAGGTTGTGCATCCCCTCGGTCGACTCGCTGAGCAGCGTCATGTGCGTGTAGGCACCGCGCGCCGAGACGTCGTCGGGGCCACCGTCGTAGAAGTTGACGCCCTTCTTCTCGAAGCGGCTGATGTTGGGGGTGAAGTAGGCCTCGATGCCGATGATCGGCTTGACCCCCGCGGCCTTGGCCTTGGAGTAGAACTCGTAGGCGCCGAACACGTTGCCGTGGTCGGTCATCGCCACCGCCGGCATGCCCAGGTCGGCGGCCCGCTGGGTGAGGTCGCCGAGGCGGGCGGCGCCGTCGAGCATGGAGTACTCGGTGTGGACGTGCAGGTGGACGAAGGAGTCCTTGGAGGCGGCGGGCCCTGACGGCATGGTCGCGCTGCATCCCTTCGGGGGTCGTCGAGTGGGCAGGAATGAGTCGGCCGAGCCGGAGCCCGACGCCGATCCCGGGGAAGGGGATCAGACTACGCGAGCCGACAGCCGGAGACTGCCAGGGCGCTCCGACAGTCCGGGCCGCGGGGCCGTCGTCGCCGTCCTGTCCGGTCTCAGTCGGCGGCGGCGTCGAGGGACTCCTCGACGACCACCCGCACGATCCGCTCCAGCCGGTCGATCCCGAGGGCCGGTGCCCGGGTCGCGAGGTGCTCGGCCACCGCGCGCTCGCGGGCCGGGTCACGGCGGGTGCTGCTCTTCAGCGGCTGGATGGCGCGGGTCAGCGCCGCCCGGCGGGCCAGCAGGTCGCCGAGCTGGGCGTCGACCTCGTCCACCAACCCGCGCAGGAACGCCACCGGGTCCTCCCCGGGCCAAGCCAGGCGCACGTCGGGCTCACCCTCCTCGTTGGCCGATCCGTCGGTGCGCTCGAGCTCGACCAGACCGTGACGGGCGTAGAACTCACGGGCCGGCCGGTTGCTCTCGAAGACCCACAGGCAGAAGCCTTCGGGCTGCCGGGCCGTCACCAGGTCCAGGAGCGCCGCGCCCACACCGGTGCCCTGGTGGGCGGGCTGGACGTAGAGGTCGTCGAGCCAGCCGGCGGTCGTGCGGGCGTAGCCCACCGGCACGCCCTCGACCTCAGCGACCCAGGTCTCGGCACCGGGCGCGTGGTCGGCCACGCGCTCACGCAGCCAGCGGCGTACGTCGTCGTCGGAGTGGACCGGGTCCGGCATCGGCGCCGCGCGGCGGGCCAGCAGGTGGATGAGCGCCAGGGCGTCGGCGTCGTCCTCGTCGGCCGGCCGCAGGACGAGCTCCGACTCCGCCACCGGAGCCGGCGCGGCCTCGTCAGTGGGCATCGCGGATGACCTCGAGCGCGGCGGCGAGGTCGTCGGGGTAGGTCGACTCGTACTCGACCTCGTCACCGGAGTCCGGGTGGGTGAAGCCCAGCTTCACCGCGTGCAGCCACTGCCGCTCCAACCCGACCCGACGGGCGAGGACCGGGTCGGCGCCGTAGGTGAGGTCGCCGACGCAGGGGTGCTTGAGCGCGCTCATGTGGACCCGGATCTGGTGGGTGCGTCCGGTCTCGAGGTGGATCTCCAGGAGACTGGCGAACCGGTGGGCCTCGAGGGTCTCGTAGTGGGTGACCGAGGCCCGACCGTCGGCCATCACCGCGAACTTGTAGTCGTGCTTGGGGTGCCGCCCGATCGGGGCGTCGACCGTGCCCTGCAGCGGGTCCGGGTGGCCCTGGACCAGCGCGTGGTAGGTCTTGTCCACGGTGCGGTGGCGGAAGGCGTTCTTGAGCACGGAATAGGCGTGCTCGGACTTGGCGATGACCATCACTCCGGACGTGCCCACGTCGAGGCGCTGGACGATGCCCTGCCGCTCGGACGCGCCGCTGGTGGCGATGCGGAAGCCGGCTCCGGCCAGGTGGCCGACGACGGTAGGGCCGCCCCAACCCGGAGATGGGTGCACGGCGACCCCCACGGGCTTGTCGATCACGACGATCGAGTCGTCGTCGTGGATGATCTTGATCCCCTCGACGATCTCGGGGACGACCTCGAGGGGGTCGACCAGGCTCGGGATCGTCACGTCGAGCATCGCGCCCGGCAGGACCCGGTCGCTCTTGCCGACGTCATGGCCGTCCAGACGCACCAGACCGCCCGCGATGAGGTCGGCCGCGCGGGTGCGCGAGACACCGAACATGCGGGCGATGGCGGCGTCGACGCGCTCGCCCGCGAGCCCGTCGGGCACGGAGAGCGTGCGCTGCTCGGAGGCCTGGGTCATGCGCTCTCCTCCTCGACGTCGCGGGTCCCGTCGAGGCGTACGCCGCGGAACGCCTGGAGCAGGATCACGCCGGCCGCCACGTTGATGCAGATGTCGGCGATGTTGAAGACCGGCCAGTTCGGCAGCATCAGGAAGTCGATGACGTGGCCGCGCATCGGACCCGGCTCGCGCAGGACGCGGTCGGTCAGGTTGCCGCTCACGCCCGCCAGCAGGAGCCCCAGCCCCACGGCCCACAGGACGCTGCGCACGCGCAGGCTGAGGTAGAGGACGACGCACACCGCGACCACCGCCAGGCAGCTGAGCACGACGGTGTACTCGGTGCCGGTGCTGAACGCCGCCCCCGGGTTGCGGGTGAGGTGCAGGACCAGGAGGTCGCCGACCAGCGGCACGTCCGGACGGCCGTCGAGGTGACGCACGGCGAGCACCTTGGTGAGGATGTCGACGGCGTACAGGGTGAGCGCGACGAGCGCGAGCACCCAGCGGGCCCGGACCGGGGACGTCATGGGGCGGAGGGGATCCTCCGGGGCTATCGCCGCCGCCGCTCCTCGCGCTGCTTGCATGTCATGCACAGTGTGGCACGGGGGAAGGCCATCAGACGAAGCTTGCCGATGGGCTGGCCGCACGACTCGCACACGCCGTAGGTGCCGTCCTCGATGCGCGCCAGCGCCCGATCGATCTGCGCGAGCTTCTCGCGCTCGCTGTTGAGCACGCTCATCTCGTGGTCGCGCTCGAACGTGGTGGCGCCGAGGTCGGCCTGGTCCTGCCCGGCCCCGTCACCGGAGTCACGCATGAGGCCCGACAGCTCGTCCTCCTGCTCGGCGACGATCTCCAGGCTGTGGGCGCGCTGCTCCTCGAGCTCGGCCATCACCTCGGCCAGCTCGGCAGGGGTCCAGGCGTCCTCGCCCTCCTTGACCACCAGGGTGTCGGCAGCGGCCTCGGGGGCAGGTGTCGGCTTCTTCACGGGAGCAGTCTTCTTGCTCGGGGCCTTCTTCGCAGGGGTTTCCGCGGGTGCTGCAGCCTTCTTCGCCGGCGCAGCCTTCTTCGCCGGCGCAGCCTTCTTCGCCGGCGCAGCCTTCTTCGCCGGCGCAGCCTTCTTCGCCTTCTTCGCCGGCTTCTCCGGCTCGGAGTCCGGCGCCCCTCGACGGCGGATCACGCGACGCGCGGCGGAGGCTGCCGTGCCGGCCAGGGACTTGCGTGCGGCTCGAGCCATGTGGCCCGACTCCCCTCGACAGGCCCGCCGGTGGCCGACAGGCTCGATCAGATGTTGGCCGGAGGCTAGTGGCTGCGGCCCCACCACTCAACGCGCCTCGCCGAAATGCCACGAGGCCGGCTCCTGGACGGAACCGGCCTCGTGGACGAGGTGAGGAGGACTCAGCCCTCCTCCTCCCCGAGGATCGAACGCAGCCGCTTGGGAGCGGGGGCGTCCTCGGAGGGCGCGTCGTCGGCGCTGCCCTCGAGGGCCTCGAGCTGCTGGGTGAAGTAGCTGCGCAGGCGGGAGCGGTACTCGCGCTCGAAGGAGCGCAGGCGGTCCACCTCGGCGGCCAGCTTGTCGCGCTCGCGCTCGAGGTCGCCGAACATCTGCTGACGGCGCTCGGCGGTCTCGGAGTCGAGCATCTGCGCACGGGTGCGGGCGTCGGCCTCCATGCGGTCGGCCTTGGTCTTGGACTCGCTCTCGAGCCGCTCGGCCTTGGTGCGGGCCTCGCCGATGATCTTGTCGGCCTGGTCCTTGGCGTCCTCGACGAGCTCGTCGGCGTTGCGCGTGGCGATCTCGAGCAGTCGCGCGGCGGCGTTGGACGCCTCCGGCACGGTCTCGACCCGGATCGTCTCCACGGGGCTGGAGGCAGCGACGACGGGCTCCGGCTCGGGTGCCTTGGCCGGCTCCGGGGTCTTGGCCGGCTCGGGCTCGGCCACCGGGGCGGGCGGCGTGAACGCCTCGGTCGGCGCTCCTCCGGCCTGCACCTGGGAGAGCTGGACGCGCAGGTCGTCGTTCTCCTTCGTGAGGCGGGCCAGCTCGGCCTCCACCTCGTCGAGGAACTGGTCGACCTCCCCCATGTCGTAGCCCTCACGGAGGCGGACGGGCGTGAAGCGCTTGTTGCTCACGTCCTCGGGCGTCAGCGGCATGACCTCACCCATTCGTTGTCGTCTGCAGCGGTGGTCTGG
>LULE01000502.1_pt1 | contig 14364 bp, 17 predicted proteins | sample 728231 | NCBI WGS metagenome assembly LULE01 (sample SAMN03860297, study PRJNA289734) | marine metagenome | biome: seawater column; feature: ocean; material: water; isolation source: Red Sea water column Station 192 - depth 10m | place: Saudi Arabia: Red Sea | collected 2011-10-15 | depth 10 m | reverse complement strand
AAAAAGAAAGTTTCTGAAATGGTAAAGCATAGGAATATTTTTGTAGATGGTTCTATGAAGAAAGGTGTAAATGAAAAATTAGCAAATGATCTTTTTGATCAGATGGTTTTATTTGCAGAATATTGTTTTAACAAAAGCCACTCAACTGCTTATGGTGCTGTAACTTATCAAACTGCATTTTTGAAAGCCCATTTTCCTGTTGCATATATGGCAGCCCTTTTAAGCGTTAATTCTGGCTCTAGCGACAAGATGCAAAGATATATTTCTAATTGTTATTCCATGGGAATAGATGTTATTTCACCGAGCATTAATTTTTCTGGTGTTGATTTCACTATTAAGAATAATCAGATTTTATTCGGGTTATCTGCAATTAAGAATTTAGGAGATTCTGCAATAAGAAATATAATTGAAAACCGAAATAGTTTTGGAACCTTTAATTCATTATCAGATTTGTGCGACCGTTTGCCTTCTAATATTCTTAACAAAAGAAGTCTTGAATCTCTTATTCATTGTGGAGCACTAGACGAGTTTTCAAATGATAATAATAGAGCTCAGTTATTGTCAGATCTTGAACATGTTATTGAGTGGGCCTCTTCAAGAAATCGTGATAGATTATCAGGCCAAGGAAATCTATTTGACTCTAAAGAAGAATTTTCTAATGTTGCTTTTTCAGATTCACAATTAGCTAAGGTTGATGATTATTCACTTATTGAGAAATTAAAGTTAGAAAAACAGCTATTAGGCTTTTATTTATCTGATCATCCTCTAAAGCATTTAACTAAGCCAGCAAAACTCGTATCACCTATAAGCATTTCTCAGTTAGAAGAAACAAAAGATAGAACCAAAGTAAACCTATGTCAGATTATCCGAATTTCTTTTGACTGATACTAGATTATTGTTTTGGGGAACAATAGATAAAAAAAGTGATAAGACTCAATTAATAATTGAAGATTGCAGAGAAATAGATAACCTTAAATTACTTATCATTAATCTTGAAAGTTCTCAAGCATCAGATGTAAGAGTACAAAATACCTTGAGAAACTGTTTAACTAAATTTAAACCAGATAAAGATAGATGTGGAATCAAGATTCCAGTTTTAGCTGCAGTAAGAAATAAAAATAGTGTTACCTACGTTAAATTTGGTGAACAATTCTGCATCGGAGATATTCAAGGAGTATGCAAATTATTAGAAGATAAATCATTCAAAGTTAATTTGAAATCTTTAGTTTCCTAGATTAACTTTTATCCTCGAAATTTTGAGTTGCAGGTTTGAATGCTGCTTTTGCACGTTGTATGTTCATTGGAATATTTTCAATACCAAAAAAAGATCCAGGCTCTTTATCCCAACTAGCGGATTATATTCCAAAACTCAATCCTGCTAGACCTAACAAAAAAAACAATGCTGAAATTGCAATTGTTGATGAAGGAGGTATTTCAGCAATATTTCTCGTTACTATAATGTAGCTAACTACAAAAACCGACATCCCTAATATTGTGGGAATTCCTGCTGTAAAAAATATTCTTCTTGCCATTCTATCAGCAACATATTTAGGTATCCCAGTAGATGATCTCTTTGGGGCATTTACAGTATTAGATGCTTTTTCTAGATTAGAAAATGCAGTTTTATCAGGATAATTTTTTTTCTTTTTAAATTGTGTCTTTTTTTTAGATTGCTTTTTTTTCATTAATTGAAATCATCCTCTGATTCCAATTTTCTTTACTAGCTCTTGATATCTCTGAACGTTTTTGTCTTTTATGAAAGAAAGTAATCTTTTCCTTTTACCAATCATTTTTAATAATCCTTGCCTTGAAGCGAAATCATGAATGTTTCCTTGGAGGTGGTCACTTAATTTCGATATTCTTTTTGAAAGCAGTGCTACTTGAACTTCGGCTGAACCTGTATCAGTTGGATGTACTTGATGAGTCTCAATCAGCTTCTGTTTTTCAGCTGTATCTAATGACATAAATTTTATTTCTTTTACTCTATGATACTACGTCAGCTAGCTATATTACTACTTTCCTTATCTAGATAATTCATAGCTAATTTCAATAAATTTTCAAATGATAAATTATTTTCTTTTTTTGCAAGGAAATCTACTTCATTAATAATAATTGGCAAAATAGTCTTGATTTCTTTATTTTTGTAATTTAATGATTGAAGAGTTAACTGAAGATCTTCGATCATTTTATTAATTTCTGGATCCTTAATCTCAAATTCATCATTTGCTTTTTCTTCTTCAAATTGTATTTCACTTTTAAACTTATTTTTTAGTTCTAAAATTAACCGATCGCTCATTTTTTGTCCTATACCAGGTACGGAACAAATTAATTTTTTGTTTTGTGTCTTTATTGCATTGATAACTTCACCAATAGAGAATTTATTTAATATTCCCATTCCGATTTGAGAACCAACACCTCGTATACTTAAAATTTCATTAAAGAAATTCTTTTGATCCTTTGATGTAAAGCCAAATAATAAATCTGAATCTTCTTTTTTAATATGTTTTAACCAAAGAGTAATTTTTTTATTAGATATCTGATTTGTTTTTAATTTGAGAAAAAAGGATTCTAGTATTTGTATTTCGTATCCTAATCCTTGACAATTTATTAAAACAAAAAATTTTTGATTAGTTTGCCATGACTCAACCAATTCTCCATTTATCCAACTAATCAATTAACCACCATCCACCTGACAACCAATTAGTGCTCCTGCCGTTCCGCCAGCAGGTACTGCCCAAAATCTATCTTTCCCTCTAGAGGAAGATAGTGCTATTCCAGCACCAAGAAGTCCTCCTATAACAGAACCTTCACTACAGTCATTATCATCTATTTTTTCAGCTGTACTTTGACCTCCACAAGGTATTACAACGTCCACCTCATAACTTTTCACGTAGCCTGGATTTGATTTGGTTCCAGGAATGTATTCCTCTCTGTATTCAGTTCTTGTGCAAGTTACTGACTTTGGGGTTGTTGCATTAACTTGAACAATAGGAGAAAAACAAAATAATAAAGCTAAATAGAAAAATTTCACTTTTTTTTTATTTTAATAAAAATAGTTAATTGTTGAAGCTTCAGAAGCAGGTAAATTTTTTAATCCTACAGTTAAGAAAGTCTGACCTAATTGAGTAAATAAGCCAATGCCAATTATCCAAACTAATTCATTCCAAGTTGGGGTAACCCAGTTCACTAGTACAATTGGCAATAAAGTTATAAAAGAAACAAGTGGAAAATATTCAATAATTACATAAACATCTTCAGTAAATGAAAGTTTCTTAACAGTAACGTAAGCCAATGCAGTGCAGATTGCCCCAAGAAATGCGATCGAAATAGAAACATTTTCAATTTCAACGTTTATATTTGATAATTGACTTGGATTTAATATTACTAATATTCCAATCCAGCCAATAAGTAAAGCAAAAATTATATTCCGAGTTATTTTTTCGTTTATAAATATGCCAGCGAATATAGATATAAAGATAGGGTATGTGTACTGAATGACAGTAGATATACTAAGGGGCATATTTCTTATCGCATAAAAAATGCAAACTAAAGCTAAAGTTCCTAAAACACCTCTTAAGATAAGTAATGGTCTATTGTTGCCCCAAGGATTTATATTTTTTAGATTAATTATGAATAATGTAATAATTAAACTCAACAATGATCTGAATAAAACTAATTCATAAATAGGTATCCTTTTATCAATATTTTTTACGCATAAAGTCATCAAACTAAAGAAGAATGAAGCAAATACCAAATTAAACTTATTCAATGAATTAAATTTTTTTTCTAATTCTGCGATATTTATCATTTAAAAAAATAGTTTTATTGTGAAATTAAGTAGATTCTTATTTGATTTTGACCTATAACAAATAAATCATTATTTGTTTTTGATAAAAATCTCAATGGTTCATTCTATACACCCAAGAACTATTCAAGAGGTTAAGGAAAAAGCAGATATTGTTGACGTTATATCTGAACATATTGTTCTTAAGAAGAAAGGCAAGGAATTTGTTGGGATTTGTCCTTTTCATGATGATACTAAGCCATCTATGACAGTATCACCAACTAAACAATTCTATTACTGTTTTTCTTGTGGTGCAGGTGGAAACTCTATTAAATTTTTAATGGAATTTACTCGTGCAAATTTTTCAGATGTTGTACTTTCACTCGCTAAAAAAAATAATATTAATGTTGAAAATCTTGAGGGTCCCCAAGTAGAAGCTTATAAAAAACAACTATCTAGAAAGGAAGAGCTTTATAAAATATTAAGAGTCACTAAAAATTGGTTTAAGTCTCAATTAAATAATTCTCTTGGTTTTGAAGCCATGAAATATTTAACATCTAAGAGAAACTTGAGTAACAAGATTATTGATAACTTTGAATTAGGCTTTGCCCCAAATTCATGGAATGATTTATTTAATTATCTTTCCAAGGTAGAAAAATTCCCCATTAATTTAATATTAGCTTCAGGCCTTGCAATTTCTAAAGATAATTCTGACAAGATTTATGATCGTTTTAGAAATAGATTAATTGTTCCAATACATGATATGCAGGGAAGAGTAGTTGCCTTTGGAGGAAGATCTCTTGATGGTCAGGAACCCAAATATCTTAATTCTCCTGAATCAGAGATATTTGAAAAGGGAAAAATGTTGTTTGCCTTCGAAAAAGCTTCTAGTGATATTAGAAAAAGAGATAAAGCTATTATTGTTGAAGGCTACTTTGATGTTATTTCTCTTCATTCAAAGGGTATAACTAATTCTGTGGCTTCTCTCGGTACCGCATTAAATAAGTATCAAATTTCTCAACTATGTAGATGTACAGATAATAAAAATATAATTTTGAATTTTGATTCTGATAATGCAGGAATTTTAGCTACAAAAAGAGTAATTAAAGAAGTTGAGACCCTATCCCTTCATGATCAAATTAATCTTAAGATACTTCAACTAAGTCATTTTAAAGATCCTGACGAATATTTGAATAGTCATACACCTGAAGATTATTTTAATTTAATTGATAATTCATCCTTTTGGATTGATTGGGAGATTGATCAGATCTTTAAAGATCAAGATTTAACTAAGTCTGAAATTTTCCAAAGTGTTATTTCTTCATTGGTAAAATTGTTGAGTAAATTACCTCAATCATCAACCAGAACTCATTATTTACAAAAAGTTTCCGAACAATTAAGTAAGGGACAAGCTAGGTTAGCAATACAGTTTGAACAAGATTTAAGAAATCAAGTAAAGGGATTTCGTTGGCATGGTAGATCAAAAAAATTTGAACAACCAAATGAAATTTCCCGACGGGAGAAAAATGAATCGGAAATAATTTTTTATTATTTACATTGTCCAGATCTTAGGCTATTTATTCGTGATGAATTTCTCAAAAGAGAAATTAATGGTTTTAATACTAGTTATATTCAAAGTTTATGGGAAGCTATTTCAAAAATTGAACAAAATAATTTAGGTTTAAATTACTTAAATGATTTAAAACAATCAAATAGTCAAAATCTTCAAAAAGATTTTTCTTCTATTAACTTAATTTCACTTCTGCCTGACTACTTAGCTCTCAATAATCCTGAATCATCAAATAAAATTAATATTTTTATTAATCCAAATGAGTTGTTTTTAACATTGCTGAGTAATCCTAAGGACAATTTACTAGGAACATTATCACTTCTTGAGAAATATAATTCTCTAAAAAGATGTAGACACTTAATAGAATCTTGGGGATCTCAAAGATTAAAAACTTTAGAAAATTGTATATCTATTTTAATTGATAATCCTTCTTCAGGTTCTTCAAATACAAATAAAGAGATAGATGATCTTTTTAAGGATTTAAACTCAGATGCCATTAAATTTCAGGAATTATATTACCTAGAAAGACAACATATAAATTTCTTAGACAAACAACGTTGTGGCAATTTCCTCGCTAGTTAATATAAAAATTTTTAATTTATAGGCAGTATTTTTTAATCAAGTTTTTAACTTTTTTGGGTTTATCTTCAAGAACATAAGCTTCTACTTCTTTCGCATAAGTCCCAGAAAAATTTGAACTAGAGAACTCTAATGCTTTTCTTTTACTTTGATGCAATTTGCTTTCTAATTTTTTTATATCCCCTATTGTTTTATTGTCATTACATTTTTGTATCGCATGAGTTGCTTCGTGTCTTAATGCTTTTCTTATCGCCCTTTCTGTTTTGAAGTTATCTTTATTTGGTTGTTGATTCTTATTTCTAAAATTTGTTTTCCTTTTTGCATTTTCAGTACATATTATTATTTTATTTTCTTTAAAATTATGTAGCCCTTTTATTTCTTTGTTTAATAGACATTCAATTTTATTTTCTTCAACTATGTAGTTTGCTTTCATTAATAAGTTAAGAATCTCTTTATCTAATTTGCTCAAAAATAATATAAATTCCATTCTATTTTGTTTACTTCACTATAGTTGGGATTTGTTCTATATCAGTTGTAGATGAGCGACTTAAGAAATTCTTATTCATCTTCCAACTTTGTGGATTTTTTGTAATGGCCCATGTAATTGCATTGTTATTAAATCTTTTATTTAATAAATCAATCGTTTTCATAAGATTTGTTGATTTTTTTAAGACTTTCTGAGATTTGTAATTGATAACTGATTGCTGTAAATATTCGCTATTTGTTAAATCCTGCATTAAAACACCAGCTTTTGAGAATTTATATTCGGGATTATAAATTTCTTTAGATAATTCAACTACTATTTTTAAAATATTGTTTGTGTCATCTGTTGCATTTGTAAGTTTTCTATGAGCACTTCTTTGATAATTTTGACTTGAATATTTACTGGTTCTAGCAAATACTCTAATATTAGATGATTGTAAATTCTGACTTCTCATTTTTTCAGAGGCTTTTATTGCGTGAGTTGCCAGTGCTTGAGTTAAGTCTTCTAATTTTGTGATAGGCGTGCCGAAACTCCTGCTCACCTGAATTTCTTTTTTTGATTTCTTGTTTTTTTCTATGGGCAGGCATCTATGGCCTTTCAGTTCTAATTGCAGTCTTTTCCCTACGATGCCTAATTTCTTAATGATTTCATTTTCTTCCATATCTCTTAGTTCTCTCGCATTTTTAATACCTTTACTTTGTAACCAATTAGAGGTTTGTTTCCCGACTCCCCATATCTTATCTATACTAATTCTTTTCAAATAATTATTCTCATTTTCGGTTCTAGCTAAATCAAATATTCCAGCTGAATAATCAATATTTTTAGCTAGTTTATTAGCAATTTTTGCTCTTACTTTATTTTCTCCTATTCCTACTGTTATGGTAATCCCTAGATTCTGATATATTAATGATCTTATGCTTCTTGCCCAAGGATATAGATTTTCATCATTAGGTCTAGAAATCGAGACGAATGCTTCGTCAATAGAATAAATTTCTATCTGTTCACAGTAATTTTTCAGTAAATTCATTAGTCTTCTGCTCATATCCCCATAAAGCGAGTAGTTTGAGCTTAAGACTGCTACATCTAATTTATTTAGTCTTTCTTTGACCTTAAAATACGGAGTTCCCATTTTAATTTTTAAAGCTCGCGCTTCAGGGCTTCTTGCAATGATACATCCGTCATTATTAGATAAAATTACTACTGGTTTATTTCTCAAATGAGGATTAATATTTTGTTCACATGACGCGTAAAAATTATTAGCATCTATAAGAGCTATTGCATCAATATTTGAAATTCTCATAAATAGCTATGTATTGAATAAATAACAACTCCCCATATCTGTACATCAATATGGTTTTTAAATCTAAAATCAGGATAATTATGATTTTCTGATTTTAAATATAATTCATTATTTTTTATAGATAATCTTTTTATTGTAAATTCTCCGTCTATCATTGCAATGATGATATTCCCTGGCCTGGCTGTTAAGCTCTTGTCTACTATTATTAAATCTTTATCTTTAATTCCTGCATTTATCATTGAGTCACCTTTAACTCTAAGAAAAAAAGTGCTAAACGGATTAGATATTAAATGTTCGTTTAAATCAATATTTTCTTCTGTATAGTCATCTGCAGGAGAAGGAAACCCTGCTGATACCGAATCAGTTAATAAGGGGATTTTAAATGTTTTAGTAGTTGAATCAAAAGAATCCAAGATTAAATTAATAGTATATATGTACTATATAGCAAAAAATCAAAAAATAGTTAGTTATTAAACTTTTATAGATTAATTTTAGATTGAATCTAATCTTTTTAAGAACGATGGTAAGGGGAGTTGTTTGATATAGAAATAGCTCTATAGATTTGCTCGATTAGGATTAATCTAGCTAATTCATGAGGAAAAGTTAAAGGAGACAGGCTTAGTACAAGATCTGATTTTTCTTTTATATCTGAACTAACTCCATCAGTATCACCGATTAAGAAATTAATTTTTTTATTTTTAAAATTCAAGAGTAAGGAACATAGTTCAACTGAATTAAACTGTTTTCCTTCTTCACTTAGGCAGATAATAATATTGTTATTGGATCTAAGATTATTTAAATTAAAAGTCTTTAACTCATTAATGATAAGTTCAGGCATTCTTTTTTTGTATTGATTAATTCCATCTCTAATCCAAAGTTTCTTTATTTTGCCGATAGCATAAATTGCTAATCTATTACTCTGAAGCATAAGTAAATATTAAAACTAATTATTCATCAAGAAGATAATTAAATTCATCATATAGTTCCTCTTCGGTTGTTAATTTCTTGGAAAAATTATCTTTTTTAGAATTCATATTAATTTGATTAATCTCACTTTTTCTTAGTGAATTATTAACGTTAGAAGTCTCTTCTAAAGATTCTGAATTATCAATTAACGAATAAAAAATTTTATTGGGATCTTCTGAATTAAGTGGATTGGTGATTAAATTATCATTATTAGTTATATTTGTGTAATTATTTATATTTTTACTTTCGTTATTTAAATTTTTCTTTTTTTTAAATTTATTGAGTTTATCTAAATTTTTTTTTGATAAGCTCATGATATAAAGTATTAAATAAATTCATATTTAATTTAAACATATTATTTATCTTTTAGATGAATTCTAAAAACTATCATCAAAAAAAAAGATTTGGACAACACTGGTTGGTAAATAAAAAAATATTAGAAAAAATTAAAGAAATTGCTGTTCTTAATGAAAATGACTTTATTTTAGAAATTGGTCCTGGTAAAGGAGCTTTAACATCTAAGTTGTTAGATTCAGAAATTAAAAAATTACATGCAATTGAATTAGATAAAGATTTAATAAATTTATTAAATGATAAATTCAATAATAATGATAAGTTTTCACTGCAGCAGGGAGATATTCTTTCTGTAAATTTAGATTCGATTAATAAGAAGATTACAAAAGTGATTGCAAATATTCCTTACAATATAACTGGCCCAATATTGGATATTTTCATAGGTCGATTGGGCATTATAAGAAACTATAATTACGAAAAAATAATATTTTTAATGCAGAAAGACGTTGTAGATAGGATTTTGTCAAAAGAAGGTAGTCCCAATGCTGGTGCGCTTAGTATAAGAATGCAACTATTATCAAAAATAAAAAGAATATGTGATGTGCCGCCTTCATCATTTAGTCCGCCTCCAAAAGTTTTTTCTTCTTTAGTAGTTTTCGAACCAATTAAAAATGATTTAAGATTAGATATTAGTCTAGAAAAATATATAGATAAACTTCTTCGAATTTCATTTAATTCAAGAAGAAAAATGCTTAGAAATACTCTTAATTCAATACTTTCAAATGAAGAGATAAATGAATTATCTGAATCTTCAAAAGTTTGTTTTAATTTAAGACCACAAGATATTTCAATTGACCAATGGATTAAGCTTGCAGAAAATTGTATTAAAATTAAAAAATAAAAATTTAAGTATATGCAAGATTTAGCTAAAACGAAAATTAATATAAAATCTCCTGCCAAAATAAATTTGCACCTTGAAGTTATTGGTAAAAGAGAGGATGGATTTCATGAGTTAGCAATGATTATGCAAAATATCGATCTTGCTGATTATTTAGAATTTGAAATTAATAATGAAGGTTTAATTAAACTTGAGTCTGATTGTAATGATTTAAGCTTATCTGATGATAACTTAATTGTTAAATCGGCAAATCTATTAAGGAAAAAATCAAATATAGATTACGGTGCGAATATATTTTTAAGAAAAAATATTCCAATTGGCGCAGGATTAGCTGGTGGATCCAGTAATGCAGCAGCAACATTAATTGGTCTTAATAATTTATGGGATTTGAAATTAGATCAAGAAACTTTATGTTCATTAGCATCAACTTTAGGATCTGATATTCCCTTTTTTATAAATGGTGGTATTCAATTATGTTTTGGAAGAGGAGAAATTTTGGAGAAATTAGATTCAAACTTTGAATATGGAGTAATTCTTTTAAAAAATCGAAATGTATCAGTATCTACAGCTGAAACTTATAAAAAATATAGTAATAGATTTTGTGATCAATATCTTACTGATAGAGAAATGATTGAGAACATAAGAAAAAATTTAAGAGATAATGGTTTAAATAACCTAAATTTTAATAATCAACATTTATCTATTAAAAATGATTTGCAGTTAGTTGTTGAAAATGAAAATGATTCTGTAAAGCAGGCATTATATTTACTTTCTAAATTAGAAAATTGTCTCACATTTTCAATGAGTGGATCAGGCCCTACATGCTTTGCACTCTTTAAAGATATAGAGACTGCTAAAAAAGAATTAACTGCAAATTCTAAATTATTTAAAGATAAAGGCTATGATTCATGGGTTTGCACTTTCCTTGAAAAGGGAATAACATTCATTTAAATTTTTTTTATATAAAAATCTATTGTGGCTGATAATAGTAATGAGAATATTGAAAAAAATATTCCCGAAAAAGGACCTTTAAATTTTATTGTTGGATCATTAACAAGTTTTTTATTATTTATATTTTTTTATTTTTTAAGTAATAAAATTGCAATTTATTTTTCAGTACATAAACCATCTAATTCTTCTGAAATAGTCCAAAATATTTCCTCTAGTATTAATACATTAATAATTGGATTATCTTTTTTGCTAACTTTCTCTTTTGCTTTTATAGGTATAGGACTTTTTATTGTATTTATTCGCAGTTTTATTGTGAAGAAAAGTTGAATTGCCAATATTATTAAGAAAACACTTTCTTTGAATGTCTTTACATGACTTAGGCCTTTTAGTCCTTTTGCTGTCGCCAGGAATGATTTTATCAATATTACTACTCATAACCTTCGCTGAAGGAGGTTGAATTATTCAAAGTGGTAGGATTATATATGTGATTAATTAGGTAATTAATTGTGGCTGGAACATTATTATTTAATGCTTTGAAAGAGGCAATTGATGAAGAAATGGCAAATGATGTAAATGTTTGCGTTATGGGGGAAGATGTTGGTCAATATGGAGGATCTTATAAGGTAACTAAGGATTTATATGAAAAATATGGAGAGTTAAGAGTCTTAGATACTCCAATTGCAGAGAATAGTTTTACGGGTATGGCTGTGGGTGCAGCAATGACTGGCTTAAGACCAATAGTAGAAGGAATGAATATGGGTTTTTTGCTTTTAGCTTTTAATCAGATATCAAATAATATGGGTATGCTTAGATATACAAGTGGCGGAAATTATAAAATACCAGCAGTAGTTCGAGGACCTGGTGGAGTTGGTCGTCAACTTGGTGCTGAGCATAGTCAAAGACTTGAAGCATATTTTCATGCAGTTCCTGGCATAAAGATTGTTGCATGTAGTACACCCACAAATGCTAAAGGTTTAATGAAAGCAGCTATAAGAGATGATAATCCGGTTCTATTTTTCGAACATGTTCTTCTATACAATTTGTCTGAAGAATTACCTGAGGGTGATTATACTTGCGCTTTAGATCAGGCTGACGTTGTAAAAGAAGGGAAAGATATTACTTTATTGACTTATTCAAGAATGAGACATCACTGCCTTAAAGCTGTTGAAGAATTAGAAAAAAAAGGAATAGATGTTGAGTTAATAGATTTAATAAGTTTAAAACCATTTGATATGGAAACCATCTCAAAATCAATAAGAAAAACAAATAAAGTAATTATTGTTGAAGAATGTATGAAGACTGGAGGTATTGGTGCAGAATTAATTGCCTTGATAACAGAAGAGTGTTTTGATGATCTTGATGCCCGACCAATTAGATTATCTAGTCAGGATATTCCAACTCCTTATAATGGAAATCTTGAGAATTTGACAATAATCCAACCACATCAAATAGTTGAAAAAGTTGAACATTTAATTAGTGGGAGTATATAGAAAATGAAAAGAAGGCAAGGTTGGCTTTTTTTTATTATATTTCTACTTACTTTATCTGTTTATCTATTAATAAATTATCCCTTACAGTTGGGATTGGATTTACAAGGGGGTTCTCAACTTACACTACAAATTATTAAAGAGGAAGGTAAGGTAACAAGGGATGAACTTGAAGCAGTTAATTCGGTTATAGATAAGCGTGTTAACAATTTAGGAGTTTCTGAGTCTAATTTGCAAACCCTCGGTGGAGATCAATTGATTTTAGAATTACCAGGTGAACAAAATCCATTAGTTGCTTCAAGGGTATTAGGTAAGACTGCTTTATTAGAATTTAGAACCCAAAAAGAAGGAACATCTACAGATTTAAAAACCCTGCAACTACAAAGATTGAGTATTAAAGAATTAATTGAACAATATTCCTTTGAAGAAAAAAATCAAAATAATGATAATTTCTTAAAAGTTATTCAAGATGATCTTAAAGATATAGAGCAAGAATTGAATTACTCATCTACTAGTAATGATTTATATGGGAAGTTAATTGAAATCAAAAAATATGTTGATAAAGAAATTACAAATTTATTTATTAAAACAGATTTATCTGGTAAGGATCTTATTAACGCAGGAAGGAGACAAGAACAAACAAATAGTAATTGGGAAGTTTTATTAACTTTTAGTAATTCAGGAGGTGAAAAGTTTGCAGAAATTACAAAGTCAATTGCTGGCACTAATCAACTATTGGCTATTATTCTTGATGGCGAATCTATAAGTGAAGCTAGTGTTGGTAACCAGTTTGCTAGTACTGGTATTACAGGTGGATCAGCAACAATAAGCGGTAATTTTAGTGCTGAAAATGCTAGAGAATTAGAAGTTCAACTTAAAGGAGGCTCATTGCCATTGCCAATTGAAATAGTAGAAACTAACACTATAGGGGCTCTATTGGGATCCAAAAATATTTTAAAAAGTCTTTATGCAGCTATTAGTGGATTAATTTTTGTTGGTATATTTATGATTTTTAATTATAGAATTCTAGGTTTCGTTTCAGTTCTATCTCTAGTACTTTATGGTTTCTTTAACTTAGCCCTATATTCTTTAATTCCTGTAACTTTGACTTTACCTGGAATATCTGGGCTTATACTTAGCATTGGTATGGCTGTTGATGCAAATATTCTAATATTTGAGAGAATTAGAGAAGAATTATATGACGGCAATACTCTTACAAGATCTATTGATAGCGGTTTTCAAAGAGCTAATTCATCTATAGTTGATGGTCATATTACAACTCTTCTAAGTTGTTTTGTATTGTTTTTATTAGGAACAAATTTTGTTAAAGGTTTTGCGGCAACATTAGGTATTGGAGTTCTAATAAGCTTGTTTACCTCATTAAATTGTTCTAAAACTATTTTGCGATTTTTTACAACATATCAATCTTTAAGACAAAAAAATCTCTATCTACCCAAGAATAATTTTTCAAATTAAATTTTTTATTTCTAATTTTCTCATGAAATACAATCTTGAACTAATAAAAAATAAAAGAAAGATAATTAGTTTTTCAACTTTTCTTATTTTGTTAAGTCTTTTAGGAATTTTATATTCAACTTTTAATACTTCTTATAAGAAACCTATAAATTTAGGGATGGATTTTGTTGGAGGAAATGAACTAAGAATAGAAAGAGTTTGCGAAGAAGAATGTTCTAATCTTTCCCCTGATTCAGTTTTAGAAAATTTAAGAGAGATCTCTAGTAATAAAAACTTTATAAATAATATTAAATTACAATTCCAAAATAATAATAAATTAATTTCAATAAGAACACCTTATTTGAGTATCGAAGAATCAAATAATCTAATTACTAATCTTGATAATATTATTGGACCTCTAAATTATGAGAGTAAGGATTCAAGATTAATAGGTCCAAAGCTTGGGAAAAGATTACTTACCAATTGTGTTACTTCATTGTTGGTTTCTTTATTTGCAATATCTTTATATATAACTATTAGGTTTGATAAAAAATATGCATTATTTGCATTATTAGCTTTATTCCATGATTTATTAA
>LULE01000480.1_pt2 | contig 14460 bp, 12 predicted proteins | sample 728231 | NCBI WGS metagenome assembly LULE01 (sample SAMN03860297, study PRJNA289734) | marine metagenome | biome: seawater column; feature: ocean; material: water; isolation source: Red Sea water column Station 192 - depth 10m | place: Saudi Arabia: Red Sea | collected 2011-10-15 | depth 10 m | reverse complement strand
CAACTATATAATTTTAACACAAAAAAAACTCAGGAAGACACTTTAAAAATCTTAAAAAATTCGTATTTCGAAAGTTCATTAAGTTATTTATTAGCAAATTTAAATCCTCGATATGAAGATATTGAACATGTAGTTAAAAATAATGAAAGTATTGTTTCAATTTTAAATGACCTATCTGTAGATAATAATGACATTAAAAAAATTTCTAAAATCTTTAATAAAAATAATCTGCAAATTCAAAAAAATTTAAAAATTAATTTAACAACTGATAATGCTGGTAAAAATAAAAAGATATTAAAATTAATTATTCCAGTGTCAAAAACAAAAGAAATTAAAATTTCAAGAAATATTAAAAAAGATACATTTGATAAAAATGAAATTATTACAAATTTAAAAAGATTAATAGTTCTCAAGGAAGGAACAATTAAGTCTAGTTTATATAAAAGTGCAACTAAACAAAACATGAGCTCAGGTGTTATTGTTGAGTTTGCCAGATTATACGGTTTTCAAGTAGACTTTCAGAGAGACATAAGAAAAAATGATTCCTATCAAATAATTTATGAGAGCTTTGTTGACGAAAATGGAAAAGAATTTAAAAGTGGCAAAATTCTTTACGCAAATCTAGTGCTTCGTGGTCAATCAAATCAACTTTACTTTTACCCAAATAAAAGATTTACAGGTCATTATGACGAAAATGGAAAAAGTATAAAAAAAGCCCTAATGAAAACACCAATTAATGGTGCAAGACTTTCATCTTCATTTGGAATGAGGAAACATCCTATATTGGGATTTAACAAAATGCACAAAGGAACAGATTTTGCAGCGCCAGAGGGAACCCCAATAATGGCATCTGGTGATGGAACAATTGTTAAAGCTGGTTGGTGCGGTGGAGGTGGTAACTGTGTAAAAATAAAACACAATTCTACATATCAGACAGTTTATGCGCACATGAAAAATTTTTCTAATCTTGCAATTCCAGGTTCTAGAGTCAAACAAGGCCAAATTATTGGCTACGTTGGTTCTACTGGTATGTCTACAGGACCACACCTTCATTACGAAGTCATAGAAAATGGAAGGAAAATTAATTCTCAAAAACTTAGACTTCCACCTGGAAGATCCCTAGAGGGTAATAACAGAAAGCAATTTGAAATTGTTAGAATTAAAACAGATGTTTTAAAATCAGATTTAATAGTTAAAAGTTATTAAATTTGACCAGAAATATTTTGAGTTTTTTCTTTTGTTCTTTCTTTTTGCTCTAAAGAAATTCTTAAAAAGTGGTCAGCATATTGATAGTAATTTTCAGATAAAATTTTATCGCCATTTGAAAGTGCTTCCCTTGCAAGTTCGTTATATTTTATAATTAATTTTTCCACATTACCATTGTTTCTATTTTGTTTTCTTCTGAAACCGTTTTCTCTATTGCCAAAATCTGAATTAAGCCTACTTATTTCATTAACTCTTTTAAAGGATCTGTCTTGTAAACCTCTATTTCTGTTTCTTTTTTGATTATTTTTAAATTGTCTCATTATAGTTAAATTAATTTAGTAGATAATATGCATCTATCAAGTTTACTTAAATCTTTAATTACATAATTGATAAAATATTTATTTTTTTTTAAGAAATTAGTCACTTTGTATTTTTGATCATATCCAATTTCAAGAATTAATTTTCCATTAATTTTTAAAAGTTTTGAGGAATTTAATATCACTTTATTTATTATTTCAATTCCATCAATACCACCATTTAAAGCCAAATCTGGCTCATAAGCGCTTACGCCCAAATATTTGAGTTTATGCTTATCAATATATGGAGGATTACTTATAATTAAATCATATTTACCTGATTTAAAATTGTCAACATCTGATTTAATAAATTTAATTCTATTTATAACCTGATGCAAATTTGCATTATATTTTGCAACTTTTATTGCATTTTTTGATTTATCTATACCCACTCCAAAGCAAAACTTACGCTCTTTTAATATAGACAATATTAAAGAACCTGACCCAATACCAATTTCTAAAATTCTCTTTTTTTGGTTTTTACCTATTAGTTTTAAACATTCTTCAACTATATATTCTGTTTCTGGTCTAGGAATTAAAACATTCCTATTAACAAAAAACTCATTTCTCCAAAATTCTTTTTTGTTAATAATATAAGCAATTGGCTCTTTATTTTGTCTTCTTTTTATATAATTTATAAATTTAGAGTAAGTAAGTTTATTGATTTTTTTACTTAAGTTTAATATTAATTCTTCTTTAGATATCTTTAAAGTATTTGAAAGTAGAATTTCAGCATCTAATTGGTAACTATCAACATTATTTTGTTTTAATATTTGGTAACCCTTTTTAAGTGTTTGTATTAAATTCATTATTCAAGATTTTTTAATTCTAGTTCTTGAGAGTGAAGGCTTAAACTTTCAACAATTTCATCAAATATTTCACCTTCCATAAACTCATCTAACCTATGCAAAGTTAAATTTACTCTATGGTCTGTAACTCTTCCTTGTGGAAAATTATATGTTCTAATTCTTTCAGATCTGTCACCTGTGCCGATGTATTTTTAATCCTTTTTCTTTATTCCTAATCTGTGATTTTTCATCCTGCTGACTCACAACAATTCCTGTGGGTATATGTGTAATCCTTACTGCTGAGTCTGTGGTGTTTACACTCTGCCCCCCAGGTCCGCTACTTCTAAATACATCAATTCTTAAATCTTTCTCTTCAATCTTTACATCAACTTCTTCGGCCTCAGGTAGCACCGCTACTGTTGCAGCAGAGGTATGAACCCTGCCTTGTGTTTCTGTGTCAGGAACTCTTTGAACTCTGTGGACTCCACTTTCAAATTTTAAGGAAGAATAAATATTTTTTCCTTTGATAGTTGCAATTACCTCTTTTAGACCTCCAGCGTCACTTTTTGAAATACTTATAATTTCTAAAACCCAATTTTTTTTGTTACTTATTTTCTCATACATTTTAAACAAATCTGCAGCAAATAAACTCGCCTCGAGCCCACCTGTTCCAGCTCTTATTTCAATAATTGCATTTTTTGCATCAGCTTCATCTTTTGGTAAAAGAAAAAGTTTTAATTTTTTTTCATTTATATCTTTACTTTTTACTAATTCACCAAGTTCTGATTTGGCCAAATTTATTATTTCGAAATCATTAGCGCTATCATTAATAATTTTTTCTAATTCAAGTTTATTATTATCAAAATCAATATATTGTTTTGCGTGAACTAATATTTCATTTAAATCTGAGTATTCCTTTGATATTTTTGCAAATTTCTTTTTATCAATTTGGTCAGATGATAATTCTTTTTCTAATGTCTTATGTCTAGAGATAATTTCTCTTACCTTTTCTAAAGGAATCATGTTTTTAATTGTTTTTTTTTAATTCTTTTTCTTTGGACTCAACTATTTCTACAACACGTGAGATGATTTCTTCATTGCTGATTTTTTTGTTTTGTATACCATTTAGGTAAAGCATACTACTGTCTTTTCCACCACCAGTAATTCCTATATCGGTGTAAGCAGCCTCTCCAGGTCCATTAACAACACACCCAATAATAGATAAAGTGATAGGAGTTTTTATATGTGAGAGTTTTTTCTCTAATTTGTTTACAATTTCAATTACCTCAAAACCTTGCCTAGCACAGGAAGGACATGAGATAATCTTTACACCTCTTGACCTTAAATTTAAAGATTTTAATATTTCGTTTCCAATTTTTATTTCTTTTACAGGGTCATCTGAGAGAGATACTCTAATTGTATCTCCAATGCCTTCATGAAGTAGCATACCTAAACCAATTGATGATTTAACACTTCCGGGGATGAAACTTCCAGACTCTGTGATACCTAGATGAAGAGGATAATCAGTTTTTTTGGATAATAATCTATAGGCTGCAACGGATAAGAAAACATCAGAAGATTTAACGCTTAATTTGAAATTAAAGAAATTATTATCTTCAATAAGTTTAATGTTTCGCATTGCACTTTCAACTAAAGCTTCAGGGCAGGGTTCTTTGAACTTCTCTAATATATCCTTTTCAAGTGATCCTGCATTAACTCCAATTCTAATAGAACAATCATTATTTTTTGCTGCTTTGATTACTTCACTTAATTTTTCTCTATCACCAATATTTCCAGGATTTATTCTTAAACATTTTGCTCCATTGTCTGCGGCTTCCAAAGCTCTCTTATAATGGAAGTGAATATCTGCAATAATTGGAACTGTAGTGTTTTTAACAATTTCCTTCAGTGCATTTGTTGAGTCTTTATCTGGGCAAGATACTCTGACTAAGTCAGCGCCCTCATCTACTAAATCTTCTATCTGTTTTATTGTTCCTTTAATATCTGTAGTTAATGTATTCGTCATTGATTGAACTGTTATTGGATTATCACCGCCAATTTTTAACTTACCAACATTTATTACTCTCGTTTTTTTTCTTTTTATATCTCTAAATGGTCTTAAGCTCATTGTGTTGAATTCAAATTAAATTCTTTATGGAGTATTTCAACAGATTTTTTTAAATATTTTTTATCTATTAAAACAGATATTTTTATTTCTGATGTTGAAATTACCTCAATATTAATATTTTTTTCTGCTAAAGCTTTAAACATTCTATATGTTACACCTGGTGTAGTAATCATACCAACTCCAACAATTGATACTTTTGAAACATTCTTGTTTATTAGAATTTTTTTGTATTTTATTTTTTTATTACTGTTGATTAGTTTTTTTGTTTTTAATAGATCATCTAGTTTTATAGTAAAAGTTAAATCTGTCTCTTTACCACTAGCAGAAATATTTTGTACAACCATATCAACATTTATAGAATTTTGATATAGAGGTTTAAATATATTTGCAGCAACTCCTGGCTTATCCTTAACACCAATCAGTGTAATCTTGGCATCATTTTTTGTGAAAGAAATACCTCTTATAACGTTGCTATTAAATATTTTATTTCTTCTTTTTATAGTTGTACCCTTTTTTTTATTAAATGATGATCTTACATCGACTTCTATCTTATTTAATCTTGCGTCTTGAATTGCAGCAGGTTGCATAACTTTAGATCCAAGCGACGCCATTTCTAACATTTCGTCATAAGATATTTCTTTAATTTTTTTTGCTGAATTTAATAAATTTGGATCAGTTGTAAAGACTCCGTCAACATCTGTATAAATTATACACTTATAAGCATTAAAAAATTTTGCACACATTATAGCACTTGCGTCTGTTCCTCCTCTTTCTAACGTTGTAATTCTATTATTAATATTTATTCCTTGAAATCCTGTTATCACAGGTATTCCACCACCTTTGATATAATTAATTATTTTGGTTCTTTTTATTTTAATTATTCTGGATGCTGAATGTGCTCCATCAGTATCCAAGATCTTGAGGTATATCCCATTTCATTTAATTTGCCCGCAATTAGAGCGCATGAAATTTGTTCACCCGCTGATAATAAAACATCTTTCTCAGAATTTGGAAAATTGTTTGATATTTGATTTGATTTTTTTATTAAGTCGTTTGTTACACCACTCATAGCAGAAGATACAACAACTACTTTATAATTTTTCTTGATATAAGAAATTATTATTTTACATACTTTTTTAATCCTGTTCAAAGATCCAACTGATGTTCCACCGAATTTTAAAATAATTATTTTCATTGAAAATTTTAATTTAATTTTTATAGTTAGATAAAGTACATCTTATTTATAAAGTCAACAACCAATGAAAAAAATTACAATTAATAAAAAAGAAATAGATAAGTTTTCTAAACTAGCTGAAGAATGGTGGGACCCTAATGGAAAATTTAAACCATTACATAATTTTAACCCTGTTCGGCTAAAATATATTAAAGACAGTATTTTAAAAAAATATAAAAATACTGATAAAAAACGACCACTTAAGAATATAAGAATATTAGATATTGGATGTGGCGGTGGTCTATTGTGTGAGCCATTATCAAAATTAGGAGCTGAAGTTGTGGGTATTGATGCATCTGAAAAAAATATCAAAATTGCTAAATTACATTCTAGAGAAAATAATTTAAAAATTAATTATTTTTGTGCTTCTCCGGAGAATTTTAAAATAAAAGGAAAGTTTGATGTTATTTTAAATATGGAGATTGTTGAGCATGTAGAAAATGTGAATTTTTTTTTAAATCAGAGTACAAAATTTTTAAAAAAAAAAGGTCTGATGTTTGTTGCAACTTTAAATAAAACTCTGAAATCTTTTTTTTTTGCGATAATAGGTGCTGAATATGTTTTGAGATGGCTTCCAATTGGAACTCATGATTGGGATATGTTTATTGAGCCTAAAAAATTAATAAATATATGCAAAAATAATAACTTAGTTTTACAAGATTTATTTGGAGTTAAATATAATTTAATTAATAATGACTGGGAAGTTTCAAAAGATACGTCTATTAATTATTTGGCAAAATTTGAAAAATATTAATTATCTTTTTGCTCAATCCAAGGGAATACCTGAGTTTCAATACCTTCTTCATTTAACTCCTTAATATCTTTTAATGAAGCAGTTCCAAATATTCCTTTTTGATCATCTTTACCATCATAATGTAGAGATCTAGCTTTATAGGTAAAATTATCTCCTACATTTTCAAAATTTTTCTCTATAAATTTCTGAAATTCCAATATTTTTTTTTTAATTTTAATTTGTTTTTTATAGTTTTTACTATTATTAATTTTGTCTATTGAATTTGAAATATTAGGAGCCATAATTGTTTTATCAATATTTTGTGAGCCGCATAAATGACACATTAAAAAATTTTTTTTTTTTAATTTTTCATATTCTATTGAAGAATTGAACCAGCTATCAAATTCCTTGGTACATTCTAAACATTTTAATTTGTATTTAATCATAATTTATTAAGTTCTATAATCTGAATTAATTTCTATATATTTTTTTGTAAAATCCATTGTATAACAAGTAAAATTTTTTTTTCCTGAATTAATTTCAATATTGATATTAATCATATCACTTTTCATATAATTATTTAGTTCTGTTTCAGAATAATTTTTTATAATTTGACCCTTTTCTAATATTTTATTTTTTCCAAATGACAAATTAAGATTATCTAAATTTAAATCTAGTTCATTCTTGCCTATTGCCATCATTACTCTACCCCAATTTGGGTCCTCCCCGGCAATAGCAGTTTTTACAAGTGGTGAATTAGCTACAGAAAATGCAATTTTTTTTGCATCATCTTCACTTTTGCACTTTGTTACATCTACTTGTATAAATTTTGATGCTCCTTCACCATCACTTACTACTCTCTTTGCCAAATTTAACAAAACATTATTTACAGCTTTGTTAAAATCTCTCAATTTAGCATCATTGAAATCGTTAATTGTTTTATTTTTTGCTTTACCTGTTGAAAAGATAGTTATCATATCATTTGTGCTAGTATCACCATCACAAGTTATAGCATTAAATGTATTAGTTATATTTTTTTTAAGTACTTTTTTTAAAATATTTGAGGATAAATCTGCATCCGTAAAAATATAAGCCAAAGTTGTACCCATGTTGGGAAATATCATGCCAGATCCCTTTGCAATTCCATAAACTTTGATTTTAGTTTTGGCGATTTTACATTCTTCCATAGCTAATTTGGCTTTTAGGTCTGTTGTAATTATACTCATAGCGGCTTTAATCCATAAGTATTTATTTTGAGTATATTTTATTTTATCCACTAACGTTTTAATAGATGATCTTATTTTTTCTAGAGGAAAAACCTCACCTATAGTACCGGTGCAACCAAAAAGAATTTCGTTAGATTTTACTTTTTGTGGTTTATCTTCATCCAACTTTTGTTTCTCGGTAAGATGTCCAGAAGTTATTTCAGCAATTTGTTTTAAGGAGTTATATCCTTTTGGTCCTGTTAAACAATTGGCATTTCTGGCATTAACTATAAGAGCTTTAACCTTGTTATTTTTAATGTTTTTATTCCACTTTATATTTTCTGATATTACACTTGACTTTGTGTAAACAGACGCATGCTCTGCACCATTCCTAAAATAGAACATGACCAAATCGTCCCGATTATGCTTGTATAAATTTGCAGATGTAACTGATATTGATAGTCCATCTAAATGATCTAAATCTTGAAAGTCCGCCATTTTGGACTTTTCCTTTTTGGAAATCAAAAAATTGCTCAAATTCATTGCCATAATATTTAAAATTTTAAATTAATAACTATATAATTATTTATATATAAATTGTATATGAAAAATTTGAAAATGCTCAATCCACTAAATTTTATAAGCAAAATATTTAAAAGCAATAACCAATATGAAATAGACAAAATTAAACCTATTCTTGAAAAGGTCAATCTTCTAGAGAAAGATTTTTCTACATTCCATGATGAAGAATTCCCAAAAAAAACTATGGAATTTAAAAAAAGAATAATTGATGGAGAAACGTTAAACGAAATATTACCAGAGGCTTTTGCTTTAGTAAGAGAAGCATCAAAAAGAAAACGAGGTGAAAGACACTTCGATGTGCAAATGATAGGCGGTATTGTTCTTCACCATGGCAAAATTTCAGAAATGAAAACTGGTGAAGGAAAAACACTTACAATTGCATTAGCAGCTTATTTAAACTCTTTAAAAGGAAATGGAGTCCATGTCGTAACAGTGAATGACTATTTAGCAAAAAGAGATTCTGAAGATATGTCAAAAATTTATAATTTTTTAGGAATAACTTGTGGATATATTAATAATTCCCAAAATGAATTAGAACGTCAAAAAAGTTACAATTGTGATATTACTTACGCAACAAACAGCGAATTAGGATTTGATTTTTTAAAAGATAATATGAAAGATTCTTTAGATCAAATTTTACAAAAGAAACATTTTTTTGCTATTGTAGATGAAATAGACTCTTGTCTAATTGATGAAGCTAGAACACCGCTGGTTATTTCTGGACAAGCTGAAGATAATAGTAACCAATATAAGTCAATTAACAATTTAGTTAAAAAGCTAAATTCAGAAGATTATGAAATTGATGAAAAAGACAGACTTATAACTTTAACAAACAAAGGAATAGATAAAGTCGAGAAGATTTTAAAAAACTCTGGTGTCACGAGTATAACTAATTTTTATGATCCATCAAACTTAAATATAGTTCATCATGTTAATCAGGCGCTAAAAGCAAATTTTATATTTAAAAAGGACAAGGACTATTTAGTTGAGAATAATAAAATAAAAATTGTTGATGAATTATCTGGAAGAATTCTTGAGGGAAGAAGATATGGTGATGGTTTGCATCAAGCAATTGAGGCTAAGGAAAACGTTAAAATCGAGATAGAGAACCAAACTCTAGCATCCATTACTTACCAAAATTATTTTAGAATGTATGAAAAGCTAGCAGGTTGTACCGGAACTGCAATAACAGAAAGTCAGGAGTTTTTTGAAATTTACAATTTGAAAGTTGTTGAAATTCCAACTAACAAAAAAATGATTAGAAAAGACTGGAATGACAAAATTTTTAGAACAGATAATGAAAAGCAGCAAGCAATTATTGAAAATATATTAGAATGTAACAAAAGAGGTCAACCAGTTTTAGTTTTTACATCTAGTGTTGATAAATCTGAAATTTACTCAAAACTATTAAATAAAAAAAATATTAAACACACGGTGCTAAATGCTAAAAATCATGAAAAAGAGGCAGATATTATTGCTAATGCTGGAAAATTTGGTTCAGTAATTATAACTACTAGTATATCTGGAAGAGGTGTTGATATCAAACTTGGTGGAAAAAAACATAATAATAAAGACACCAAAGATTTTGAAAAAGAAAAAATTAAAATCAAATCACTTGGTGGATTATTTGTTATAGGAACGGAGAGAATGGAGTCCAGAAGAGTTGATAATCAAGCCAGAGGGAGATCAGGTAGACAGGGTGATGAGGGTAATTCAATCTTTTATGTAAGTTTAGAAGATGATTTAATGAGAATTTTTGGGTCAGACTCAATTAATACAATGTTAGAAAAACTAGGTTTAAAAGATGGCGAAAGTATTGACCATCCATGGATAAATAAAGCATTGGAGAGAGCGCAACAAAAAGTTGAGTCTAGAAATTTTGATATAAGAAAATCTCTTTTAAAGTTTGATGATGTTTTGAATGATCAACGTAAGGTTATTTTTAGCCAAAGAAAGGAAGTGCTAGGAACTCAAAATATTTTTGAATTTACAGATAAACTCCTAGATGATGAAATCGATGATTTGTTAAATAAAAATGTCAAAAATTACAATTTTGCAAACGATAAAATTACAAAGAATAAACTTCAATCATTACTATCAAACAATGATAGTGAATATATTAATAAAGTTTTGTTAAGCGATAAAGATGAAATTAAAGGTGCCATTTTAGATTGTTTTTCTAAAAAAAGGGAAGAAAGAAATAATTATCTTTCTAAAAAAGGTAATCAAGATTTAGAAAAAAAAGTTCTACTTCAATCAATAGATATTAATTGGAAAAATCATGTTCAATATCTAGAACAATTAAGACAAGTTATAGGATTGAGATCTTATGGACAAAGAGATCCACTTGTTGAATATAAAAAAGAAACATTTGATCTTTTTGAGGAACTCTTAATTAAAATTAGACAAAATACTATTTTAATCCTCCTTAATTTAAAAATCATAGACAATCAAAATCAAGTTAAAAAAGAGAGTCAATATTCTGAACATTCAAATGATCCTAAATGTCTTTTAAATTTAAAAAAAGATCAAAAGATATCTAGAAATGATAGATGTGAGGCTACTGGAAAAAAATATAAAAATTGTTGTGGAGCAACAATTTAGATTTAACTAAAATAACTTATTGTTAATATTAACAAGAATAAAATAAATAATATTGCATATTTATTTTTTAATACAAAAAACTTTCCAGATTTTAAAACATCCAAAGTGTTATTTGTAAATAATTTATCTGAAGATAGAATATTATTTGACAGACCTTTATCCCTCCCAATATTTAAAAATTTGTCTTTTTTTAGAGAAATTATTTCATCTCTACTTTTGGAGGTTAAGTAATCTAAATTTTTTTGAATCGAGTCTTTTATATTAAATAAAATTAGATTTTTATCTCTATGCGCTCCTCCATTGGGCTCTGGAATTATTTCATCAATAATTTTTAATTCTAGAAGATCTTTTGATGTTAATTTCATAGCAGTGGCCGCTTCTAGTGTTTTCTTTGGATCTCTCCATAATATTGAAGCACAACCCTCTGGAGATATTACTGAGTATATTGCATTCTCGAGCATTAATACTTTATTAGTTGATGCTAAAGCAATTGCGCCACCCGAGCCTCCTTCACCAATTATTATTGATATGGTAGGAGCTCCTAATGACATAGAGCATTCTATTGATCTAGCAATTGCCTCCGCCTGTCCTCTCTCCTCAGCACCTACTCCCGGATATGCGCCTGGAGTATCAATAAAAAAAATTATCGGTAAATTAAATTTATCAGCAAGTTTCATTAATCTTATAGATTTTCTATAACCCTCAGGGCGCATCATCCCAAAATTCCTTTGTATTCTACTTTCAAGGTCATCACCTTTTTCTTGTCCTATAATCATTACAGAATAATTATCAAATTTTCCCAAACCAGCTATTAACGATTTATCTTCCCCAAATAATCTATCACCATGTAACGGGAAGAAGTCTGTAAATAAATTATCAATAAAAAATTTAGTTTTTGGTCTTTCTTCATGTCTTGCGACTAATGTTGTTTGCCAAGGGTCCAGCTTAGAATAGATGTTTTTAATTTTGTATTCTAGGTCTTTTTCTAATTTATCGATTTTTTTAGTATCAACCTGAGATATTCCTTCCTTATTAAAAGGATCTTTCAACTTTTCAATCTCATTTTCTATATTTTTTATTTCAGTTTCAAAATTTAAATAATTTTTCATTGAACTTAATATTCATTATATTAAAAAAAAAGCAACAGAATCATAGAATAATTTAATACTACAAATAATACTGTAAAAAAAATATATATTAAACTACAATAAAAGAATGATTATAAATAATAATAATTACATTAAAAATGGAAAAATATTTGTAGAAAAATCATTATATAATTTTGTTAATAAAGAAATTCTAAAGAACACAAAAATAACTCCTAAAAGATTTTGGAATGGCCTAGACAAGGCAATGAATATTTTAAAGCCTAAAAATGAAGAATTGTTACAAAAAAGAGAGGAGATACAGTCTTTAATAAACAATTGGCACATTAAAAATAGGGAAAAAGAATTTAATATTTTAAATTATAAAAAATTCTTAATAAAAATAGGTTATTTAAAAAAAAACCCACCAAACTTTATGATTGAAACTAAAAATGTTGACGAGGAAATATCTAGTATTGCCGGACCTCAGCTTGTTGTACCTATTTCGAATGCGAGATATGCTCTAAACGCAGCAAATGCAAGGTGGGGAAGTTTATATGATGCAATATATGGAACAGATGCGATAGGTTCAGTAAAGCTTGATAATAGATATAATCCTGTAAGAGGTGGTAAGGTAATTAGATACTGTAGAGATTTTCTGGATGAAATATTTCCTTTAAAGAATGGCTCATGGAAAAAAATTAATAATTTAAAGGTGATTAATAATAAATTAATTTTGAAAATTGATAATAAAAAAACTCAATTGAAAAATAATAAACAATATAAAGGTTATAGATCTGATAATAAAAAACTAAAAGGAGTTCTACTTATAAATAATAATTTGCATATTGAATTAATAATAAATCCATATGCATTTAGTGCTAATAATGATCCGATTGGGTTGAGTGACTTAGTTATAGAGTCAGCTGTCTCAACGATTATTGATCACGAAGACAGTGTTGCCGCTGTTGATGCAGAAGATAAAGTTCTTGGTTATAGAAATTGGCTGGGTCTTATGAAAGGAGATCTTTCAGTAAAATTTGAAAAGTTAGGAAAAAAATTTAAAAGAGTTTTAAATTCTGACAGAAATTATATTTCATCCACTGGAAAAAAATTTAAACTTAAAGGAAGAGCCTTATTACTAAATAGAAATGTTGGACATCTAATGACAACACCATCTGTACTTTTAGCTGATAAAAAGCAAGCACCAGAAGGTATTCTAGATGCATTTATAACTTCAGCTGCATCTTTGCATGACTTAAAGAAAAAAGGTAATTCTAAAAAAGGATCAATTTATATAGTAAAACCAAAAATGCATGGACCAGATGAAGTTTTATTTTCTGATGAAATTTTTTCAAAAGTTGAGGAGGTTTTAAAACTTAAAAAAAATACAATTAAAATTGGTATTATGGATGAGGAGAGAAGAACCAGCGCTAATCTTAAAGAGTGTATTAGAATGGTAAAGAAAAGAGTTGTTTTTATTAATACAGGTTTTCTTGATAGAACCGGAGATGAAATGCATACATCCATGGAGGCTGGTCCAATGATAAAAAAAGGTGACATGAAAAATTCACATTGGATTAGTGCTTACGAAAAAAATAATGTTAATATCGGTTTAGCATGTGGATTTTCTGGTAAAGCTCAGATTGGAAAAGGTATGTGGGCTGCACCAGACAAAATGAAGGATATGTTAGACCAAAAAATAGGTCATCCAAAGTCAGGTGCTAATTGCGCATGGACACCTTCTCCAACCGCTGCAACACTTCATGCTATGCATTACCACAAAGTAAACGTCTTTAAGTTACAAAAGAAATTAAGTAAAAAAGGTAAATTTGACTTGGATAATCTTTTAAAGTTACCAATAATAATTAGACCAAACTGGTCTATTGACGAAATTAAAAATGAACTTGAAAACAATTGCCAGGGTATTCTGGGATATGTTGTAAGATGGATAAACAGTGGTGTTGGGTGCTCTAAAGTGCCAGATATAAATGACATTGGATTAATGGAAGATAGAGCAACATTAAGAATATCATCTCAACATATTGCGAACTGGCTGCATCACAACATTTGTACTCCAAATCAAGTTTTAGAAACGATGAAAAAAATGGCAAAAAAAGTTGATGAGCAAAATCAGGGTGATAAAAACTACGAAAAAATGTCAAATGATTTTGATAAATCTATTGCTTTTAAAACTGCTTGTGATTTAGTTTTTGAAGGTAAAAGCCAACCATCTGGATATACTGAACCTTTGCTACATAAAAATAGATATATTAAAAAATCAAGCTCTATTTTTAAAAGCTGAATGTAAGGTGCCATCATCTAAATTTTCAATTTCACCTCCGACAGGAAGACCTTGTGCTAACTTAGATATTTTAGTTTTTGTATTTTTTAGGCTATCCTCTATATAAAATGCAGTAGTCTGTCCTTCGACTGTTGCACTCGTAGCAATAATTACTTCCTCAATTTTTTGTTTTTTTACTCTCTCAACCAGAGAATTAATTAATAACTCGTTATTTTTAGGTGCTGACCCTGAAAT
>LULE01001227.1_pt2 | contig 14525 bp, 17 predicted proteins | sample 728231 | NCBI WGS metagenome assembly LULE01 (sample SAMN03860297, study PRJNA289734) | marine metagenome | biome: seawater column; feature: ocean; material: water; isolation source: Red Sea water column Station 192 - depth 10m | place: Saudi Arabia: Red Sea | collected 2011-10-15 | depth 10 m | reverse complement strand
GTATAACCATAGCCACCAAAAACCTGAATTGCTTCATTGGTTATTTCCATACCCATATCTGTAAAAAATGACTTAATTACTGGGGTCATAAGACCTACAATATCCGATGCATCTTTTTTTACTTCCTCTGAACTATGACTTAAGCTTACATCTACCTGCTGAGCCATCCAAAAAGATAAGGATCTTTCTCCCTCAATTATAGACTTCATATTTAATAAACTTCTTCGAATATCTGCGTGCTTAATAATTAAATCTGTTTCTCCATTAGAATTATTATTTGATTTACCTTGTTTTCTCTCTTTAGAATAACTTAAAGCAGTTTGATAAGCTGTTTCAGATAGACCTAATCCTTGTATACCGACAACGATTCTTTCTAAGTTCATCATTGTAAACATAGAATTTAAGCCTTTGTTCTCTGGTCCGATCATATACCCTTTGGCATCATCAAAACTTAATACACATGCGGGTGAACCTTTAATACCCATTTTTGATTCAATTGAAACAGTATTGACGCCGTTTCTTGGACCAATTGATCCATCATCATTAATTTCATATTTTGGTACTAAAAATAAACTTATTCCCTTCGTTCCTTTTGGTGCGTCCTGCGTTCTTGCTAAAACAAGGTGTATAATATTTTCAGTTAAATCGTGGTCACCAGAAGTAATAAAGATTTTTTGTCCACTTATATTATAAGTACCATTTTCATTTTTAATTGCCTTATTTCTTCAGTTGCATGACTCAAAATACAATTGTATGCACCTATACTTAATTCACTATATAATTTAAAAGATAAACTTGATGATGAAAGCATTTCATCAAAAAAAGCACTTACAGTTTTTGGCATTCCTTGACCACCATATTTTGGATCACAAGTTAAAGATACCCATCCATCTTCTATAAATTTTGAATATGCCTCTTTATAACCTGGAGGGGTTCTAACTACTCCATTTTCATAGACACAAGGATTTTCGTCTCCAGCTTTTGCTAAAGGAAGAAGCATTTCTTCATTAATTTTTGCAGCTTCCTCTAAGATATCTTTTACTAGATCAGATGTGACTTCTTTATATTTTTCAATTTCGTTATAATTTTTATTATCTTTTAGATGTTCAAATAAGAACATCATATCTTTCACAGGTGCGGAATAAACAGTCATAAATTTAATAGTATCAAATTAAGTTAATTTTTTTATTTTTGCAAATATGCAATAATCGCATCTCCCATACCAGAAGTTGAAATTTCTTTTGTTCCTTTTGACATAATATCTCTAGTTCTTAACCCATCATCTAGTACATTTTGCACTGCTTTTTCTAAGTCATCAGCCTCTTTATCTAAGTCAAGAGAGTACCTCAGGGCCATTGCAAAACTCAAGATGGTTGCAATTGGATTTGCAATTCCTTTTCCAGCAATATCTGGAGCAGATCCATGAACAGGCTCATACATTGCTCTCATTTCACCATCTTTATTTTTTGCACCCAAAGAAGCTGAAGGTAATAAACCTAAAGATCCCGTCAGCATAGATGCTTCATCTGACAACATATCACCAAACAAATTATCTGTCACAATTACATCAAATTGCTTTGGATTTCTCAAAAGTTGCATTGCACAATTATCTGCAAGCATATGATTTAACTCAACATCTTTAAATTCTTTATCGTGAAGATTTTGAACTTCCTCTTTCCATAATTGACCTGCTTCCATAACATTCGATTTTTCACAGGAAGTAACTTTATTGTTTCTCTTCTTTGCTAGATCGAATGCAACTCTAGCAACTCTTTTAATTTCTGATGAAGTATAAGTATGAGTGTTTATTCCTTTACGTTCACCATTATCAATTGGCTTGATACCTCTCGGCTCACCAAAATAAATACCACCTGTCAATTCTCTAACAATCATGATGTCTAGACCTGATACGATTTCAGGTTTTAGCGTAGATGCCTCAACTAATTGTTTAAAACAAATTGCAGGCCTCAAATTTGCAAATAATTTTAATTCTTTTCTTAGCTTAAGAAGAGCTCTCTCAGGTCTTTTGGAAAAATCTAAATTATCATATTTTGGTCCACCCACAGCTCCTAAAATGACTGCTTCACATTCTAATGATTTATAAAATACTTCATCTGTAATCGGTGTTCCGTGCTTGTCGTAAGATGCTCCTCCAACTAAGGCCTCTTCCATATCAAAATCAAGAGATTTATTTACATTAAACCAAGTTATAATTTTTTTAACTTCACCAATAACCTCGGGACCAATACCATCACCTGGTAATAATAAGAATTTTCTTTTTTTGACTTTAATCATTAAATATCCAAGGCTTTGTGGATTTTAATTTTTCTTCAAATGAAATTATTTTATTAGACTTTTCCAAAGACAGTGCAATATCATCTAGTCCCTCAATTAAACATTTTTTTTTAAATTCATCTAATTCAAATTTGATTTCTTTATTCCCAAAAATTATTTTTTGATCTGGTAAATTTATTGCAATTTCTTCTTGTCTCTTAGAATATTCAGAAAGTTCTTTTATCTGTTCATCATTAACTTTAATAGGCAATATTCCATTTTTAAAACAATTATTATAAAATATATCTGCGTAACTAGTACTTATAACGCAAGTGATACCAAAGTCTAAAAGTGCCCATGGCGCATGTTCTCTAGATGATCCACATCCAAAATTATTCCCTGCAATTAAAATCTTAGAATTATCATATGGGGATTTATTTAAGATAAAGTCATCTACTACTTTACCTTTTTCGTCATATCTCATTTCATAAAATAAATTTTTTCCAAGTCCTGTTCTTTTTATTGTTTTTAAAAATTGCTTTGGAATAATCATATCTGTATCGATATTTACAATTGGTAAATATGCAGGAATACTTTTTAATGTTGAGAATTTGTTCATTTAACTATTGTATTTTCTAACATCATCTAAATTTCCAGATATAGCAGCTGCAGCAGCCATAGCTGGACTAACTAAATGAGTTCTTCCACCTCGTCCTTGTCTTCCTTCGAAATTTCTATTTGATGTTGATGCACATCTTTCTTCTGGCTTCAACTTATCTGCATTCATAGCTAAACACATTGAACAACCTGGCTCACGCCATTCAAATCCAGAATTTTTAAATATTACATCTAAACCTTCTTGCTCTGCTTGTTGTTTTACTAATCCTGAACCAGGAACTATCATTGCATTTACATGAGAAGCAATTTTTTTATCTTTTAAGATTTTTGCAGCTTCTCTTAAATCTTCAATTCTTCCATTTGTGCAACTTCCAATAAAAACTTTATCAATTCTAATATCTTTTATTTTAGTTTTCGGCTTTAAACCCATATATTTTAATGACCTGTTAATAGAATTTTTTCTGTCTTCGTTTTGCTCATTTTCAGGATCAGGAACAATTCCATCAATATCTACTACATCCTGAGGCGAAGTTCCCCAAGTTACCATTGGTTTAATATCTTTGCCCTCAAGACTGATTTCTTTGTCAAATACTGCATCACCATCAGACTTTAATTTACTCCAATATTCTAATGCTTTGTCCCAATTTGAATTCTTTGGAGACATTGGTTTACCTTTTAAATAATTAAAAACTTTTTCATCTGGCTCTATTAATCCAGCCCTTGCTCCACCTTCAATTGTCATATTGCAAATCGTCATTCTTTGTTCGACACTTAAATTCGAAATTAAGTTTCCAGCATATTCAATTACATAACCAGTTCCACCAGCTGTACCAATTTTTCCGATTATTTGTAATATTACATCCTTAGATGTTACTCCAACAGGAAGAGATCCATTAACGTTTATTCTAAAATTTTTTGATTTTTTTTGAACTAAAGTCTGTGTTGCCAAGACATGTTCCACTTCCGAAGTTCCAATTCCGAATGCTAATGCACCAAATGCTCCGTGAGTAGCAGTGTGACTATCACCACAAACGATAATAGTTCCAGGTTGTGTAAATCCCTGTTCTGGACCAATAATATGAACTATTCCTTGTCTTTTATCGTTCATTCCAAAAAGATTTATTCCGAATTCTGCACAGTTTTTTTCTAGTGTCTCGATTTGTATTTTTGAATCTTTGTCAGTAATAGGCACTGATCTATCCGTTGTTGGAACATTGTGATCTGCTACTGCTAAAGTTAAAGAAGGTTGTCTAACTTTTCTATTAGAATTTCTTAAACCTTCAAATGCTTGTGGACTAGTAACTTCATGAATTAAATGTCTATCAACAAATAAAAGTGAAGTCCCATCCTCTTGTTGATGAACAAGATGATCATTCCATATTTTATCGTATATAGTTTGAGGCATTGTAAAAAATTATTTTTTTACTTCAGGATTTTCTTTTTTTTCATCAGTTTTTTTTTCTACTGATGGGGTTTCTTCTTTAGTTTCTTTTTTTTCTTCTGGTTTTTTTGCTTCTACTTTTGGAGCATCTTTATTGGTATCTTGTGGGCTGTCTGCTGTTTTTTGCTCTGTATCAGGCATAACATTTTCTTCTGTTACTTCGTGAATCTTAGTTTCGACATCTATACCTATTTTCTTTTTAATTTTTTCTGCAATTCTTGCAGATTTACCTGTTCTATCTCTCAAATAATATAACTTGGCTCTTCTAACTTTTCCTGACCTTACAACTTTAATTGTATCTACAATCGGACTATATAAAGCAAATGTTCTTTCCACACCCTCACCAAAAGAAATTTTTCTTACAGTAAAAGAAGAATTGATATCTCTATTTTTTTTTGCAATACACACACCTTCAAAATATTGAATACGATCTCTTTTTCCTTCAGTTATTCTAACTCCTACTTTAACAATATCACCTGGGAAAAATTCTGGATGCTTTCTCTCAGAAATAATTTTTTTTACTTTAGATTGATTAATTTCTTCAATTGTCTTCATTTTAATTCTCTTTAGTCTTTTTATATAATTGCCACAAATCTGGTCTTCGGTCGCGTGTTATAGCCTCAGATTGAGATAAACGCCAGTCTTTAATTTTGGCGTGATCGCCTGATAATAGCACATCTGGAACACTTTTTTCCTCCCATATTTGAGGTTTTGTAAATTGAGGATACTCTAAAAGTCCGTTTTCAAAACTTTCTTCTTTAGCTGAATTTGTATTGCCAAGAATACCAGGAATAAATCTTAAAATTGCATCAAGAATTACAAATGAAGCTCCTTCACCTCCAGATAAAACAAAGTCTCCTATACTTACTTCCTCAATATTTCTTGTTTTTAACAATCTTTCATCAACTCCTTCAAAGTGTCCACAAATTATATTTATTGTTTTTTCTTGAGATAGTTGTTTTGCTAATTGATGATTGAACAACTTACCCTTTGGACTTAGATAAATAATCTTTTCGCCATCTTTAACATTCTTATCTATTGATTTTGCTAATACATCTGCTTTCATTAACATACCTTCACCTCCTCCATAAGGAGTGTCATCAACAGTTTTATGCTTATCAAATGCATACTCTCTTATATCCACAGTATCTATTTTCCATTTATTCTCTGATAGTGCTTTACCAAAAATACCTTGGCCTAAATAGCCTGGAAAAAAATCTGGATAGAGTGTGAATATACGAGCTTCTAACATTATTTTTTTTCTTCTTCCTTAGGTGCTTCTGCTGGCTTAGCTTCTTCCTTAGGTGCTTCTGCTGGCTTAGCTTCTTCCTTAGGTGCTTCTGCTGGTTTAGATGCATCTCCTTCTGGTTTCGCTTCTCCACCTTCGTCAGCTTTTTTTCTATCTTTTTTAGGAATTGCTTTTTGAGGATTGTTTCCTTTTTCAGGCATTGGCATTATATCGTTTTCTCCCAATAACCTTGCAACTCTTGTTGTTGGCTGAGCTCCTTGACCTAACCAATATTTAATTCGCTCAGAATCTAAGCCAATTCTTTCCTTTTTATCCTTCGGTAATAACGGATTATAAAAACCTAATTTTTCTATAAACCTTCCGTCTCTTGGAAATCTACTATCAGCCACAACAATTTTATATACTGGCCTTTTTTTAGTACCTCCCATTGATAGTCTCATTTTTAACATTACTTATATCTCCTTTATTTTAATTGATTAAATAGTTCAGGCGGGATCCCTTTATCCGCCATTCCTTTCATGTTTCCTTTAGACATTTTTTTCATCATTTCTGACATCATCTTAAATTGTTTTAACAACTTATTGATAGTGGCAATGTCTGTACCTGAGCCATTAGCAATTCTTTTTTTTCTTGATCCATTTATAATTTTAGGATTTTCTCTTTCTTGCTTTGTCATTGATAAAATAACAGCTTCATTTTGAGTTATAATTTTTTCATCTATTCCTGATTGGTCCATTTGTGATTTAATTTTTGAAACTCCAGGGAGAAATGACATTATGCCTTCTATTCCACCCATCTTTTTCATTTGACGTAATTGAGAAAGATAATCTTCCATCGAGAATTGACCTTTTTTAAGTTTCTCTTCTGTTTTCTTTAAATTTTCTTGATCTAAATCTTCTGAAGCTTTTTCAACTAAGGAAACGATATCTCCCATTCCCAAAATTCTATTTGCAATTCGATCAGGATGGAAAACTTCAAAATTCTCAATTTTTTCTCCAACACCAAGAAACTTTATGCATTTGAAAATCTATTTGTGTTCTTCCAGCAGTATCAAATAAAACTACTTCACAACCATTTAAATTTGCAGCACTTAAAGCTCTTCTACAAATATCAGCAGGAAGCTGGCCTTCTATAATTGGCAAAGTTTCAATATTATTTTGTTCACCCAAAAGTCTCAATTGCTCTTGCGCGGCAGGTCTGTAAACGTCTAAACTAGCCATCATTACTTTTTTCTTATTATTTTTTTCTAAAAATTTTGCTAATTTTGAGGTTGTTGTGGTTTTTCCTGAACCTTGCAATCCAACTAACATGATTGGAACTGGAGGGACAGCATTAAGGGAGATTTCAGAATTCTTATCACCTAAAAAAGATACTATTTCGTCATAAACGATTTTTACAACCATATCCCCGGGAGAAGTTGATCTTATAATTTCCTGACCTAGCGCTTTGGGCTTAACTCTACTAATAAACTCCTTAACTACGTCTAAAGAAACATCGGCTTCTAATAAGGCCAACCTTATACCTTTTAAACCCTCATCAACTTGCTTTTCATCAAGAGAAGGAGCTTTTTTTAATGAAGAAAAAATTTCTTCAAATTTATTAGTTAAATTTTCAAACATAATTTCGCACAGCAAGTATCGCACCAGTGGGCGAACCCTCGCTGACTGGTGTCGATCTCTTTGTTTCCAAAGACACCGCAAATTGCTGTATTTTGCGGAAGTGCGCGTAAACTATATTAGAGGTTCAAAAAGTCAATAAATAAGTTAAGTATTATTTATATGGAATTTGAAGCATTTAAAATGGATGGATTAGGTAACGACTTTGTTATTATTGATCAGAGAATAAATAATTTAAACTTATCAAATGACCAAATCTTAAAAATTTGTGACAGAGATTTCATAGGGTGCGATCAGTTGATCTACATAAAAAAAAGTCAAAAAGCTGATGCTGATGTTGCTTTTTTTAACTCGGATGGAAGCCGCTCAGATGCATGTGGAAATGGAACTAGATGCGTTGCTTATTTACTAAGTATTGAAAAAAATAAAAAAGAAATTGAAATTTCGGTATCCTCAAAAATATTAAAATCTAAGGTCCTTAATAATAAAGATGTTGAAACAATAATTGGAACTCCAAATTTAGCCCTCATGTCGTATATTTTTGCGAGAATATAGAAAAAATAAATTTAAAAAAATATGGACCATTAATAGAAAATCATGAAGTTTTCCCTGAAAAATGTAATGTCACAATAGCTCAAAAAATTAGTGAACAACATTACAAAATTAAAGTTTGGGAGAGGGGCGCTGGTTTAACAAAAGCTTGCGGGACTGCAGCATGTGCAACGGCAGTCGCAGCTAATTTAAATCAACTACAAAATAGTAATTCAAAAATAGAATTTTCAACAGGAATTTTAAATATTCAAATTGATAATGAATTAAATATAAAAATGAGAGGTCCTGTATCTGAAATTGAAAAAATTAATATCAAAATATAATGGGTATTTTTGAAAAATTTAAAATCGGATTTAAAAGAAGTGCAAGTAATATAGCATCAGGTCTTAAAGAAATAATAGTTAAGAAAGAAATTGACGATACAACTCTTGATAAAATAGAGGAATTCTTGATCGGCTCAGACGTGGGCATAGATGCAGCATCAGGAAAAGACAAATATAATATTAGTTTCAGGTGTTAATGGAGTTGGTAAGACAACTACTATTGGAAAATTAGGAAAAATATTTATACAAAATAATAATAAAGTTCTTTTTTCAGCATGCGATACATTTAGAGCAGCTGCTATTGATCAATTAGAAGAATGGGCTAACAGGGTTGATGCTAAAATTGTAAAATCAGATCCCGGTTCAGATCCAGCTTCAGTTGCTTTTAAAGCAATGGAAATAGCTCAAAGTCAAAACATAAATCAAGTAATAGTAGACACGGCAGGAAGATTACAAAATAAAAAGAATTTAATGGATGAATTAAAAAAAATAGGAAATGTAATTAAAAAAAGTGATGAAACAGCACCTCACGAGGTTATTTTAGTTTTAGATGCAACATCGGGACAAAATATAATTAATCAACTCGAAGAATTTAATAAATTACTTCCAATCACAGGCATCATAATGACAAAACTTGATGGAACTGCAAAAGGTGGAATATTGATTGCGATTTCAAAGAAATATAAAGTACCTATTGTTGGTTAAAGGTTTATAAATGTTGCACTCAAAATTATTTTTTAGAGATTTATAACCACAGTTTTCAGCATAAGAAGAGATTATAAAATTTAATTTGCCAGAAGTCTTAGCAATTTCTAGCTTATTATTTTTTATGTCATATTTTAAATTTTCATAAAAATTTTTTTTTGCACTTATCAAAATTAAAGTGTTGTTGTCATTTAATAAATAGTAAGCAAAATCCTCTGGGAAAAGTGGGTAATTATATTTTTTTGATATTTTTTTTACTTTTTTTGGAAACCAGTCATATGAAATCAAAGGGTAATCTTTATTTAAATTTTTATCATATAAGTATAAGTCCTGTGGAAAATCATTAATATAATTAGAAAATTCTCCCTTTGCTAAAATAGCTTTCTTCCGTGTTTTAAAATATAGAGTGAACTCACTATTGTAAGAGTTCATTTTTCCAATATGAAAATAATTGTTATCATAGTACTCATTATTTATTTCTGAACTAAGTTTTGTTGGCAATATTAATAAAAAAAGTAATAAAGACAATATTATCCTTTTTTCCGTGCATCACATGCATGGGAAACTTTATTTTGTTAATTTTTTCAATGGATTTGTATTTATCTTTTAAAATAATTTTTGCAGGAAGATATGGGTAATATTTTTGTGCCAAAATCTCCATGGATGTAAATGGGGACTCTAATATTATACCTGCAAATAAATTGTTACTTGCGGTCTCTATTGCTACAGCAGTGCCAAGAGACTCTCCATAGAGAACAATATCTTTATCTTCTATATTGTTTTGATTAAGCCATTCCTTGGCTTTAATTGCATCTTTATAAAGTCCAATTTCTGTTGGTTTGCCTTTGTTTCCACTAAAGCCTCTATATGCAAAAATTAAATAGTTTAAATCTAAATCTGCAAACTCATTTAGTTTATAAATTCTATTATCTAATTTTCCAGCATTTCCGTGAAAAAAAAGCAAAGTTTTAGAGTTATTATTTTTTTTGTAATACCATCCAACTAGATCATTATCAGATTGAATAGTTACTTTTTCGATTTTGTGAGATAGAGGTCCCTCATCTAAATAATTATTTTCTCCAGGATGGTATAATAATTTTCTTTGATAAAAATAAACTATTAGAGAAACTCCAAAGTAAATAATAAAAATATAAAACAGAATTTTTGCAAATAACATTTTAGGCTTTAATTTTATTTAATAGTTAATGTGTATAGTGAGAAAGCGATTATACCTGGAGAAATTGCTGCAAACAAAATCCAATAATAAAATTCTTCATTGAATAAAGTTTTTTCAAAATAAATATGCTCTATAAAATAAAAAGGCAAAATAGATAAAAAACCAAAGAAAGATATAATTGTTAGTCTTGGAAAAAAATTAAGTTCTGAATTCCATTGAAAAAGCATAACTGTATATATCGCCCAGCCTAATGCAGCTCCTAACATCCAAAAATCTCCAGAAGCAAATTTTAATTCAAGAAGTAAATTGATATCGCCCTTTAAAATTACAGCAAACACTCCAACTAGACAAAAAAGTAAGCCAATAAATTGGAAAATATTTATCTTATCTTTAAAAAGAAAATATGAGATTAAAATTATAAATATTGGTGAAGAAGTATAAAGAATTCCCATATTAACAATGGTTGTAGATGAACCAGCCATATATGGAAATATTCCACAAACACCACATCCCATCAAACCTAGAAAAAAACTTCTTTTACTCTCTTTTTTAATAGTCTGAAAATTATCAAATAAATACTTATAATTTAGGACGAATAAAATAATGAAAAAAATAAACCATCTCCAAAAAGATAAAGATATGGGAGGAACATCATCAACACCACCTCTTGCTACAATTAAATTACTAGCCATAAAAAGTGGCTGAAATAATAATAGAAAATATCCGATAAAATTTTTATTCATTTTTATTTAATATTAAAAAAAATAAGTAACTTAAAATGCATAAAAATAAAAAAATTGAAAAAGAAATTTGATAGCTCATTGTAATAGTAGCACCTAAATTTCTGGAAAAATCTATTATTAAACCAATTATCCATTGTACAAAAAAAGTACCAGAAAATAAAAATACATTGAATGAAGTTAAAGATTTTCCTGCTAGTTTAGTAGGAAAATTTAATGCTATTGCTGGTTGGGTTAAAGAAATTACTATTGATGATAAAATATAAAGAGTGAACATGGTTGCACCAGCTTTGTCTCCCATTATGACTATTAAAAATAAAATTATATAACTTACAGGAAGTGTAAATTTTACAATTCTCATACTGTCAATTCCCTTGGAAGATAGTTTTGGCAAAAAATATCCCCATATTAAAAAAGAAAAAAGCATAGTTACATTTATCCAAAATAAACCTGTCGCACTTTGTATTGCATCATAACCCGTTACATTTAGCATCCATGGGCCAGCCCACAATGTTTGTATTGCTTGAACACCTCCATAATTAAAAAATGCAAGCGGTACTAAGCTAATAAAGAATTTATTTTTCCATATGTGGGAAAGATTTTGAAGATTATTATTTTGGTCTTCATCCCTCTTAGTTTCCCACGAAGGTATTAAAATTGATATTAATATTATGCTTATCAAAATTAAAGAGGCTATAATTAAAAAAATAGATCGCCAACCAATTATTGGTAATAAAATTTGAACTGGTAGAGTTGATGCAACAAATCCAAAATTTGCAACCATCAACATCCATGAATTTGCACGTTGTTGATATTTTTCTTCAAACCATACTCTGTAACCAGTTAAAGGACCCATTAAACAAGCAGCAACACCTACACCAATGAAAATTCTAGAAATTAATAAACCTGCAAAACTTTTAGCAAAAGCAAATGAAATAGTTCCAATAAGAGCAATGATTAATAAATATCCGATAACTTTTTTTGGACCAAATCTATCTAATAACATACCGGTAGGAATTTGCATGAGCGAAAACCCTAGAAAATATCCTCCAGCTAAAAGTCCAAGATTTGCGGCACTTAAATTGAATTCAGTTGAAAGAGCAGGTGTTAATGTTGCGGTAATTGATCTCAGTAAATTTGATATAAAAAAGCCAAAGGCAAATACAGAAAAAATTAGAATACTTTTATTTATTTTATTGATCATTTATATTTTTTATGAAATTACAGTTCTATTATGAATAATCATTCAACAAAAGATAAAGATGCCATTTCTTCAAATGGTATGGCCGCAACATCACATCCAATAGCTACAGAAGAAGCTCTTAGAATATTGCAAAAAGGTGGAAATGCAGTGGATGCAGCTATTGCAGCTTCTGTTGTTCTGTCTGTTGCAGAGCCTAATGCCACAAGTATAGGTGGAGATTGTTTTGCAATAATAAAAATGAATGGCAAAGACCCTGTTTCATATAATGGATCAGGTATTGCTCCAGCTAAAGCAAATTTTGATTATTTCAAGGAAAAGAATATAGATAAAATTGGTCTAACAAGTCCTCACGCTGTAACTATTCCTGGTGCATTAGATGCTTGGAATTCAATTCATAATGATTTTGGAAAACTCGATTTTGAGGAGTTGTTTCACAAAGGTATAGATATTGCAAAGAATGGTTTTAAAGTGACTAAAGTTGTTGCTAACGCCTGGAGCAACGTATTTAATAAATTAAACGATAACCCATATTCTAGAAAACATATGCTAAATAATGGTAAAAGTTATCAATTTAATGAGGTAAATAAAAATCCTGCACTTGGAGAGACTCTCGAAAAAATTTCAAAAAATGGAGTTAAAGAATTTTATGAAGGATCAATTGCTGAAGATTTAGTTAAAACTTTAAAAGAGTTTGGGGGCTTACATACAATTGAAGATTTCCATAAGCAAAAAACTATTAAATCAGACACTTTATCAGATAGATATAGAGATATTATCATTCATCAATGTCCTCCGAGTGGCCCTGGAATAACAGTTTTAGTAATGATGAAATTATTAGAAAAGTTAGGTATTGAAAAATATGATGTGAATTCATTTGAAAGGTTCCATCTTGAAGCAGAAGTTACAAAGCAGGCTTATAAACTTAAAGAGGAAAATATTGGTGATCCAGAATTTGTAGACAGAGATTTAAATGTAGTTTCAATAATAAATTCTGTTTGCTATGCTTTTGGATCTGGAATAACAGGTGATAAATCTGGAGTGGTTCTTCACAATAGAGGAACTAATTTTAGAGTTGAAGAAGGTCATCCTAATTGTATTCAAGGATTAAAAAGACCACTACATACCATAATTCCTGGAATAGTTATGAACAACAAAGGAGAATGTGAATTATCTTATGGAGTAATGGGAGGACAATATCAACCTGTTGGACAAGTTCATGTTTTAAATAGCATTATTGATTATAACTTAACTCCTCAACAAGCCATTTCATTTCCTAGAGCTTTCCATTTCAATAACATTTATAAATTAGAGAAAAGTATTGATGAAAAAATTTTTAATAATTTAAAAGAAGTCGGTCATAATGTTGAGTATATAGATGGTACTCATGGAGGTGGACAAGCAATTCAAATAGATAGAGAAAAAGGAAATTTAGTTGGCGGTTCAGATCCAAGAAAAGATGGATACGCAAAAGGTTATTAATTTAAATGAACTCTAGAATTGTTAGAAATATTATAGAAACACAAAATGATAATCGAATTGCAATAACATCTGAAAGTAGTTCTCCACTAAAATTTGTTGATTTAAAATCATTAATAGAAAGAATTTCAAAACAATTATCAGGTAATGGTATTAATAATAAAGATCGTGCAGCAATAGTTTTGCCAAACGGTCCTTACATGGCAACTAGTTTTTTGGCGATTTCAAGCTACATGTCTGCTGCACCTTTAAACCCTAACTATAAATCTGAAGAATTCGAATTTTACCTAGAGGATTTAAAACCAAAGATAGTGATTGTAGAGAAAAATTCTAAAAATCCAGTAGTAGAAGTCGCAAATAAATTAAAAATTCCTGTTTGCGAAATAAAATCAGACGGAAATACTTTAAGCGGAGATTTCAATCTTTTTGAAAAAAGCAGTGATTATGTTTTGCCAGGCGAAGATCATGAAGCTCTTGTGCTGCATACTTCGGGCACTACATCAAGACCTAAGATTGTTCCATTAACAAATAAAAATATTTTTTCTTCAGCAGATAATATCTCCAAAAGTCTTAATTTAACTGATAAAGATCATTGTCTAAATATTATGCCATTATTTCATATACATGGCTTAATTGCAGTTCTTGCAGCCTCTATGAAGGTAGGGGCATCTGTATGTGCAAGTAGTGGATTTAATGCATTAAAATTTTTAGATAATGCAAAAAGAGAGAAAATAACTTGGTATTCTGGAGTACCAACAATGCATCAAGCAATATTGATGAGAGCAGATAAAAATCTAGAAACTGCTAAACAATTAAATCTTAGATTTTTAAGATCATCATCAGCATCTCTACCTCCAGCTGTATTTGAAAAACTAAATGAGGTATTTAATTGTCCAGTAATAGAAGCATATGGGATGACGGAAGCTACTCATCAAATGACCTCAAATCCTTTACCGCCTAAGTCCCAAAAACCTGGCTTTGTAGGAATTCCTGCTGGGCCAGAAGTTTGTATTATGGATACTAATAACAAGATTTTAAATCAAGGAGAAGAGGGAGAAGTTTGCATTAGGGGTGAAAATGTTACTTCCGGATATGAAAATAATCCAGATGCAAATAAAAATAGCTTTTCAAATGGTTGGTTTAGAACAGG
>LULE01001054.1_pt1 | contig 14714 bp, 12 predicted proteins | sample 728231 | NCBI WGS metagenome assembly LULE01 (sample SAMN03860297, study PRJNA289734) | marine metagenome | biome: seawater column; feature: ocean; material: water; isolation source: Red Sea water column Station 192 - depth 10m | place: Saudi Arabia: Red Sea | collected 2011-10-15 | depth 10 m | reverse complement strand
CGGCATCGAGGGGGTACGCCGGATCCTCGACCTCGAGAACCGCGTCACCGCCCTCGCCCAGCGCAACGAGGAGCTGCAGGCCGAGCTGGAGGCGACGCGTGACGCGCTGCGCCAGGCGCTGGTCCAGCGGCGTACCGACCCCCGCGGCGCGGCCCCGACCAACCGGCTGCCGGTTCTGCGCGGCCCAGACCCGGGCTCGTCCCTGGTCGTCTGGCGCCGCCAGCGGTGAGTCTTGCGGCTGTCTCTGTCTGAGACACCGTGTCGCAGACAACGCTCCGGACCCCTGTCGCCGGGACGCTGCGCCGGATAGCCTTCGCGCACGGCCGACGACGGCGTCGGGCGGGACGGCAGGGGAAGCGCTGTGGACTGGTTGCTCGAGTGGGTCCGGGACTGGGCCTCGCACGTGCACTGGGTCCACTTCCTCACGATCCCGGTCTTCACCGGCGTCGTGGGCTGGCTGATCAACTGGTCCGGCCTGGTGATGCTCTTCAGCCCGGTGCGCTTCCGCGGCGTGCGCATCCCCGGGATGCGCGAGCTCGCGAGCGTGCTGCCGCGCAAGGTCCAGGAGGTGCCCGGCGTCCTGCAGGGCGGCATCGGCTGGCAGGGGATCGTGCCGGCCCGGGCGGCCAAGATGGGCTCGATCGCCGTCGACAAGGCGATCGCCAAGCTGGGCACGCCGGCGGAGTTCTACCAGCAGCTCGAGCCCGAGAAGATCGCCGAGCACATCGTCACGGTGTTCCGCCCCGAGCTGCCGCAGCTCGTCGACGAGGTCATGCGTCGCGAGCACCCGCGGCTGTGGCGCGACCTGCCCCGACCGGTCCGGCAGGCGGTCATCGACCGGGTGCAGGCCCAGCTCCCGAGCGTGGTCGGCAACGTGACGCACGAGATCGGCGTCCACATCGACCAGATCCTCGACCCCAAGATCATGGTCATCGACCACTTCCGCGAGAACCCTTCGCTGGTGGTGCGGATCTTCCGCGACTTCGGCCAGCGCGAGCTCAACCTGATGGTGACCTTCGGCTTCGTCTTCGGCTTCCTGCTCGGCATCCCGGTCGCCTTCATCGACAGCATCTTCGGGCTGTGGTGGGCGCTGCCGGTGATGGGCGTGATCGTCGGGTGGATCACCAACGCCCTCGGCATGTGGCTGATCTTCGAGCCGCCGGAGCCGAAGCGCATCCTCGGCATCCCTGTGCACGGGCTGTTCCTGCGACGCCAGGACGAGGCCGCGGAGGTCTACGCCCGGATCATCGCCGAGGACGTCATCACCCTCGAGCGGATCGGCGACTTCATCCTCGAGGGCCCCAGCGGCGACCGGACGCGGCAGATGCTGGCCACGGCGCTGCGCCCGGCCATCGAGAAGGCCGCCGGCCCCGCCCGTGCTGCCGTGCGCGTCGCGATGGGCCCGGCGCGCTTCGACACGATCCGCGACAGCGTCGCGGAGGAGGCGGTCAGCCGCACGCTCACCCCGTTCAAGGACCCCGAGTTCAGCAGGCAGCAGTCGGAGAAGATCAGGGTGCTCATCGCGCGGCGGACCAAGGAGCTGCCACCCCGCGACTTCGTGGAGATGATGCGCTCGGCGATCAAGGAGGACGAGTGGATGCTCTACGCCCACGGCGCGATCATGGGGCTGGCCGGTGGCTTCCTGCACCTGTGGATCTTCGGGGTGTCCGGCGGATGAGCAACGGCACCGAGCGTCGTCCCGAGTCCTCCGTGCGTGGTGGGGGCGAGCCCCCACGCGCGCTGTCGGAGCAGGTCGCCCCCGTCGTCGAGGCGCTGCCCGGCCTGGCGCGTGTCGCCGCGTCCGCGGCCTGGCACACCGGCGAGTGGGGCGTGCGCAGCTACGTCCGCTCCGCCAAGCGGCTCGCCCGGGCGGCCACCGACCGCGACGAGGCGGCCCACCTGGCCCAGGAGGCCACCGAGGCGGCCCAGGTCGTCTCCGACCTCGCCCGGGCGGTGAGCGGCGGCACCCCGGTGGGCACCGCGCTGCTGCGTGCCGCGGAGTCGCTCGGAGCGGTCCGCGAACCGGCCGGCCGCCCCGCGAGCCCGGTCGTGCCCGGCGGGTTCGTGGACGCCGAGGAGCCGCGCGCCCAGTCGCTGCGCGAGCGGGGGGCGGAGCTGCTCGAGCGCTCCCGGGACGTGTGGTCCAGCGAGGCCGGCCATCCGGCGTACGAACGGATGCTGGGGGAGCTGGCCCCCGACGAGGCCCGGATCCTGCTGCTGCTGCTGGAGAAGGGGCCGCAGCCCAGCGTGGACGTGCGCACCGGCGGCCCGATCGGGATGGTCTCCAGCCAGCTGATCGCACCGGGGCTGACGATGATCGGGGCCCGGTCGGGTGCCCGCTACGTCGAGCAGGTTCCGGCGTACCTCAACAACCTGCACCGCCTGGGCCTGGTCTGGTTCAGCCGCGAGCCGCTGCGCGACCCGATGGAGTACCAGGTGCTCGAGGCGCAGCCCGACGTGCTGGCCGCGATGCACTCGGTGAAGTTCGCCAAGGTCGTGCGTCGCAGCATCCACCTGACGCCGTTCGGCGAGGACTTCTGCCGCACCGTGCTGGTCGATGAGCAGGCCGCCGGGCAGACCTTCCCCGAGCACCAGGCACCGCCCGAGGCCCACAACGGCGAGCCGTCGGGGGAGTAGGTCTCCGACCTTCTCACTGCGGTCTCGACACGCCGGTCGCGCCTTCGCGAGCCCAGGCGCGCCGCTGCTCGACCTGCTCGCCGACGCGGCCTCGCACGCTCGGCCGCTGGCTCGGACGCCCCCCGGCTCCCCTGCTCGCTGCGCTCACAGGTGACCCGGACCCCTGACCACGCCCCCGCCCGGGGGGTGGCCAGGGGTCGGTGCTCCCTGAACTGCGGAACGGCTCTAGGACTGGTCTGGAGACGGGTCCTGCAGGGCCGGTCCGCCCGCTCCCTCCACGGGCGGCTCGGAGAGCGGCGGCTCGGCGACCGCCATCAGGGAGATCGTGAAGACCGAGCCGCCGTACTGGCCCGGTCGGTAGGAGACGTCGCCGTTCTGCGCCTCGGCGAGGGTCCGCACGACGTAGAGGCCCAGGCCCGTGCCGGTGGCGACGGTGCCGGTGGCACGTGAGAACTCCTTGAACAGCTGGGCGCGGAATTCCTCGGGCACGCCCGCACCGCGGTCGACGACGTCGATGGCGACGTGGTCGTCCTGCTCGCCGTCGGGCCGGATGCGGATGGTGTACGGCGCCTCGCCGTACTTGATGGCGTTGCCGAGCAGGTTGCTCACCATCTGCTCCAGGCGCAGCGGGTCGGCGCGGACCATCCGGTCGTCCTCGACGACCACCTCGACGTCGATGCCGTAGCGGTCCCCGGCCACCGACTCCACGACCGTGCGCGGGTCGAGCGGCGTGAGGTCGATGCGCAGGGTGCCGCGCTGGATCTGGGCGGCGGTCAGCAGGTCGGCGGTGATCGAGTCCAGCATCCGCGCCTGACGGGCGACCGAGGACATCAACCGCGCCTGCATCTCGGAGTCCAGCTGCTCCTCGCCGTCCCAGCCGCTGGCCTCCGCGATGCCGCAGATGACCGCGACCGGGCCGCGGATCTCGTGGGCGGTCGTGGCGATCGCGCGGCGCAGCAGGGCCACGTCGTCGGAGGTGGAGTCGAGGTAGACCAGCAGCGACCAGCCCGTACGCCGGATGGTGGCCCGGCAGGTGCCGCCCTCGAGCTCGACCTCGAACGAGGCGTCGGCGTCGAGACGGTGGTAGGCCACGAGCGTCGCGAGGTTGGGGGCGCTGAACCCCAGCGGGGTGCCGGGACTGGTCTTGTTGACCAGCAGCCGCTGCGCGGTGGTGTTGGCGTAGACGATCCGGAACAACGGCTCGTCGGCGAGCTCGAGGATGCCGACGGGCGCCATGCTCATCGCCTGCCACCACGAGATCGAGGACGCCGAGACGCCGCCGGGGGTGGAGGGGGAGCTCGGCGAGGCCGGGGCGGGGACGTGGCCGGTGGCTGCCCCGCTCGCGAGCGGCTGTGGGGACGTACCCGCACGCGCCTGGGGGTCGGCCTCGCCGAAGGTGGGGGGCAGGGGGGCCATGCTCTCGGAGGCGTCCAGCGGGGGGACGACCGACAGGGAGCGGGAGGGCCGGGGCTTGGTGCCCGCGGTCATGTCCCGGACGTAGTCGAGGATCGAGTCGAGCGAGGCGCCCTTCTGCACGTAGCCGTCGGCCCCGTTGGCCAGGGCCCGCTCGGACATCTGGGTGGCGCCGAAGCCGGACAGGACGATGATCTTCGCGCCGGGCACGGTGCGGCGGATGGTCGGCAGCGCCTCGAGGCCGTCCATCACCGGCATCGACAGGTCGAGCAGGACCACGTCGGGGTGCTCGGTGCGCACGAGGTCGATGCCGGCCTTGCCGTCGCCGGCCTCGCCCACGACGTCGAACCCGCCCCGGTTGAGGGCGAGGCGCAGCAGGTCGCGCAGGTCAGCGGTGTCGTCGATGATGACCGTGCGAAGCGGTCGCAAGCGGGTGGCGGGGCTCATGGTCATGGCCTCTCAGGGTCCTTCTGATGCGGTCGGTCGTCGCCGGGTCCGGGGTCGACCGACGGGGTCGGTGAGGCGTCAGCGCCCACGGTGGCGGCGCTGCTGCGGACGAGGTCGAGGGCGTGGTGGCTGTTGCCCAGGAGGTCGGTGATGATCCGGCTCGCGGCGTCGATGGAGACGGCGAGCGACTCCTGGGCCCGCTGGTGGTCGTCGAGATCGAGGGCCATCTTGGCCACGACCAGGCCCTGCAGGACGGTGTCGTTGAGCTCCAGGGCCTGCTGCTCGCGCTGGCGCAGGTCCTGGAAGAGCTGGGCGCCCTCCATGAGCGAGGAGTAGTTGCGCCGCAGCGTCCAGTAGTAGACGCCCACGACCGCGCCCACCACGTCCCACAGCGAGAGCGGCCAGTCCCAGGCCTCGCGCATGGCGTAGCCCTGCGGGTCGTCTATGCCCAGGGACGGCAGCGCCATGTGCACGGCATGGATGCCGTGGTGGACGGCGCAGGAGAAGAAGATGGAGGCGGTGGCCGCACCGAGCGGGTTGCTGCGCAGCTGGCCCGACCGCGCGAGCGGGACCGTGATCGCCAAGGAGATGAGCAGGTAGGCGACGGTGATGATGCCGTTGCAGAGCATGCCGATGACCCAGGGCTCCATGGCCGTCACCTCCTCCTCGTCGTGGTCGGGTGGACCGGTCGTCTCGTGCGTGCGGGTGGGCTGCTGCGGGGGGTGGTCGGGGGCCGTGGGCTCATCCGCCGGCCCCGCTCAGCGACAGCACCAGCAACGCCAGGACCGACACGACGGCCGTGGTGGCCGCCCCGCGGTGCCAGTCGACCCACGCCGGCAGCCGGAGACCGGCGTACGACGTGGGTGGACGGGCACGCAGCAGTGCTGCGCACGCGGCGACCGCCCCGAGCTCCCACGCGGCGGCCGCGAGGTCCCAGGGACCGACCGGCTCGGGCGTGGGCATCAGGCCCAGGGGCAGTCCCCAGGCCCGGGTGGCCGCCCACAGGACGACGCACCCGAGATTGACCGCCACCCCGGCCCGCAGCAGGGCGGGGGTGACCGAGCGCAGCGCGAGCGTGGTCCAGCCGAGCTGGGCCAGCGCCGCGCCAGCGAAGAAGAGACCGAACAGCGTGGCCTCGCGGAAGTGCAGGGGGCCCATGGCGGCGTGCACGCCGGCGGCCGCCGTGCTCGTCACGACGGCCAGGGGGAGCAGCAGCGCCACGTCGCGGGGCAGTGGGCGGGGGGGCGCGGCCGGGCGGGCCGTGAGGGGGACAGAGGCCTCGAGGGTCGCGAGGCGGCCGGCGGCGGCGGCGCTGCGCAGCGCGGCGACGCGTGCCTCGAACGGGTCGCCGGGAGCGGCGTCGGCGGCGGGCCCCGCGTCGCGTGCCGCGGGCGGGGTCGTCAACGGGGTCACCAGCGGGGTCACCAGCTGGGGCAGCAGCAGCCACCCCAGCCCGACGAGGCCGCCGGCCACCAGCGCGTAGTGCACCGTGTGCGCGAGCAGCGTCAGGGTCTCGTGCGACCAGGCAGTCACGGGGTCTCCCTCCCACACCCCGTCTCCCCAGGCGAGGTGGCCTGCTCCACACCGTAGGCGCGTCCGGGCGGTCGGGCGAGGGGAATGGACACTTTCCTCACGCGCCCTGCACGACTCGGTCGATCGGAGGGGAGGGGCGGACACGAACGGGCCATGTTTTCGAGAATTCACATGAGTTGAGTGGAACAGACTCAACTTGCGCCGCGTTGCAGCAGGTGAGAGACACACTCGGTCCAGCCGTCCAGGAGGAGACGCCCATGAGTCAGTTCGGTGCCGACAAGTTCACGACCCGCAGCCGGGAGGCGATCGAGACCGCGCAGGTGACTGCCACCTCGGCCGGCCACTCGGCCACCGAGCCCATCCACCTGCTCGTCGCGCTGCTGTCGCAGGAGGACGGCGTCGCCCGCTCGCTGGTGACCAAGGCCGGTGTCGACGCGGCCGCGCTCGTCGCCGGTGCGCGCAGTGCCCTCGAGCAGCTGCCCCGCGCCAGCGGTGCCACCGTGCAGCAGCCCGCGGCCTCGGCCGCGCTCACGCGCGTGCTGGCGTCCGCGCTCGACCTGGCCGCCTCGATGAAGGACGACTACGTCGCGACCGAGCACCTGCTCATCGCGCTGGCCGGCACCGAGTCCAGCGCGCAGAAGGTCCTCACCGACGTGGGGCTGACCGAGGCGGGCTGGAGAAGTACTCCGTGGACCTCACGGCCGCCGCGGAGGAGGGCAAGCTCGACCCGGTCATCGGTCGCGACGCGGAGATCCGCCGCGTCGTGCAGGTGCTGAGCCGGCGTACGAAGAACAACCCGGTGCTCATCGGCGAGCCCGGCGTCGGCAAGACCGCCGTCGTCGAGGGGCTGGCCCAGCGCGTCGTCGACGGCGACGTCCCCGACTCCCTCAAGGGCCGCCGGGTGCTGTCGCTCGACCTGGCCGCGATGGTGGCCGGCGCGAAGTACCGCGGCGAGTTCGAGGAGCGGCTCAAGGCGGTGCTCGAGGAGATCAAGTCCGCCGAGGGGCAGATCATCACCTTCATCGACGAGCTGCACACCGTCGTCGGTGCGGGCGCCGGCGGCGACTCCGCGATGGACGCCGGCAACATGCTCAAGCCGATGCTGGCGCGCGGTGAGCTGCACATGATCGGTGCGACCACCCTCGACGAGTACCGCGAGCGCATCGAGAAGGACCCCGCGCTCGAGCGGCGCTTCCAGCAGGTGCTGGTCGGCGAGCCGAGCGTCGAGGACACCATCCAGATCCTGCGCGGCATCCAGGAGAAGTACGAGGCGCACCACGGGGTGCGCATCACCGACGCCGCGCTGGTCGCTGCCGCCACCCTGTCCGACCGCTACATCAGCGGCCGTCAGCTGCCCGACAAGGCCATCGACCTCATCGACGAGGCCGCCTCGCGGCTGCGCATGGAGATCGAGTCCTCGCCGGAGGAGGTCGACCAGCTGCGCCGCCACGTCGACCGGCTGAAGATGGAGGAGTTCGCACTGGCCAAGGAGACCGACGACGCCTCGGTCGAGCGGCTCGCCGCGCTGCGCGCCGACCTCGCCGACGCCGAGGAGGAGCTGCGCGGCCTGGAGGCCCGCTGGGAGCGGGAGAAGTCCACGCTCGAGGGCGAGGGCGAGCTGCGTCGCCAGCTCGACGCCCTGCGCATCGAGGCCGAGCGGCTGCAGCGCGAGGGCGACCTCGGCCAGGCCAGCGAGATCCTCTACGGCCGCATCCCCGCGCTGGAGAAGCAGATCGCCGCCGCGGCCGACTCCGCGGAGCAGCGCGACCTCGAGCCGCTGGTCGGCGAGGAGGTCGGCCCCGAGCAGATCGCCGACGTCGTCGAGGCCTGGACCGGCATCCCCACCGGCCGGCTGCTGGAGGGCGAGTCCACCAAGCTGCTGGAGATGGAGGCGGTCATCGGCGAGCGGCTCATCGGCCAGCGTGAGGCGGTCACGGCCGTCAGCGACGCCGTACGCCGCTCGCGGGCCGGGATCTCCGACCCCAACCGGCCCACGGGGTCGTTCCTGTTCCTCGGCCCGACCGGTGTCGGCAAGACCGAGCTCGCGAAGGCGCTGGCGGACTTCCTGTTCGACGACGAGCGGGCGATCGTGCGGATCGACATGAGCGAGTACTCCGAGAAGCACGCGGTCTCGCGGCTGGTCGGTGCCCCTCCGGGCTACGTCGGCTACGACGAGGGCGGTCAGCTGACCGAGGCGGTCCGCCGCCGCCCGTACTCCGTCGTCCTGCTCGACGAGGTCGAGAAGGCCCACCCCGAGGTCTTCGACATCCTGCTGCAGGTGCTCGACGACGGTCGGCTCACCGACGGCCAGGGCCGCACCGTCGACTTCCGCAACACGCTGCTGATCCTCACCAGCAACCTGGGCTCTCAGCACCTCGTCGACCCGCTGCTGGACCCGGAGAAGCGCAAGGAGTCGGTGCTGGCGGTCGTGCGGTCGGCCTTCAAGCCGGAGTTCCTCAACCGGCTCGACGAGATCGTCACCTTCGACGCGCTGTCCAAGGACGACCTGACCCACATCGTCGACCTGCAGCTCGCGCTGCTGGAGAAGCGGCTGGCCGTGCGCCGGATCAGCATCGCCGTCTCCGACGCCGCGCGGACCTGGCTGGCCGACGTCGGCTACGACCCGGCGTACGGCGCCCGCCCGCTGCGCCGGCTGATCCAGTCGGCCATCGGCGACCCGCTGGCCCGGATGCTGATCAGCGGCGAGGTCACCGACGGGGGCACGGTGTCGGTCGACGTCGGCGACGACGGGCTGGTCCTCTCCGCCGGCTGAGGCGCACCCGTCCGGTGCGCTCGGAGGCGGGAACGCTCCCGTCCGGGCGCACCCCCGGCGCCGGGATCCACCCCTTCCACTCCTTCGTCGCTCCAGGGGGGCCAATCCCGCCACCCGCCGCCGGGGGTGCGCCCGGCCGTCCGCGTCCCCACCTCAGCGGCGGGACGCCCCGACTCAGCGGCGGGCGGCGGCGAGCTGGGGGCCGGAGAGGAAGAGTGCGTCGTCGACGAGGGCGCCGCGCAGGTCGGCACCGCGCAGGTCGGCGCCCAGCAGGTCGGCGGGGCCGAGGTCGACGCCCGAGAGGTCGGCCCCGATCAGCAGGGCGCCGCGGAGGCCGGCGCCGTGCAGGTCCGCCCCGCGGAGGTCGGCGCCGGCCAGGTCCGCTCGGGAGTGGTCCGGGCGTCCGGGTCCGCGCACCCGGCGCGAGGCGGCCCCCAGCAGCTCCCCGCAGGTCTCGTGCAGCTCGTCGAGGTCGGCGGTCAGCAGCTCCAGCGGCGGGGCGTCGCGGAGGGTCCACAGCTGCTCGGCGAGTGCCGCCGCGGCAGGGTCGGGGGAGCGCCGTTCGACCTCCTCGAGGTGCAGCAGCATCTCGTGGAGCAGCCGCTGAGCGGACAGGACGGCCGCCATCTCGCCGAGGTCCTCGACCTCGCGCCACGAGCGGCCCCCGTAGGTGACCGCCGTGAGGTGCTGCCCGGCACCGAAGCACTCGAAGGTCGCGCAGCCCGACCATCCCTTCTCGACCAGGTCGGCGTGGATGCCGCAACGGTCGTCGGCGAGGAGGTTCCGGCACGGCACCTGGCCGGGCTTGTCGGCCCCGAACCCGTCGTCGCGGCGGTAGGGCAGCAGGACGCAGCACAGCCCGGTGCACGCCGAGCAGTCCGCGGTCAGGGCGGCGGCGCGGCCGTCGCCGAGGGAGTCCGGGAGCACCCGCCCATCATCCCCGTGCCCGTCCAGCCGGACGGACCGGGCGTCGGTGGGGCGTGACCGGGGCACGACCGGCACCCGGCGTACGACGCTGGGCGCACGATGGCCGGCTGGGTGACGATCCTCGGGTCGGTCCTGGTGATCCTCTCCGTGTTCGCCCAGATCGGCTCCCTGGACTCCCTCGACACCCGCCGCGGCATCGAGGAGCTGCTCGCGAACCCGCCGCTGCACGCGCTGGACCTCGAGGTCACCTCCGTCCTCGACGTCGTCCGCCTGCTCGCGACGGTGACCGGCGCGCTGGCCGCGGCCACCGCCATCCTGGGCTGGCAGGTGATGCAGCGCAGCCGCTCCGCCCGGTTGGCGCTCACGGTCCTGGCGGTGCCGCTGTTCCTCCTCGGCTTCGTCACCGGCGGCTTCGCGACCTCCCTGGTGGCCGCGGCCGCCGTGATCCTGTGGCTGCAGCCCTCGCGCGCCTGGGTCAACGGGGACCCGGTCCCCGAGCGATACCTCCGCCCGCCGTCCGAGGCACGGCGCGACCGCGACGCAGGTGACGCCGGCGACGCCGGCGATGACCGGCCTTCGGGCACAGGCTGGCCCCCGCCGCTCCCGCCGCAGGACGCCCCCACGGATGGTCCCGCGCAGGGGCGGCCCGACGGCCCCGCGCCCTACACCGGCTTCGGCCAGCAGCCCGGTCAGGAGTCGGGCCAGTTCCCCGGGCCGCAGGGTGGTGCGTGGCCCCAGCAGCTCTCGCCGTACGCCGCCGGCGACCGCGCCCCGCGAGGGCCCGCTCCGCAGCCGCTGCGCGCGGGGCTGGTGATCACCTGGGTGACCTGCGCGATGGTGCTGCTCGGGCTCGGGCTGAGCGTGGTCGCGATGGCGATCGACCCGTCGCTGGTCGACGACGAGATCCAGCGCGCGATGGACGAGCAGCCGGCCATGGCCGCCGAGGTGACCGTCGAGCAGGTGCGGATCGCGCTGTTCGTGGTGCTGGGCGGCTTCGCGCTGTGGGCGCTCCTGGCTGCCGGTCTCGCGGTCCTCGCCTGGGTCGGCCGCTCGTGGGCCTGGATCCTGCTCTGCATCTCCGCCGGCCTGGCCGCGGGCCTCTTCCTGGCCGTCACCGTGCTGGGCGGTCTGGTGGCCGTCGTGGCCCTCGCCGCGTCCTCGGGCACCCTCGCGCTGCTGATCAGGCCCGAGGTGCGGGAGTGGTACCGCCGCTGAACGAGTCGTGCCCCTGAGCGGGCGCCATGACGCCCGTTCAGGGGCACGACCCCCTTCGGGACAGCGTCAGCGGGCGAGGTCGGCCGACGCCAGCCGCTGGATCCCCTCGGTGATCACCTCGCCGGTCTTGCAGAACGCCCACCGCACCAGGTGCCGCCCGGCCGCGGGGTCGTCGGAGAAGAACCCCTGCAGCGGGATGGGGACGACCCCGGCCCGCTCGGCGACGCCGAGGCTGAAGGTCCGCCCGTCCTCCCAGCCGAGGTGCTCGACGTCGGTGACGGTGAAGTAGGTGCCCTCGCTCGTGCGGGGCGCGAGCCCCACCGAGCGCAGCCCGTCGAGCAGCAGGTCGCGTCGCGCCTGCAGGTCGCGGGCCAGCTCGAGCGGCCAGTCGGCCTCGTGGTCCAGTGCGTGCGCGACGGCCGGCTGCAGCGGCGAGCCGGAGGTGAAGGTCAGCCACTGCTTGGCCGCGAGCACGGCGGCGACCAGCGGCGCCGGGCCGGTGGCCCACCCGACCTTCCAGCCGGTGAAGGACCACGACTTGCCCACGCTGGAGAGGGTGAGCGTCCGCTCGCGCATCCCGGGCAGGCTCGCCAGCGGCACGTGCCCCTCTGCCGACAGGGCGTCGTCGAAGACCAGGTGCTCGTAGACCTCGTCGGTGACCACCAGCAGGTCGTGCTCGGTCGCGACGTCGGCGACGGCCTGCAGCTCCTCGCGGGTCAGCACGGTCCCGGTCGGGTTGTGCGGGGTGTTGAGCAGGATCATCCGGGTGCGGGGCGTGATCGCCGCGCGCAGCTCGTCGGGGTCGGGGCGGAAGTCGGGCGCGCGGAGCGTCACCCCGCGGCGTACCCCGCCGGCCATCGAGATCATCGCGTCGTAGGAGTCGTACGACGGCTCCAGCACCACCACCTCGTCGCCGGGCTCCACGAGCGCGAGCAGGGCCGCCGCGATGCCCTCGGTCGCCCCGGTGGTCACGCAGACCTCGGTGTCGGGGTCGAGCTCGATGCCGTGGTGGCGCTGCTGGTGCCGGGCGATCGCCTGGCGCAGCGCGGGCACGCCGATGCCGGGGGCGTACTGGTTCGCGCCCTCGCGCAGCGCCTCCACCGCGCGCTCGACGACCGAGGCGGGGCCGTCGACGTCGGGGAACCCCTGACCGAGGTTGACCGCCCCCGTCCGCACCGCGAGTGCCGACATCTCCGAGAAGATCGTCGGCGGGATCCCGGCCAGGCGGGAGGCGAGCAGCGGACGATCAGCGGGGCATCGACGCCCGCTGCCGCCTGACCGGCACCTTCACGCTGCGCTCGGGGCAGGTGGCCGACACCTACTTCGACAAGTACCTCTTCGAGGCCGACCCCGCCCTGCTCAAGCGGGTCGCGACGCAGATGGTGCCGCTGCTGCCGGAGGACACCGAGCTGCTCGGCGGGCTCGAGCTCGGCGGCGTGCCGATCGCGACGATGGTCGCGCAGCTGACGGGCACGCCGGCGCTGTTCGTGCGCAAGTTGGCCAAGGAGTACGGCACCTGCAAGCTCGCCGAGGGCCCCGACGTGTCCGGCCGCCGGATCACGCTGATCGAGGACGTGATCACCACCGGTGGCGCGGTCCGCGACGCGACGCGAGAGCTGCGCGCGGCCGGCGCGATCGTGGAGACGGTGGTCTGTGCGATCGACCGCAGCCCCGAGGGCGAGAACCCGCTGGCCGACGTCGGCCTCGAGGTGCGCCCCGTGCTGACCCGCGCCCAGCTCGACGCCGCGTCCCAGGCCGCCGGCTGATGACCGCCTCCGACGTCACCGCCGAGCCGGTACGCCGCTCGCGGGCCCTGCTCCCGCTCGACCTGCTCCGGGGCTTCCTCATCGGGATGGCCGAGCTGGTCCCGGGCGTCAGCGGGGGCACGGTGGCGCTGGTGACCGGCGTCTACGACGAGCTCATCGACTCCGCGTCGCACGTGATCGGCGCCGCCCGGCAGGGCGTCTCCGGCCGGACCGCCGCGCTGCGGACCGAGCTCGCGCGCACCGACTGGTGGCTGGTCCTGCCCGTGCTGGTCGGCATGGGCGCCGCGGTGCTGACGGTGGCCGGCGTCATGGAGTCCTTCGTCTCCGACCACCCCGAGCACGCCCGGGGGCTGTTCTTCGGCCTGGTGCTGGTCAGCATCCTGGTGCCGATCCGGATGCTCCCCGAGGCGACCCGGCCGCGCTGGGCCGACGCGCTGCTGGTGGTCGCCGTGGCCGTGGTCGCCTTCGTGGTCGTGGGACTGGCCGGCTCGGGTGCGACCGCGGACCCGCCGCTGGTGCTGGTCGCCCTCGCAGCCTCGGTCGCGATCTGCGCGCTGGTGCTGCCCGGGGTCTCCGGGTCGTTCTTCCTGCTGACGGTCGGGCTCTACACGACCACCCTGGACGCGGTCGACTCCCGCGACCTGGTCTACGTGGGGGTCTTCGCGGTGGGTGCGATCAGCGGGCTCGTGGTCTTCGTGCCGGTGCTGCGGCACCTGCTGCACGCGCACCGCCGCACCACGCTGCTGGTGATGTCTGGCCTGCTGGCCGGGTCGCTGCGCGCGCTGTGGCCCTGGCAGGAGGTGCCCGAGGGCGCAGCGGGGGAGGCGCACGGCCCGGGGGCGCTGCTGGCGCCGTACGACCCGGTGGGCGGGCCGGTGCTGCTGATGCTGCTCGGGGCGGCCGTCGTAGCCGCGCTGCTCAGCCTCGAGACCTGGCGAGCTCGCGTCGCCACTCGATGACCAGCGGGATCGCGAAGACCGCGAGGATCGCGAGCAGCGCGAAGTCGAGGTTGTCGCCGAGCCACTTGATGTTGCCGAGGAAGTAGCCGAGCAGCGTGATGCCGACGACCCACAGCACCGCGCCGACGAAGCTCCACACGAAGAACATGCCGCGGTCCATCCGGGTTGCGCCGGCCACCACGGTGATGAAGGTGCGCACGAAGGCCACGAACCGGCCGAGCACCAGCGCGACCGCGCCGTGCTCGTCGAAGAACTCGTGGGTGCGGTCGAAGTGCTTGCGGCGCAGGAACCGTCCGTCGCGCTCGTAGAGCGGCGGGCCGATCCGGCGGCCGATCTCGTAGCCGGCAACGTTGCCGGCGAAGGCGGCCAGCACCATCAGGACCATCGCGATCGTCAGCTCGGTGGCGACACCGCCGGGGAACAGGTCGATCTGCTCGGTGGCGATGAACAGCCCGATGCTGAACAGCAGGGTGTCGCCGGGCAGGAACGGGAACAGCAGCCCGCACTCGACGAACAGCACCGCCAGGCTGATCCAGAAGAGCGCCTCCCCGAAATGACCCAGCCACCACTCCAGGTCGAGGAACTCGATGCCGAACAGGAGCGGCTCGATCCCCATCACCCGTTCAGCCTAGCCAGCACCCCCGACTACCGTGCGGGGGTGTCGCGAATCGAGCACCCCTCGGCGGGACCGGCGGAGCCCGCCGAGGAGCGGTCCCCGGCCGAGGACGGTCGGCGAGCGCCGTACGACCCGATGCCGCACGGTCCCGACGAGGTGGGCGTCGGCCCCTGGCCCGGCGAGTGGCCCGAGGGCGAGCACTGGGACCCAGCGCTGCTGCGTGACGGCGACCGTCGCAACGTGGTCGACCGCTACCGCTACTGGTCGATGGAGGCGATCCGCGCCGACCTCGACACCCGCCGCCACGGCTTCCACGTCGCCATCGAGAACTGGCAGCACGACTTCAACATCGGCACCGTCGTCCGCTCGGCCAACGCCTTCCTCGCCGCCGAGGTCCACATCGTCGGCAACCGCCGCTGGAACCGCCG
>LULE01000357.1_pt1 | contig 14731 bp, 10 predicted proteins | sample 728231 | NCBI WGS metagenome assembly LULE01 (sample SAMN03860297, study PRJNA289734) | marine metagenome | biome: seawater column; feature: ocean; material: water; isolation source: Red Sea water column Station 192 - depth 10m | place: Saudi Arabia: Red Sea | collected 2011-10-15 | depth 10 m | reverse complement strand
CTGGTATCATGGATCACAATGTCTTGTCAAAGATGACAGACTCAAAGGTTTGGCTACAAGAAATGAAACAAGTTGCAATCGATACAAACAGAGAGTACGCAGATGCTATTGGCATACCAAGAAGTACAGCTATCACATGTGTGAAGCCAAGTGGTACAGTATCTCAACTCACTGATTCAGCGTCAGGTATACACGCTAGACATAATCCTTTTTATATAAGAACTGTGCGTGGAGATAACAAAGATCCACTCACACAGTTTATGAAAGAGGAAGGTATACCTAACGAAGCTGATATCACAAAACCTGATAGTGTTACTGTGTTTTCGTTTCCTATGAAATCTCCTAGTGGTGCAGTCACTAGAACAGAGATGAGTGCAATAGAGCAACTAGAGTTATGGAAACTCTATGCACTTAACTGGTGTGAACACAAACCATCCGTTACTATTTCTGTAAAGGAAGAAGAGTGGATGGAAGTGGGTGCATGGTTGTATGATAACTTTGATATTGCATCAGGGGTATCGTTCTTGCCGTTCTCTGATCACACCTATCAACAAGCTCCTTATCAGGACATAGATGCAGATGAATATCTCGAATGGAATGGGCGTGTGCCAACATCACTCGACTGGACTAAGTTCTCTATGTATGAAAAGGAAGATAATACAAGTGGATCTCGTGAGTTAGCATGCACTGCAGATGCCTGCGAAGTCGTGGACTTGAGTGCAAGCTAATGATAGAGATACCGATCAATGACGACTATATGAACCGTGCGAGGGAAAAAGCTTCTACTGTGGGCATATTGCAGGGAAGTATTACAGGTGGCACTAGCAACGTTGTAGGTGCGATAGGGGAGTTGGTTGTTGCTGATAGTATTAATGCAAAGCAAATAAATACATACGATTATGATCTAGTTAAGGATGGGATGCGTATAGATGTTAAGACCAAGCGTTGCAACTCTAAACCACAACCCCACTATGATTGTTCTGTAGCGTTGCATGGAACTAAACAAGATTGTGATGCGTATGTGTTTGTTCGCATACTTACAGATTTAACAAAGGCTTGGATTCTTGGTGGCATCTCCAAGCATAACATATTGATTATAACAACGGCTATACATTCAAAGCCGACTGTTACAATTTACAGATAAGTCAGTTGAGTCCTTGCCATGAAATCAAAAACTAGAGCAAAGCTATTTGTGTTAGAAGCGTATTTAAATAAAGAGGGGAATGTGGAGATGAACTACGAAGCAGTCAAACCTGAAGATCTCGAACGAGAGTTGAATACTGGTTTGCCTATGTATAGTGGCACAAGTCAGGTTGCATCACTGCTCCGTTACCTTAGGAAGTGTGGTGATGATATAATGAGTGGATCACGGAATTATATTTAAAGCTTATTTTCTGCCTTCAAACTTCTTGATAGCACCACCAAGATTATAACCCATACCAAATTTCTTTTGTTGAGTCATCATGCCCATACCGTCACTCATTTTAGGTGTCATTACTCCCTGAGATTTATTTTGCTCAGCAAGTCCACCTAACATCATAGGCTTTCTTATATTGCCACCGTACGCAACGGACTTACGTTGTCCGTTATTGTATTCTTTTTTACCACTTTTTTTCTTGGCCGCAGTAATTATGTCACCTCTTGTTATTTTGTTAGGATCACCATACATTGCAGCTAATTCTTTATTTTTTTGTTTCATTAATTTCTCCTTATTTGAGTGGATTTAAAGACACCCCTTCTAAGGGTATTTGATCATCGTATTGAGTAAAGGTTGCTTTATAATCTTTGTCGTTAAGATATAAATCTTGTTCAGGATATACTCTTTCTTTTAGCTCTTGATTAACTTTAAATAAAGCTGTTGTCAAAGCGTTGAAAAATTGAAGTTCTTTTTCACCAGATAATGGTTTACCTGATTTAACAGTTTCTAAAAACAACTGTGCAGCATCTTCATTTTCGATAATAGCTTTGAAAAGTTTATGTCCTTTCAATCTGAATTGTTGTAGAACAGCTTCAGTTCCAACATATCGTGCAGATATAACACCTCTGTTTATAGAATAGAATCTACTAATGTAACTTTCAACAGAAAAGTTTCTTGGTATACCTGTCACGTTTGCAGCCATCTTTTCGTCATTAAATTTTTCTGAAGCAAATTTAACAAGAGCATCAAATCGTTTAAATCTTTTTTCACCAATAATCTCTTTTACCATTTCACGTCTATTTGGGTCATCAAAGCCGATCAAATCTTTTAATCTATCCATGTTCATATTAACGTCAGGTATTATGTTCTCTGCATTTTCAACAGTCATAGTGCCAGTTGGTGTAAAACTTTGATTAAGTATATCTTCTAAGTAAGCTTCTGATACTAAATCATCTATTTCTTGTTTTGTTTTTTTACCACCATAAAATTTTAAAAGACCATCTTTTACTTCTCTAAGTCTTGTTGGATTCTCTGTCATTGCTTGTGCTAAACTATTTCCCTTTTTTACATCAAAAGGCATAACACTTCTTAATTTTCTTTGTATATCTTTTAAATCATTTATCTCACTGGTTACTTTTGCTGTTTGCGTTCGTGCTAAAAACTCAAGCCTATTGCCCATATTCACATAGTTTCCCTCAATTATATCTGCTCTAACATTGGATGGTGAAAAAGAAAATATATCTTTTTCTACTTTTTGTGCATCAATTAAAGTAACTTTTTTACCTTGATCATCTACGGCTGTGAAAGCTTCTTGAATTTTTAATAATTTTCTACGATACTCTGGATTATTTATACGACCTTGATCGGCAACTTGTTCTATGTATTGAGCCATTTTAAGCTCAAGAATACTTTTTAAAGATTTACCTGCAGGAGAATTTACATTAATACTGTATTGTCTATTTTTATAATCTCCAACCAATTTGTAAAAATCATCCTTAAACTCCAACATTCTGTCAGGAGTAAGATTAGATATCTTTTCAAAATCAAACCAAGTATGAGGAGAATTACCAAATGTTAAACCTGACGGTGCGTTTTTGTTTGGTTCAACTTTGTTTCTACCTTTAAATAATTTGTTATAATTAGTTGTGTTGTCAAAATATCTATTCATATATGTTTGATGTTTTGTATCTGCATCTTGTAAAATATTTTTAACTGGTATTAATGAATCTGTTTTAGAGTCCTTTATAAATAAATCACCAACAAACTCACTGTTTTCTTCACCAAAGTTTATTTTAAATTCACTAAATTTATTAGTTGATTTGTTTTTTAAATTTGAAAAAGCATTTGAAAGTCTACCACCACCTTGAGCCAATCTGTCAAAGTATTTATTTTGCAACCTAGAAAAAGCAGATTTTATGTCTTTTAATTGATCAAAATTTAATGGCAATGAATCTAGTTCAGAACCTATTTCTTCACCTTCTTTTCTTAATATGTACACAGCTTGTAAAGACTTTGGCAGATAATTTATTTTATTTAACAATTCAGGACTTGCATCTAATATAATATCATTCACAAACTCTTTTACACTTTCTGTGGCTCTGCCTGCATCAGCTAATTTACTGTGTAACCTATTTAAAGTTTCTTCGGCAGCAACGTTAAATCCTTTAAATATTTGGGATTGTAAAGTAGAACTAATAGTATTACCTGCCGCTGCTTTAAAAAACTCTGTTTCATCTTTGGGTATGTTTTCAATAAAACCTTCTAGTAGATCCATACCTTCCACTTGAGCGTTTCTTCCCATGACTTTGCGACCACTAGAATAAAACTCTGATTTGTCTAAAAGATTATAACCTGCACTTACATTTGCATTTTCAAGATGCCTTTTGTTTTCTACAAATGCAACTAACAAATCACCAGATGTATCATACGTTGGGGAGTCAGCATTATATCTTTTAGTTTCTTTTTCAAAGTTTTTAACTTGTCTTTTTGCGTTTTTTAATCTAGTTGGTATTCTTAACTGTTTGGCTTTTGTTTCTAGTGTTTGATTTATTTCGTCATCTATTTTTTTGTTAACAGTTTCAATATCTGTTAAATTGTTAAAATCTAATTTTCTAACACCAAGTTTATAAGTCCTACTATATGATGTGCTTATATCCTCTGCATCTATAGGACTATCTTGAACATTACCACTAGAGTTTAGTATGGCTGATTTAATTTTGTTTTTTTGATGTCTATCTATTACATCTAAATCATTTGTTAAATTTTGTAGCCTTTTCTCTCCGTAGTTTATTGCTTCGTTAAAAGTATTAATTAATTTGGTTGATGCTTCTGTGTTATTATCCTTTGTCAATGCAGTTATATTTTGCACAGCACCCTTTAATTCTTGAATAGTTTTTTGTTTTAAGTCTTGTATTGTACTCAAATCTTCAACAACACTGCCAAAATTTTTAACCTTTTTCAGAGATATATCTATTCTAGATGTCTCTTCTAAACTTTGTAGTATGGCTAAATTAGACATTTTAGCAAAACTCATTTTCAAAACATCATCAGATACACCTAAAGATTTCATTTCTTGTTGTAAACCATCAATGTATTTTATTCTTGTTTGTAATTTTTGAGCAAATTCAGGAGAGAACGTATTTACTCTTTTAGCTAACTCTTCAGCTAAATTTAATTGTTTGTTATCAAACCCCATATAATTTGCAACACCTCGCATCTTTCCAATAAAGAATCTACTATTGGATGTCATAGCTAAAGTTAGACCAGTCAGTAATCCTATCATTTCAAACACTTGAGGATCACCACTTTCAGTCTCTTGACCAAGTTGACCCATAGTGCTTGCACCTATGATCATGTATTTGTTTTGTTTAGATATATCTCTAATAAATTTTGGAACTGTTGATTCTACTATAGTGGCATGTAATTCATCTTGAGCATTTTGTATTTGTCTATCTAACAAACCTATACTTTTTTCTTGTTGTAAAGTCTTTGCTTTGCCTTCTAAAGTATCTACAAAATTTTCTCTTTGCTTTAATAATCTTTCGTGAGTGTTAAATGCGTTAACAACGTCTGGTCTATTTCGTAAACTTTTAGCAGCTTCATCTATTTGTAGTCCTTGAATTATTTGAGGACCTGTACGCATACCATTAATAAATTTAAATACTTTACCTGCTATAGGCAAATTTCCTACTTGAGCATCGTTGTAAAAAGGCAGACCACCTCTTTTATAATCAGCAAACTTGTTAAATAACTCAGCATCATTAAGAGGTTTAACATTATCCTCTGTTTCTCTAGCTTTTTGTTCAGCAACATATCGTTTGTATTGCTTCAATGTTTTTTTACCAAAGAACATGGTTACTTTTTTTGCAATCTCACTAGGAACTCCTATCTCTGTGGCTTGAGCGATGGCTCTAGGAGCAGTAGAACTAAACATAGATGCAAGAAGCTCTGCTGTGCCTAAATCTATTTTTATATTTTTATCTGCAAATCCGTCTTGAATTATTGCGGCTTGCATAGGTGCTATCATATCATAAAAATTAACACGACTTACAGTGTCAGCAATCCCTGTTTTGAACGGAATATCTTCATCTTTTAAATTTTTACCCAGAGGTGATGCTTTTATAGCTTCAGTTAAAATGTCGTAAGTTTCACCTGCTATGAATATAGGAGCTTCAATCCCAAATCGAACTCCTCTTCTGCCATATCCCATTATGTTTTGTAAGTCAGCAAATTTGTTTGCCATTCTTTCTTTAAGTATTCCGTACCTTTGTCTGCTATTCAAACCTGCGTTAGCTAACACTTTATCGTATTGTTTTGCTAATCTTATTAAAGCTCCATCGGAATCAAAGTTAGTTCCAAGCATAGCATCTAAAGTTACTCCAACTTTTGTTCCTTTCATAAAAGGAGCTAATCCAAAAAAGTCACCTAATCTGCCTTGATCTTCACTTATTTTTCTTCTTGGTAAATCACGAGTTGCTTCCATTTGTAAAGGGAATTGCATTTGAAACAACATTTCTGTTCCTGAAGGAGGTGGTTTCTTTTCTTTAAAAAATTCTTGTATGCCCACATCATAAGGTATGGGTACAAGATCAGGTTTGTCGTTTTCATCTAAAAAAACAAAATGAGTTGCACCTGCTAAATTCATTGATCTAATTTTTGTATCAACGTCTATATCTTGTGATTTTTTAAAGTCACTTATATCGCCTGAAAAAGGAATGTAATTAAAATTACCATCAACATCAACGATGTCACCCACTTCATCTTTTGTTCTGTATCCTATGAATCCTGCTATCTCTTTTCTCATTTCTGGATTGGTTGTATTATAAACATCCTCTATCTTTACGAACTCTTGTACTTTTGTAGGATCTACAGTGATGTCTCGCTTTATAACAGATGAGGTTCCGGGTATTATTCCTTTTTCAAATGTTTTGGTAACACCAGTTATAGCTTGTGATTTATTAAAACCTAAAAAATCACCTGAAGTTTTAACTACTTTGTTAGAGTCTTGTTCCATGCTTTACCTTATTTTTTAATTTTTGGGTTGATTAATAAATTCAAGAAGTCTTTTTTGTTTTTGGGCCGCAGATTTACTTACTTTACCAGTTGTTTTTTTAGCTGTTCCTCTATAATCAAATGGAACATTTTTTAATTTATTCATAATAAAATCTCTTCTCATTCCAACTGTTAACTTAGGATTTTCTATATTATAAGACAACATAACACCACCACTTTGATCATTTAAATTTGTCATAAGTATTTGTCTAGCTTTTAGTGCAGCAAACTGTTTATTTGGCTGTGTGCTTTGTCTCAACGCACTATTGTAATCATATATCTGCACTAACATATTTCTAGCTTCTTTTAAAGTGGCTACTTCATAACGAGCATCTGTAAAAGTTCCAAAGTTCAAAGCTGTAAGTATGTTTTGAACGTCTTGGTCAGATATGGTTCTACCACCTGTTCCACCCTGTATGGCTGCGGCAAGTTGATAAGCAAGCATATATTTGTGATATTGACGTATGGCTAATTTACGTAATATTTCTTTGGTAACTTGTTTATTTTCAAATTGTCTACGCAGAGACTCAGGCATGTATTTTGAAAATGCAGTAAACGCTTCGTAGTCACCACTCATTAGTCTTTTTATATTATTAAATTCTTCTTCATTGGCTTTTCTTGCAGCTCGTTCTTTTTCATCATCAGGGTTTTCCATATCGTATACTGATGATTGATTCACTAAGGATGAATTTATTTCGTCAATATCTGCCGTTGCTAAATCAACAAAACTTTTACCACCTGTAAGAAAGTTAAAACCTTTATTTAAAACTTTAGCACCACCTGCAAGTGTTGTAATTATTTTACCTTGAACAGAGTTAATATCTATAAATCTTTTTTGACCATCAACCATAACTTCGTATGTGCCAAGTATGGAGTCTATTGTAGTAATACCATTGTATGATGATGTCTCTTTGCCTTCTAAATCCATTTGAACTTTTTGACTATTTAAACTATCTCCGTAAGTACCGTTTATTAAGTTTTCTGTAGTCTCTCCTGTCGCATCAACAAACTGTTCAATTAAATTAGAAGTTTTCTTAAAATTTGCTCTTGTTAGTAAAGCTATTTTTCTTTTAACAAGCTTTTCAACATTTGGATTCAGACTGCCAGATAACGGAGCTTGATCAGGAAACGGAGATACTATATTTATAAAAGCATCAAACAGTGTAGCAGGTCTACCTTGAACAGTTAAATTAGGTATTTGTGAACTTTCAAGTTGCATTATAAAATCTAATTCTGGTTGCACTTTAGCAGGCACTAATCTAAAAGTACCATCTCCTTGATCTTCTTCTATGGGTAAGCCAGTAACCTCATCTACTTCATACCTTATAAGACTAGAAGCCAACTTTTGTATATTCTCTGCTCCACCCACATGAGCATTGCTTATGGCTTCCATTATTCTCGGCATAATTTTATTATATTTTTTATTGTAAGGAGCGTTAAAAAATACAGTTCCCTTTTCTCCATTCTGTTCAACTTTAAGTTGAATAACTAATCCATCTTCGTTTGGTTTTTTTAAGTTATTTGTTTTAAATTGTTCAACCATTCTAGCAGAAACCATATCCGATGCTTGAGCAGCTATACCATTCATACCTAGCACGCCTTTTATTTTTGCTAACTGTTTAAAATTTTGAGCAACTTTGTCAGAAGCATCTTGTGGACTTGCAGGTTTATTTGGTGCAAATATTCTTTCACCTTGTTTTATTGGAGGTTCAAAATATGTTTCTAAATTATTTAAAATTTCAGTTTGAAATCCTTGTAGTTTGGTGGGGTCGTTATTAATTTGAGCTATTACAAATGGGTTTTTTGCTAAAAAAGCATCTACTTTAGTTAAATTTTCAACTCCCATTTTATTAGTTGAAAAAGAAGTTCCCACAAACTTGTTTTTAAAATTACCTGATAACTTTTCACCTGTATCAAAAAGGTATGAAGAAGATACATTTTCTGATTCCATAGCTGTTTCCACTGCTTTTTTAGAACCTGTAGCAGTGTAAGGCTCATAGGCTTGTGGCTCACCCTTTTCATTGAAACGTTGTCTACCCACAAGTCTTATTTCTTGACCTTTGTTTTTTCTCTCTATGTATTCTTTTTGTGTGACTGATGCTGCTTTTACTTTACCATCTTCCATAAATTCTATGTCAAACATTATTTTAGCTTGACTCTCTGGTATAGTTTTTGCAAGATCGATAGCTACAGGAGGTTCGACTGCTTCTTCCCTACCGTCTGGAAAAACCCTAACTTTTTGATAAAAATCAGCATTAACTTGACTATCTAATCTAATTCCAATTTTACCGTCTTTAGTGGAGCTAAAAAATATAGTTTTAGGAACTGGATCACCCTGCTTAAAAGGTTCTGTTTTAATTATTACTTTTTTATTGTTTACAGTTTTAAACGTTTGTACAAACAAAGCTTCTTTAGGATTGGTTGTTGGATTATTATCTTTATCTAAAAGTTGTTCTTCTTCAATTAAATCTGCAACTTTAGTTTTCTCTGGTTTTTTTAAAAGTTCTGGTAGGGTAACTTCTATGTTACCATCTGTGTCCTCTGTTAATAACTGATTATGAGTTGCAGGCTTTTTACCGTCTGTTTTAAAATTATTATTATTGTCATAATAACCACTTACAACTTTTGTTTTTTTCGTAGCTTTTTTTTCTTTTGTTTGATTAAAAAAATTATCGTCAATTTCAAAAAGTTCGTTGTTTGGGCCTCTTTGTGCCACTAATTTAACTAGGGGTTTTGATTTAATATCTGGGATATTTTTGTCTTGTAAATACTTATTATATCCTTCTTGAGTGATTGTTTTTCCTTCAATATACGGATGTGCGTAAATATCTGTTCTGCTTTTATCTAAAACTTCTGATTTCGTAAATTTACCTTGAAACATAAATCCGTGATGTGTTTCATCACTTTTTAATTTGTAGCCTGACGGCATAGGAAAAATGCCTTTTGATTTACTAAAACCAAAGTTCGTTACTGCGTTTTTTTGTTTTTCTACTGCTGCAGCATTTGCTTTTAATCTATTAGATTTTATTTTAGTGGATGCTGCATAAGCTCCTAATAATAAAAGATCAGCTATCATCAGAATCTACTCCTTGCTCTTCGTCTTGAACATTAAGAAACCCACCCTCGTCATCGTCTACGCCTTCTATCATAGTTTCTGCTTTTTTCATTGCAAACTCTTCTTCTAATCTTGCTTCTTCATTTATTTGTTCATTCATGACTTTAAACATTTCAGGGTTTCTTTGTTTCATTATTGAAAAGAATGTTTCATCAGAGACTTGAGGTTCTTGTTCTTCTTCTATGAATAATCTAGGAGTAAACCCATTGTCTATTGATAACTTCAAAAGATACATAGCTAATGCAGGTTTTATTAATTCTGCTACATCAGGATTAAATGTTCCTTGCATAAAACCTTTAAAAGATATTTGATTCACTATTTCTTCTATTGTTATGCCTGCAGTCATCATTCTTAACATATCTCTTTGTGGGATTGTTCTGTCTAATTTTTCTGTAATAAAATCTATGGCATCGTTTGGATCAGAAAATCTAGGGGGTTGCTCCCACGCCCACTTGCCCGGTTCTCCTGTTAAAGAATGACCGGGGGGTGCAGACATTGCTTTTATTTTATCTAACATACTTTACCTATATCTTTGTACTTTTAATTTGACCTTTTCCTAAAGCACCCAAAGAAGATAATCTTACGGTAGGTTCTACGACTCTCATTTTAGGCATCCTTGCTTCAGTATACTTCATTGCTATGTTTTCAACAACTGGATCATCAAAAGCATTGTCTATAACTCGTCTTGATCCTTGAGGAAGTCCACCATAGTTTTTAGCTTTTTGTATATCATACTTAGATCTAAATGTATCACCTTCAGGTACATCTATGGTAGGCATGTTTTGACCTGTTCTAGGATCAAATCCTAAACCCTGATTAAGTAATTCTTCAATTACTTTTCCACCTAAGTCTTTTCCTACCTCTAACGCAGCTTGAGAAACAGGGTCTTTTCCAAAAAATTTATCAATACCAAAACTTGATCCAATCGATTTTAAACCTCTATCCAAGAAACTACCTTGAAAGTATTCATTTTTTACATATTCTGTGCCTTTTGATATTGCAGCACCAATAAGTAGATTACCTACGCTTGTTGGAAACATTTTTAAATCCTTATGTAAATATGTTGTCTATAGTTTTTATAATTAAAAAATCGTCAAATTTACTATCATACAAATCTGATCTCTCTGATATAGCCGCAGCCTGCATGGCCGCATTGTGGGCCCGATCTAAGTTGTTTTCACTTGTTTGCATACTCCAAGCTGCTTGATCTCTATATAATTGCCATAGATTGTTTTGTGCTAATTGAGACATATTTAATAATGATTGTAAGTTTGTTCTATTTTCTTCATTTTGTGTAGCCGTGTTCGCTGTGTTGATAGTTCTTCTCCAAACAGCATTTGATGCGTCAATTTGTCTGCGTGCATTTGAGTTAAATGTTTCTCTTTGTGAAACCATTTGTGCATTGAATTGATCTACGGCTGTAGCTTGTGATATATTAGCTTGTTCAAGAGCAACATTTCTATTTAACGCTGTTGTTTCAACTTGTGATCCCAACTCTGCAAAAAACTGATCAATTTCGTTTTGTGTTTTTGCATTGAACTGTTTGGCCGCATTGTCTGACGCTGCATCAGTAAACAAAGAACTGGTTGTTGTTTGAAAATCTATTGTAGCTTTTTGCTGTGCATTTGTTAAATTTTGCATATCCATAGCAAGAAACGTTTTTGCATTATTGACGGCTGCAGCTTGCCTATTATTTAAATTAGCCATATCCATAGATGCAGTAGTTGTTGCATTTTGTAATGCAGCCTGCTGTCTATTATTTAAATTTTGCAGTTGTATTGCACCATATTTGTTTGCGTCTTGTGCAGCGATCGGTATACCTGCTTCGTATACAGCTTGTGTTATTGCTGACGCAGCCATACTAGAAGAACCTAATCCTCTTTGTGCCATGATTGCTGATACTTTACGAACAGCAGGAGATGCCCATGCAGGTAATTCTGTTCCTTCTTCTATACCTTTGAATAACTCTGCCATCTGGTATTTGACGGTAGCTCTTACATCTAATTCTTCTGTGGCTGCAGTGGCTAAAGCACCTTCTGATAATGAACCTTGTGCTGCATCAATTACAGCTTTATCAGATACTTCACCTGTGACTTTTTTTACTTCACCAATCTTACCGACTTGCGTAGCATCATACTTTGGTGCTGTTGTTTTTTCAGGAGAGTCCTGTTGAAAATCTTTAGGATCTAATTTTTTAGGATCATCTATTCTTATATCTGGAATGTCATAATCTTTACTTTTTAGAAGTTCATCATCCTTAACTTCTCTTTCTTCTAAATCTAATGTTTGTGACGGTTTTAAAGTATCTTGATCGGCTTTACCTGCTTGTTGTTGCAGAATAGCTTTCTCAAGTTCTTTTCCAGTTTTACCTTTTAACTTGTCATCTTCAGCCATTATCTACTTCCCATCAATACTTTGTCTAACTTATCTTCTAATCTTCTTAGTGCATCCATCAACTCATGCACATCATCTTTTACATCATCTTTACGTGCATACTCTTCTCGTGTCTTGTTAAGGAGTATTTGTATTCGTTTTACCTCTTGGAACATCTTATTAAATGCCCAACCAAATGGTACAACGACCATAGTCAGGATTATGTTCCAAAATAACATTGGGTCAATGCTTTCCATATTGTTTATCCACAGTATAATGCACAAGGTACAGTGTAACTTCCGTCACTGTAAGTTTCTTGTTTGATGTTTGTTAATACTTTGCCTATAGTCTTGCTTCTTATGACATCATCATCTTGTACTTTAGCTGTGCCATCTCCATTAGATGAAAGCAAATCACCTGCTTGTACTGTTACGTCTTTGTTAACTCTTACTACATGAGTTCCAACTGCTGTAACGTACATATCATTTACTGTATCGTCATCATTATCCCAATTAGCAAAAACTCCATAAACTCTTTTGCTATCTGCTGTGTCTGATATTTTACATTTGGTGTGCTTGTTATCATCTTCTTTGATAATAGTTGCTTTATAATCATTTTCTTCATAGGTATATGTTATCGTATCGCCAACATTTTCACCATCTTTTAAGACGTAACTTACTTTTTTAGTTGTTTCATCATTTTCATCTGTTTCATCATTTTCATCTGTTTTAGGAATTGTAAACTGAACTTGATACCAATCACACATTTCATCAATAGTTTCAATAATAGTTCCATTTAATATAGTTGGTTTTGAATTATCTGTTAATCTTGACCAGTGAGAACCACTAAAGGCATTATAAGAAACAGTGCTACCACTGACTGATATTGTTCCTTCAACAGTTCCATTTTGTCTTAAATCTACTATTGTTCCATCATTATTTAATCTATTTAAGTGTAAAACTGTTCCTTGATAAACTGCAACCATAATATTGGAGTCATTATCAATTCCTCTCAAAGATATTCCTCTAGCACTACCACTATTATCGGCAACATTGCTATCAGTAGTACCTACTAAGAAATCACCACCACTAGTTAATCTAGCTCTTTCGCTTTCAGTTGTGCTAAACATTAAATTAGTTTGAACAGTTGAACTTGACGTGCCAGTCTGTTGAGCAGAAATCTCTGCTCCAATATCTGAAACAGCAGAAGTATTTACACCTCTAAATTTTATACTACCTAATAATTCATTATCTGCTGTAGCTGCAAAGTTACCACTGTCAGTTGATGATTTTTGCATCACTATTTCAGGCTGATGACTATCTGTTGTTGACCTACATAAAAATGATAATACTGCACCTTCAGCAGATGTTGCAATGTTTAGTTTACCACCATTTATTTGGGATGTCTCACCAATAGCAACAAAGTCACTTCCTGCATCACATACTAAAAGGTTAGCATCACCATTGCCTTCAACACGTAAATCTACATCATTGCTATCTTCGTTGATTACTGCTCCACCTGATAATATTCTTGCTGTATCACTTGCTCTTGTCATTTTTTACCCTTTCAATGCTTTTACTTCTGCTTCAAGTGTTTCTATTCTTGTAAGTGCTTCTTGTAATGTCTTTGTTAGAAGAGGAACTAAAAATCCGTGGTCAATACCTTGTGCTATAATTGCATCTTCTTCATCAACTGCATCTTTAACTCCACTTACTGCATTTGGTACAACTGATTCCACTTCATGTGCAAGAAAGCCATCAACTGTTTTGTCTGGTGTAACCTTAAAATTAAATCTAGCAGGTTTTAGTTGTTTTAGTCTTGATGTAGCATCAAAATCGTAATTTACATTTTCTTTAAGTCTATAATCAGATGATGTTTGGTAGGCTGTTACATTACTTGATGTTGTAATTATTTGACCACAAGTGATTGCAGTAGTATCATTACCCCCTGATTGTCTAAAAAACTTTATCATATCTTCATCACTAGATGCAGAGGTTTTAAAAACACCTAAATTGTAACTTCCAGTTCCTTGTATTCTACTTCTTCCATTGTTATCTACTAAGAATCTTACATTTCCATCTCCATCTGATAAAACAATGTAATTATCTGCTGTCCGTAAATCATAACCATCTTGATTACCATCATATTTACCAATAAATGTATTCTTATCACCATTAGTTACTGCACTTCCTGCACTATGTCCTATGAATACATTTTGGTCACCTACATTTGCAACTCCTGATTGATATCCTATGTAAGTATTTTTACCATTAGTTGTAATAGCTTTTCCTGCTTCAAAACCCACTGCTGTATTATCATCTGCTGTAGTAATTGCTGTTCCTGCTTCATCTCCAACTACAGTATTGTAATTACCACCACTTTGTATAGCATCTCCTGCATTTTCACCTATTCTTACATTAGACGTACCACTTGTAGATGTAATTATTTCACCACTAAATGTAGCATTACCTGTAACTCCAAGTGTTCCTGCAGCAGTTGCATTACCTGTCAGTGCTGTTGTTCCTGTCACTGCAAGTGTACCACCCATAGTAACGTTACCATCAAACGTACCACCATCTGCTTTACTTACAGTGTCTGCTACCGAGAACACATCAAATACCACAATGACCACGAGGTCACTTGCAGTAGCTCCTGTGCCTAATACTATTGATGTACCACTTGTTGCAGTGTAGTCTGCATCACCTAACTTTACACCATTTTGGTACACATCTACGAAGTTACTGTCTTTGTAACTTAAAGATGTACCCTCTGCA
>LULE01001146.1_pt1 | contig 14868 bp, 15 predicted proteins | sample 728231 | NCBI WGS metagenome assembly LULE01 (sample SAMN03860297, study PRJNA289734) | marine metagenome | biome: seawater column; feature: ocean; material: water; isolation source: Red Sea water column Station 192 - depth 10m | place: Saudi Arabia: Red Sea | collected 2011-10-15 | depth 10 m | reverse complement strand
GCATTATTGGAGCAGGTGCAGTTGTTACAAAAGATGTTCCAGAAAATTCAATATATGCTGGCAATCCTGCTAAATTGGTTAAGAAATTAGATGACATAAGTTTTAATACACGAGCAGATTTTTTTGAAAATCCAAAACAGTTAGCTCATGATTTTGATATGCTTGATCGTTACACATTAGGGAAAAATTCATTCTTAAATTGGATAAAAAGTATTTTTATTCCAGATAATTCTCACTAAATTGTCACAAAAATTTCTTAAAAATGAAAATAAATACTATATGATTGTTTAATATATTTTTTTAAAAATAATATCTATAAGTTATTTGGCATACATATTGCATGACAAATAGACAACAGGGACTAATTATGAAAAAAATCGACAAATCATTTCTCGAGAAAGCACTTGCATTAATAAATACAGTATTATTTTCTATGGATCATCCTAAATCTCCAGAATCCATGAATTTTTTTCAAGCAGACACTTATAGATTTTATTTTTTGATGAGCTTTATGAAAGAATATTTTGAGGGAAATGAAATTTCTCAAGAGTATGCAATATCTTTAGTTCCGCAAAAGTATGCCTCAAGAATTAAAAGACTTCAGATTCTAAAACAAGCCGTTAGACTGAATTACATAATTGAGACACAATCCTTGCAAGATAAAAGAAGAAGAATATATCAACCAAGTGATATTCTAATTGATGACTTTATTGCTTATGCAAATAACGTTGATCAGAACATGCGTAAAGCTAGTTAAGCTCGAAGTTCCAATCTATCTACCTAAAAACATCCTTTTTAATTACAATTAGGTTATGTCTAAAGTATATAAAGATGAATCTGAGTGGCAAAAGTTGCTTGATGATGAAAGTTATAGAGTAACAAGGCTTGCTGGCACAGAAAGACCATTTTCTGGTAAATATTGGGATTTCAAAGAATCAGGTTCCTACAAGTGCATTTGTTGCGGTGAGCATTTATTTGATTCCAGTTCAAAATATGATTCAGGTTGTGGATGGCCAAGTTTTTTTATACCTTCAAATGAAGAATCAATAGATGAATATGAGGATAATTCTTTTGGTATGCAAAGAATTGAAGTCAAATGTTCGAAATGCGATGCCCATTTAGGCCACGTTTTTAATGATGGCCCACAACCTACTGGATTAAGGTATTGTATAAATTCTGCATCACTAGATTTTGAACAAGATAAATAAACTAAATACTGAATCATCTGACAAGTTTTTGAAATCTATTTCTAATGTAGGCGCATGGACAGGATTATCGAGAATATTTGGTCTAATTAGAGATATTTCTACAACAAGTCTTCTTGGCGCTTCAGTTTTTCATGATATTTTTGTTATTACATTAAAGATTCCAAATATGTTTAGACGGTTTTTTGCAGAGGGAGCTTTTAATCAAGCCTTCGTTCCAATTTATGCTGATTTTCAAAAAAATAATGATGTTAAAGAAACTATAAATTATTTAAATTCCATAGCAGGCTTTCTAATTACTTTTTTATTTTTTTTCTCATTATTGGTTTTAATTTTTGCGCCTATCTTTATTTTAATATTTGCTCCAGGTTTTTATTTTGATCCTATAAAGAAAGATATTGCTGTAACAACTCTTAGAATAATGTTTCCATATTTAGCGTTAATCTCTTTGGTTGCATTTGCTGGAGGAATTCAAAACTCACACGGCAAATTTTCAATACCTGCTGCAACACCAATGATTTTTAATTTGTGTTTAATAATTTCAGCAGTATATGTGGCACCAAAATATAATATGCCAGTTTATGTATTAGCATGGGGTGTTTTATTAGCAGGATTTATACAACTTTTAGTGCAGTATTTTCCTTTACATACTGTAGATAGAATTCCAAGACCAAAATTGAATCTTGACAATACTGGTTTAAAGAAATTTCTAAAGCTTATATTGCCTGCTATTTTAGCTGGCGGCATTATTCAAATAAATCTGCTAATTGATACAATTTTTGCTTCTTTGTTAGAGACTGGGAGCCCGACATGGTTATATGTTTCTGATCGTCTTATTCAATTTCCAATGGGTATTTTTGCGATTGCAATTGGAACAGTTCTTCAATTTAAAGTAAGTGAGGTATATCAATCTTCGTATAGCTTAATGGCATTTTCTTTTGGATTACCTTTTTTTATGTTGATGAAGGTTCTAACTCCTGCTTTTTTTGCCAGAAAAGACACTAAAACCCCAATGTATGTCGCATTACTATCACTTTTAATAAATGCAACTCTTAATTATGTTTTAGCTTTTATTTTTGATTATGGACATGTGGGAATAGCAATAGGCAGCTCTGTTGCAGCCTTGTTAAGCGTATTAATTTTAGAAATAATTCTATTGAGGGATGGATTTATTGAGATTAAAAATCCTTTGAATAGATTTAATTTTGCAATCATGATGGCAAGCTCATTTCTTATTTTGTTTTTATATAATTTTACAAACAAGACTGAGCTTATATCTATGACCCAAATTGAACGACTTATATATTTAGGCTTTGAAATCATAATAGCGATCTCTATTTATTTTATAGTTGCCCGTTTGGTTAGTGGTAAATCTTTAATAAAACAATTCAATTAGAATGTATTTAATTCGAGGCCAACATAATCTAGAGCTTTTTAATAAAAAGTTTCCAAATGAGAAATTATGTGGAACTATTGGAAACTTTGATGGGCTCCATCTTGGACATCAAGCCATCTTAAAAAAAATTAAACTGAATGCAGAGAAATTCGATGCTAAAACAATAGTTTTTTTTACCGAACCTCATGCCGCTGAGTATTTTGCAACAGTAAAGAAAAATAATATGGAAGCACCGCCAAGAATTTTTCCTTGGCGAAAGAAAGTAATGCTTTTAAAAGATTTTGGTATTAATTATGCATTCTTTTTAAAGTTCAACAATTCGCTTAGAACAATGACTCCTGATGAATTTATAACTGAAATATTGGAATCAATCAATTTGGTTAGTTTTACTGTTGGAGATGACTTTAGATTTGGAGCCGACAGAAAAGGTGATACTAATCTTTTAAGAGATTGGGGAAATGAGAAGAAAATATTAATAGAGAATACAGATACAGTTTTGTTTAAGTCTGAGAGAGTTAGTAGTACCAGAATTAGAAAATTACTTTTAGAAAACCAATTTTCTGATGCTGAGAAGATGTTGGGTCGTCCATATGTAATCTCAGGTAAAGTAGTTTTTGGACAACAACTTGGTAGAACTATTGGTATTCCAACTGCAAATATTTGGTTGCCTAAACAAAAACTACCTATTAGTGGAGTGTATGCTGTTGAATGCAAGCATCTTGGTAATAAAATATATGGCATTGCAAACATGGGAATACGTCCTACAGTTGGTGGAAATACTCCGGTCCTAGAAGTTCATCTTTTTGAATTTGACAAAGATATATATTCAGAGAGATTAGATGTAAAATTCATCAAAAAAATAAGAGATGAAAAGAAATTTGATAATTTAGACATGCTAAAATCTCAAATTCAGACAGATATTTCAAAAGCAAAAGAGATCTTATATAAATAAAATGACCACTAATTATCGGGATACTTTAAATCTTCCAGAAACTCAATTTTCAATGAAGGCAGGCTTGCCCCAAAAAGAGCCTGAGATATTAAACTTTTGGAATCAAAATGATATCTATAAGAAGATTAGAGAAAAATATTCAGATAGTGAGTTATTTCTTCTGCATGATGGACCGCCATATGCTAATGGAGCTATACATTTAGGCCATTCAGTTAATAAAATTTTAAAAGATATCACAATAAAATATAAAACTCTTAAGGGCTTTAATGCACCATTTATTCCTGGCTGGGATTGTCATGGACTTCCAATTGAACTGAATGTTGAAAATTCAAAAAGCATGCAAAGAATATGCTGAAACTCAAATAAACAATCAAATGGATGATTTTAAAAGGTTGGGTGTTTTTGGAGATTGGGAAAATTCATATAAGAGTTTAGATTCATCATTTGAGGCGGAAATTATAAGATCTCTGGGGACAATTTATGATGCAGGGCATCTTGAAAAAGGTGAAAAACCTGTTCATTGGTGTCAAGTTTGCTCTTCTGCTTTAGCTGAAGCTGAAGTTGAATACATGAACAAAATATCTAAGTCTATCGATGTAGCCTTTTATGTGAAAGACGAATCTAAGGAAGCACTTAAAAAGATTTTTAATTTAAATGAAATAAATGATGTTGCATTTGTGATTTGGACCACAACGCCATGGACAATACCTTCTAATGTAGCAGTTTGTGTTAATGAGTCACTAAAATATTCATTGATTGAAGTTGACAATAATTTTTTTGTTATCGCTTCAGATATGTTTGATGAATGTATGAGTCGATGGAGTAAAACAGGTAACAGAATTGCAGAGTGTCAGGGAAAAGACTTAGAAATGTTATCACTTCAGCATCCTTTCATTGATAGAGATTCGATTGTTTTGCTTGGTGATCATGTAACAACAGAAAGCGGAACGGGGTGTGTTCACACGGCCCCAGCTCACGGATTAGACGATCATTTTATATGTAAGAAATATAATGTTGAAACATTCAAGGCTCTAAATAACAGAGGACTATTTAAAGATGACTTCGATTTCATTGCTGGATTACCGCCAATAAAAGCAGATGAAAAAATAATTGAAAAATTGCAAAAAGAGAACATGCTTATAAATGTTGAGGATTACGATCATTCATATCCTCATTGTTGGCGACATAAATTTCCTTTGATTTTTACATCCACACCTCAATGGTTTATTTCAATGAATAAGAATGACTTATTAAAAAAAGCTCAAAATTTTGTGAACAAGGTAAATTGGGAACCTGGTTGGGGACTTCAAAGAATCGAATCTATGTTAGATGATAGACCTGATTGGTGTATATCTCGACAAAGAAATTGGGGAGTACCTATTACGCTTGTTGTAAATAAAGATAGTGGAGAGATTCATCCTGATCAATCAAATCTCTTTGGTATTTTTGCAGATCTAATTGAGAAAGATGGTATTTCTGCGTGGGATAAAGTCGATTTAAATGATTATATAGATGATGCAAATGATTATATAAAAATAACTGATTCCTTAGATGTATGGTTTGATTCAGGAGTGACACATGCGGCTGTCTCTGCAAAAAGATTTTCTAAAGATATTGTTGCAGATCTCTATCTGGAAGGCTCTGATCAACATCGAGGTTGGTTCCAATCCTCTCTTTTAACAAGTATTGCAATGTCAGGAAATGCGCCTTACAAATCTGTGCTAACTCACGGATTTGTTGTTGATGAAGATGGAAAAAAGCAATCTAAGTCTTTAGGAAACGTTGTTTCTCCTCAAAAAGTCTGGGATAACCTTGGTGCAGATATTCTAAGGCTTTGGGTTGCATCAACTGACTTTAGAAGTGAGATGGTAGCATCAGATGAAATTTTAAAAAGAACTTCAGATCAGTATAGAAGAATTAGAAACACTTTTAGATTTATATTGGGGAACTTGAATGATTTCTCAGAGAAAGATGCTATAGAAATTGATAAATTAGTTGAACTTGATAAATGGATTATTAATTCTGTTAGAGATTTAGAAAGAAAGGTCTTGGATTATTACGATTCGTATTCTTATCATAGAGCGGTTCAATTAATTCATAATTTTTGTGTTAATGAATTAGGCGGAACTTATCTTGATATAACTAAAGATAGACTGTATACATCTAAAAAAGAATCTCATGCTAGAAAATCTTGTCAGACGAGTTTATGTTTTGTTTTAAATAAATTAGTAAGACTGGTCGCTCCAGTACTATCTTATACAGCGGAAGAAATTTGGCAAAGCACGAATATTTTAAACTCCGAAGTAACCTCAGTTTTCCTATCAACTTTTAATGAGAACTATGACGAAATTGATTCACAGATCTCAAAAGAAGAATGGACAAGAATTTTTGAAATAAAAGAACAAGTCAATCAAGCTATTGAAACTCTTAGAAATGAAAATAAATTAAAAGGTTCATTGGATGCAATTGTAAAAATAACCGCGATGGATGAGGATAAGAAAACTCTGGATAAATTTGGTGATGAATTGCATTTTCTTTTTATAACTTCTGAGGCAGAAACCATTAAAGGTAAGAAACTTGAAATTGAGATAACTTCTTCTGAGCATGAAAAATGTATTAGATGTTGGCATAAAGACGTATCGGTTGGCACTAGCAAAAAACATAATGAAATTTGTAATAGATGCATTGAAAATATTGAAGAAGATGGAGAAAAAAGACAATTTGTTTAATCTTAAATCCTTTGTATTCATAATATTTTGTGTTCTGCTTGATATTTGGACGAAACAATTAGCTGTTGTTAATTTAAGAATAGGTGAAACCCAAGACTTTATTTTGCCTTTTATTGATCTTTTATTGATATTTAACTCCGGAATCGCTTTTGGAATTTTAGATAATAATGATTATATGACTTCAATAATTTTGCTATTAATAGGTATTTCAATCGTCATATATTTACTATATCTATCATTGCATGAAGAGGATCGTTTTAAGAAGCTTGCGCTAATTACTATAGTTGCTGGAGCAATAGGCAACATAATTGACAGAGGAATGGATGGCTATGTAACAGATTTCCTTCATCTAAAGATTAATGATTTTTCTTTCTTTATTTTTAATTTAGCTGATGCTTTTATATCAATTGGAGCGATTATAATTATTTTTTTTGAGTTAAAATCTAGTAGCAGTTATGACAAAGCAAATTAAATTAGCTAATCCCAGAGGGTTTTGTGCTGGTGTTGATAGGGCAATTGACATAGTCAATAAGGCATTAGATATTTATGGTGCGCCTGTTTATGTCAAACATGAAGTAGTTCACAATAAGGTTGTTGTTGAAGATTTAAAAAGTCGCGGAGCTATTTTCGTGGAAGAAATAAATGAAATTCCTGATGATTCGTTAGTCATTTTTAGTGCTCATGTTGTTTCTAGCAAAGTCGAAGAAGAGACAAAATCTCGGAATTTAAATTTTTTTGATGCAACATGTCCTCTAGTTACCAAAGTTCATATGGAAGTAATAAAGCATGCTAAAGCTGGTAGAGATATAATTCTAATTGGTCATGAAGGTCATCCAGAAGTCGAGGGAACGATGGGAAGACATATTAATAATGCCAATAGTTCAATTTATTTAGTTCAGAATGAGAATGATGCAAACTCAATCAAGTTAAATAAAAAAAATGCACTTGCTGTGGTTACCCAGACCACATTAAGTGTCGATGAAACAAAATCAATAATTTCTATTTTGCGTGATCGTTTTCCAAAAATTATAACTCCTAAAAAAGACGATATCTGTTACGCGACACAAAATAGACAAGATGCTGTAAAGCAATTAGCTCTCGAATCAGATTTTATGATTGTTGTAGGGTCTAAAAATAGTTCAAATTCAAATCGATTAAAGGAATTAGGTGAAAATTGTGGTTGCAAATCAGTGCTTATTGATGAGTTTAATGATTTAGATTTAGATGTGATAAAAAAATTTTCTAGGATTTCTATTACTGCAGGAGCATCTGCACCAGAGTCAAAAGTCATGGAAATTGCTCAATCATTAGAATCATACATAGGTGCAGAAATCTCAGAGTATGGAGAAGATAATGAAGATATCTTCTTCAAACTTCCTCCAGGATTAAGATAGATGGAAATTGAAAATCATATTTTCAAAGAATCAAACTATGTTAAATCTCCTAATTTTAATAATAGACCAAATAGTTCTGACATCCGGCTTATCGTAATACATTGCATAAGCCTGCCACCAAATAACTATGGGGGAGATTATGTAAAGGATTTTTTTCTAAATAAATTAGAGCACTCAGAAGATGAATACTTTGAGGGTATTAAGGATCTCAAAGTTTCATGCCATTTGCTTATAAACAGAACTGGAGAATTATTGCAATTTGTTCCATTTGACAAAAGGGCATGGCATGCAGGTGAATCAGCTTATAAAGGAGAAGTAAATTGTAATGACTATTCAATTGGTATTGAACTTGAAGGAAATGAAATAGATCCATATACAGATGAACAATATATTTCCTTGATAAAAGTAACTAGAGAGTTGATAAATTTTTATCCTAAGGTTAACTCTCAAAATATAGTTGGACATTCTGATATAGCTCCAGATAGAAAAACGGATCCTGGAAAAAGCTTTGATTGGAATAGATATTTGAGCAACTTATGATAAATCAGAATATTTTAAAAATAATTGCTTTTACAGGCTATGGATTTGCTTCAGGGTTACCTTACGTACTAGTAGTAATTACTCTTACAGCGTGGCTAAGAGACATTGGCATTGATTTAAGCTGGATATTATCAATGCAAATCATAATATTCATATTTTTGTTAACTATTTCTGAAATTGATCCGCAAGCAAATATTAAGTATTTTGCATTTGTAGCTTTTATCATAGCTTTAGCCGGATCAATTCAAGATATAGCTATTGATGCATTAAGAATCGAGAGTGCTGAAATAGAAGATCAAGGTAATTTAGCAGCTGGATATCAGTTTGGTTACAGAATTGCCATACTTGTTGCTTCTTCTTTGGCTTTAATCATTGCTTCAAATTTTTCTTGGACATTTGCTTATAAACTTATGGCTTTGATAACTGGATTAAATATCATAATTACAATGATTATTTCCACAGAAAACAAAAACCTGACCCTGAAAAAACTTAATCATATTGATACCATGATTGAACCGCTTAAAGATTTTTTTGAAAGATTTGGTCTTAAGATGGCTGCTATCCTGTTATTGATTATTGCAAGCTATAGGTTAACTGACATTGTTATGGGACCAATGGCAAACCCATTTTATATCGATATGGGTTATACCTTGTCTGAGATAGGTTATATAGTAAAAGTTGTCGCACTGATTTCTACTATAGTTGGAGTTTTTGTTGGAGGCATTCTTATTAAAAAATATGGATTATATAAATCTCTGTTAATAGGAGCTTTTTTAGTAATGATTACAAATCTCTTGTTCTCATACACTGCAATTACTGATAAAAATTTAACTCTTTTAGCGTCTATTGTTGCTTCTGACAGCCTTGCTGCCGGTATAGTTGGGACGGTAAATATTACTTTTCTAACAAGTCTTGTTTCACAAAAATACACCGGTTTCCAGTATGCTTTGTTGACCTCAGTAATGACATTTACAGGTACAATTTTTAAAGGATTTTCAGGTGTAATTGTTGAAAGTTTTCAATCACTTTACGGCTTTAATTATGGATGGATGAGTTTTTATATTTTTACATCTTGTTTAGCATTACCAGCAATATTATTAATCATGAGTAAGAAAGGATTTTTTGTAAATAGTGATTAATCTTATTAGGATCTTATTCTATGTATCACTATTACTTGTTTCATACTTGAGCTTGGTAAATGCTTCAGAAATTCCGTATTTTGAGTCCATGTCTTTCATATCAGACAAATTTGTTCACTCTCTTATTTATTTTTATTTAGCTATTTTGGGAATTTTGTCAAAATTCCGTTTTAATGATTTAAAGGTGGTTGCACTTATCTTTTTATTTGGCGCATTTATTGAATTAATTCATTATTATCATCCACATAGACTTTTTGAATTTTTTGACTTACTTGCAAACTTAATTGGAGTTACAATTGCGTTTTTAATTTTTAGGGTAAAAAAATAAATTAACCTATTGATTTATGCTAATTAGTCCATAATTATTGGTTAAGATTGTATAAAAGTTTATATGGAGAGATAAATGAATTTAAGACCTTTACATGACAATGTTCTTGTTAAAAGAACTGAAGAAGAAGAAACATCATCAGGAGGGATAATTCTTTCTGGTTCTGCAAAAGAAAAGCCTTCTCAAGGTGAGGTTGTAGCTGTTGGTCCTGGTAAATTATCTGATTCAGGTGAAGCTACTAAAATGAATGTGTCTGTTGGAGATACAGTGATATTTGGCCAGTATGGAGGCAATGAAATTAAATTAGACGGCGAGGAATATCTTATTTTAAGTGAAAAAGATATTTTTGGAGTTGTTGAATAAATATAAATTTTGAAGGGAGATAAAATATGTCAGCTAAAGATGTAAAATTTGGAGATAGTGCAAGAATACAGATGCTTGATGGTGTTAATACTCTTGCAGATGCGGTTAAAGTAACTCTTGGACCAAAAGGTAGGAATGTAGTTTTAGATAAGTCTTTTGGTGCACCAACCGTCACTAAAGATGGTGTATCGGTTGCTAAGGAAATTGAACTTGAAAATAAGTTTGAAAATATGGGTGCTCAAATGCTTAAACAAGTAGCATCTCAAACTTCTGATGAAGCTGGTGATGGAACTACAACAGCTACAGTACTTGCTCAATCAATAGTTAACGAAGGTAATAAATCAGTTGCTGCAGGTATGAACCCAATGGACTTAAAACGCGGCATTGATAAAGCTGTTTCTGCTGCAGTTGAGCATGTTAAAGGCTTAAGTGTTCCCTGTACTGACGATAAGGCAATTGCACAAGTTGGTACGATATCAGCTAATGGTGATATTGCTGTAGGTGAAATTATTGCAGAGGCAATGGAAAAAGTTGGAAAAGAAGGTGTTATTACTGTTGAAGAAGGTAGTGGCATCGAAAACGAACTAGATGTTGTTGAAGGAATGCAATTTGATAGAGGTTATCTATCTCCATATTTCATAACTAATCAAGATAACATGACAGTTGAACTTGATTCACCTTATATACTCTTATTTGATAAAAAGATTTCAAATATTAGAGATTTGTTACCACTTCTTGAATCAGTAGCTAAAGCTGGTAAACCTCTTTTAATAATTGCTGAGGATATTGAAGGAGAAGCGTTAGCAACTTTAGTTGTAAATAATCTTCGAGGTATTGTGAAAGCTGCAGCTTGTAAGGCACCAGGTTTTGGTGACAGAAGAAAGGCTATGTTAGAAGATATAGCAATTCTAACTGGTGGCACAGTTATTTCTGAAGAAGTTGGTTTATCTCTTGAAGGTGCTTCTGTTGAAGACCTTGGAACATCAAAACGTGTAGTTTTGAACAAAGATAATGCAACAATAATTGATGGTGCTGGTGATGAAAATGCAATTGCAACTAGAGTTAATCAGATTAGAGCTCAAGTTGAAGAGACTACTTCAGATTATGACAAAGAAAAACTCCAAGAAAGAGTTGCAAAATTAGCTGGCGGTGTTGCCGTTATCAAAGTAGGCGCTGGTTCAGAGGTCGAAATGAAAGAGAAAAAAGCAAGAGTTGAGGACGCACTTCACTCTACAAGAGCAGCTGTAGAAGAAGGAGTAGTTCCTGGTGGAGGTTCTGCACTGATAAGATGTTTAGAAGCTGTCGCAAAATTAAAGGGCGATAATGATGATCAAAATGTTGGAATCAATATAGCTAGAAAAGCATTTGAAGCTCCATTAAGACAAATTGTATCTAACGCAGGCGAAGAGCCATCTGTGATTGTAATTAAGGTTATTGATGGAAAAGGTTCTTTTGGCTTTAATGCTGCCACAAGTGAATTTGGTGACATGATAGAGATGGGTATTCTTGATCCTGCAAAAGTAACAAGAACTGCACTTCAAGCTGCAGGCTCTGTTGCAGGTATGATGATTACTACTGAAGCAATGGTTACGGATGTTCCAAAGGATGATACTCCTATGCCACCAATGCCAGATATGGGTGGTATGGGCGGTATGGGTGGCATGATGTAACCTAACCGGTGATTATTAAAATAAACGGGGATTAATCCCCGTTTTTTATTAGATTTCATTAATAATATCCATTAATATATAACTACACACTTTAGAGGGGTAATTATGGATTTATTTACAGATCAAGCTTTTTTTAGAGCTTTTCACATTCTATTTGGAATAGCCTGGATTGGTCTATTATATTATTTTAATTTTGTTCAAACTGAGTACGTAAAAGTTGCAGATCCTGATGCGAAAGCAGATGTAATGAAGAAATTGGCTCCAAATGCTTTATGGTGGTTTAGATGGGCAGCATTTTTTACTTTCCTTACGGGCTTAATACTCTTCTATCAAATAACTGCAAGGATTGGGACTGAAATAATACTCGGTGCAACAATGGGAACATTGATGATGTTAAATGTTTGGGGAATTATCTGGAGAAATCAAAAAATTGTACTTGGAATGAAGGAAGGTGATGTTGCTGCAGCTGCTGCAAAAGCTGGATTAGCTTCAAGAACAAATACTCTTTTTTCCGTACCTATGCTTATGTATATGGTTTACTCAGCACACGCCCAAGGCTCATATCTAGTTCTTGATGATTGGAGCAGCACAAGCCTTATCGTTGGATTAATAATTATTTTTGCAATAGAAGCAAATGCAATATGGGGAAAAATGTTACCAGTCATTACAAGCGTAAGAGCTGTAATTACATCATCATTTGTATTGGCAATAATATTTAAAATTATTACAGATACTTTATAAATTAAACTGGGAGTTAACCACTCCCTTTTTTTATTTTAATTTTTGATATTAAATTTTTGTCAATTTCTAAAATCTCAAATCTATAATTATCTATTTCAATGCATAAATTAGCTTGAGGAATTTGATCTAGATATTCAGTAATTAAACCATTAATAGTTTTTGAATTGTCCTCATTAATTTCCCAATTAAGATAGTTGTTTAAATCTCTGATTCTTGAATTTCCATCTGTGAGAATTGATCCATCTTTTAATTTAATAAACTCTCTTTCAAGTTCATCTTTATCTCCACCAAATTTACCAGTTATTTCCTTAAATATATCTTCGACTGATATTAAGCCTTCAATTTCACCATACTCATCCACCACAAGAGCAATACTCTGATTTTGAGACAAGAATTCTCTTAGTTGCTTCATTAATAGTGTTGATTGAGATACAAAGTAAGTCTTTTGGAGAGTATTTTTTATTTCATCTTCGTCCATTTGATTATATTTTTCTAAAAAAGAATGAGAATTTTTAAGATGAAGAATACCAATCATATTATCTATGGACCCCTTAAACACTGGCAGTCTTGTATAGTGAGTTGATTCAATTATTTTTGTTGCATTTTCATAATCTTGATCAATATCAATCCCGATTATTTCTGCTGTCGGTATCATGATATCTTCCACTATTAATTCTTCCATACCGAGAACGGAAGAGAGCATTTTTCTGTATTGTTTTGGAATTAAATCACCAGATTCATCAAGTAAAGTTCTAAGTTCTTCAGTATTAAGATTATCATTTAGGGTTGCATCTTTAGCATCTAGTTTAAATATTTTAAGAATCAGCCTGCTTAAAAAATTAGTCAAAAAGATAAGAGGTTTAAAAACATAAACGAGAATATTCAAGATAAATGATGATCTTGTTGCAAAGCTCTCAGGCTTGATGGCAGCCATAGTTTTAGGCGTAATTTCTGAAAATATTAAAATTACTATAGTCAAAATGATTGATCCTAGTAAAACATTGCCACCAAAATAGTTAAGCATAATAATTGTTACAATTGCAGAAGCTAAAATATTCGCAAAATTATTCCCAACTAAGATAGCTGACAAAAGCTGATCAGGCCTTTTCAGTAGATTTAAAGCTCTCTTTGCACTAGTTTTAGATTTCTTTGAGAGATTCTTTAGTTTAATTTTATTAGCTGCCATCATCCCCGTTTCAGAGCCTGAGAAAAATCCACTAAGAATTAGAAGAAAAATTAGTGTAGAAAGCAGAATTATTAACGAGGGGTCTTCTTGCATTATGAATCAACCAAATAAGTATTCATATAATATGCTCCTAAAACAGCCCACATTGATATAAATAAACTTCTAGTTGCATACTTTATTGGGAAGTTAAAATATTTAATACCAACTACTACTACTAAATATATTATCCAAGCAAGGAAAGTAAAGATTGCTTTAAGTATTAGGTTTGAAGAAAATACAGTTTGAAGGCTTAGTCCAGATAATAATGCTAGTGACAAGAAGAAAAGACCAATTCCTAATAATTTAAAAACAACTTTGTAATATTTCTCAACAGAAAAAGATTCTAGGCTTAATAATTCACCTTCTTTAATTTTTTTAACTTTTCTTTCAAGAAAAATTATTTCATTGTAAGCAACAAATATAAAAAGGAGACTTAGGCCTGTTACCATAAAATGAATAGTAGGCAAAATCGAAATGAACTCATATGTTAAAAGATATATTAAAATGTATGATAGACATCCTATTGCAACAGCAATATTTAACGATTTTTCATTTTTATAAAAAAATCTAACAAGAAAATAAATAACTATACTTATAGTTACTTGTGCAATAAAACTCATTAATTAATAAAGATTAGTTAAAACTTTGCATAATAATACTATGAATATTAGCAAGGTTAACCTAAAATACACATCTTTTTAACGTATTTAAATATTTTTTATATGGTAATTATTAGATTAGCAAGAAGTGGGGCAAAGAAGAACCCATACTATTTTATAACTGTAGCAGACGAGAGACGCCCGAGAGATGGTGCTTTTATTGAAAGATTAGGGTTTTTTAATCCTATGGCTAGAGGCCAAGAAGAAAGGTTAAGATTAGATTTAGATAAGCTTAATGAATGGATTTCAAAAGGAGCTCAAGTAAGCGATAGAGTTAAAGCTCTAGTAAAAGAGTCAAAACTGACTTCTGAAGAGCTTGAGGCAAAAATTGCTGCAAAAAAAGCAAGAGCAGAAGCTAAAAAGGTAGCGATTGCAGAAAAATCAGCTAAAGAAGCTGAAGAGAAAGCAGAGCAGGAAACTCCAGCAGAGGAAGCAGCTCCAGCAGAGGAAGAAGCTCCAGCAGAAGAAGCAGCTCCAGCTGAAGAAGCTCCAGCAGAAGAAGCAGCTCCAGCCGAAGAAGCTCCAGC
>LULE01000574.1_pt1 | contig 14936 bp, 10 predicted proteins | sample 728231 | NCBI WGS metagenome assembly LULE01 (sample SAMN03860297, study PRJNA289734) | marine metagenome | biome: seawater column; feature: ocean; material: water; isolation source: Red Sea water column Station 192 - depth 10m | place: Saudi Arabia: Red Sea | collected 2011-10-15 | depth 10 m | reverse complement strand
GCCATTGATTATTTCTTTTGAGTCGTCAATTATTTCCTTTGTAGTAAATTCATCAAGCACATTTTTAACATCAATTTTCTCTTCTTTTATTTCAGTCAAAAGTTCCTGGTACTTACCTTTGTCTTTATTCAATGCAATTAAGACCGGTAATGTGTAAGTTCCTTCTAAAATATCATTACCTGCAGGCTTTCCCAACGTTTGCGAGTCAGAAGTTAAATCTAATATATCATCAGATATTTGAAAAATTATTCCACAGTTCCAACCCCAATTGCTCAATGCATCAACAACCTCACTATCTGCTGAACTAGCAAGAGAACCAAGTCTTGCACTTGTTCTAATAAGGCTCGCAGTTTTTCCTTCAATAACTGTTAAGTAATCATCAATATTTTGATCAAGGTCAAAAGCTAAATTTAACTCTTTAGTTTGACCTTCAACTAATTCTGCATAAGTTGATGCCAACAGTTTGACAGATTCTAATCCTAAACTTTCAGCTGCAAGCTCAGAAGATCTCGCAAGTAAATAATCTCCTGCAAGTATTGAAAGGGTAGAGTTCCATTTTGAGTTTGAACTTTCAACACCTCTTCTTGTTGTAGCATTGTCCATTACATCGTCATGATATAAACTCCCAATGTGAATTAGTTCTACACAAACACCAGCGTCTATAATTTTGTCAATATTTTCAATTTCATTTCCAAACTTTCCAGCAAGCGAGGTAACGATTGGTCGAAATCTTTTTCCTCCGGCATTTATAAGATATTGAGAAATTGATGTAAGGTAATCATTTGAAGAGCTAGAAATTTCTAATAGTCTTTCTTCTAATACATTTAAGTTATCCCAAATATCATCGAAAGGAATAATTTTTTTGATTTCATTGCTTTCCATAACTAAAGAATAAAGTAAATGTATAAATAGTTGTAATTTTCATTTAAGTGTATAAACAGACCCTTGGTAATATAACTATATGTTTGAAAGATTTACTGACAGAGCCAGAAGGGTCGTAGTTTTAGCGCAAGAAGAAGCTAGAAGACTTAATCATAATTACATTGGCACAGAACATATACTTCTAGGTTTAATTCAAGAAGGCGAAGGCCATGCTGCAAAAGCTTTGGAAGAATTAAATATAAATATTGACAGCGTTAGGTCAGAAGTTGTTGAAATTATTGGAGAAGGCCAACAATCGCCGAGTGGGCATATTCCTTTTACTCCTAGAGCAAAAAAAGTTTTAGAACTTTCACTACGAGAGGCCTTACAACTAGGACATAATTACATAGGAACAGAACATATACTTCTCGGATTGATTCGTGAAGGAGAAGGCGTTGCTGCTCAAGTTTTAAAAAAATTAGGTGCTGAACTATCTCAAGTTAGACAAACAGTGATCAAATTAATTTCATCTGCAGGTGAAAGCAAAAAGCAACAAGCTGCATCTACAGGAGGTAGGGAAAGACCTGGTTCAGGAACAGGTTCAGCTATCTTAGATCAATTTGGACGAAATCTTACAAGAATGGCAAAAGAAGGAAAGCTCGACCCTGTTATTGGCAGAACAACAGAGATTGAAAGAGTAATGCAAATACTATCCAGAAGAACAAAGAATAATCCAGTTTTAATTGGTGAGCCAGGAGTTGGTAAAACTGCGATTGTTGAGGGTTTAGCTCAAAAAATCGTTTCAGGTGACGTACCAGTAACTCTTGAAGGTAAACAAATTTATACACTTGACTTATCTGCTTTAGTAGCAGGATCAAGATACAGGGGTGACTTCGAAGAACGTTTAAAGAAAGTCTTAAAGGAAATAAAAACAAGAGGTGACATTGTTTTATTTATAGATGAAATACACACACTTGTTGGTGCCGGAGCTGCTGAAGGAGCGATTGATGCTGCGTCAATTTTAAAACCAATGTTAGCAAGGGGCGAACTTCAGACAATAGGTGCCACAACACTAGAAGAATTTAGAAAGCATTTTGAGAAGGATGCTGCACTTGAAAGAAGATTCCAGTCCGTACAAGTTGATGAGCCAAAACTCTCAGATGCTATAGAAATTTTAGATGGATTGAAAGATAGATACGAGGTCCACCACGGAGTCAGGTTTACAGATCAAGCTATCGCTTCTGCTGTTAATATGGCAGACAGATATATATCTGATAGATTCTTACCTGACAAAGCTATTGACTTGATTGACGAAGCAGGTAGTCGTATGAGAGTTTACAAGAAACCTCTTGATCAAGATAAACAAGAAATAGCTGATAAACTTAAGAATTTAAGAGAGCAAAAAATTGATGCTGTTCAATCTCAATTGTTTGAGAAAGCAGCTCAAATAAGAGATCAGGAAAAACTATTACTTGATGAAGTCAACACTATAGACTCAGCATCTGCTTCAGAAATTGAAATGGTAATTGATGAAGAAGAAATTGCAGAAGTTTTAGCTCAATGGACAGGCATACCAGTTCATAGATTAACCCAAGAAGAGACAGCTAGATTGTTAGAAATGGAAATCGAGCTACATAAGAGAATTATTGGTCAAAATGAAGCAATTGCGGCTGTTTCAAAAGCTATTAGAAGAACAAGGTCTGGATTAAAAGATCCAAAAAGACCATCTGGTTCATTTATATTTTTAGGACCTTCTGGTGTTGGTAAAACTGAGACTGCAAAAGCCTTAGCAGAGTTTCTTTTTGGCGATGAAGATTCATTAATTCAGATAGACATGTCTGAATATATGGAAAAGCACACAGTAAGTAGATTAATTGGCTCACCTCCGGGTTATGTTGGTTATGATGAAGGAGGCCAACTCACTGAAGCTGTAAGAAGAAAACCTTTTAGTATAGTTCTTCTTGACGAAGTTGAAAAAGCACATCCTGATGTATTTAATACACTTCTCCAAATTCTAGAAGATGGAAGACTTACAGATGCACAAGGTAGAACAGTTGATTTTAAGAACACAATAATTATCATGACTTCAAATTTAGGAACCAAAGATATTTCCAAAAATGTCGGCTTCAGTAATCTAAGCGAGATCGATAATTATGAAAAAATGAAATCAAAAGTTGGTGAAGAATTAAAAAGATATTTTAGGCCTGAGTTTTTAAATAGAATAGATGAAACAATTGTTTTCCATGAGCTAACAATTGACGAAGTTAAAGAAATTGTTGACTTAATGCTTGATAGAGTACACAGTCAACTTAAAAACTCTGACTTAGAAATTGTACTTTCTGATGAAGCTAAAGAATTTTTAGCAACCGAAGGTTATGATAAAGAATTTGGAGCGAGACCTTTAAGAAGGTCTATACAGAGACTACTTGAGGACCCTCTTTCAGAAGAGCTTTTACAAGGTAAATATAAAGCTGGATCAACAATAATAATTTCATTAAATAAAGATGAAAATACTCTAGAGTTTGAATCAGTTGAAGCTCCAGATGAACCACCTGTAGATTTTGTAGAATCTGAATCATAAAAATACTAAAATAATTAAATGAAATTCATTATTGATACCGACCCAGGTACCGATGACGCCGTAGCAATTCTCATTGCTTTAGCACATTTTACGGATGAAGAATTAATTGCAATAACTACAGTTGGAGGAAATGTTGGCGTAGATGTTGGAACAAGAAATGCTCTTAGAATTCTCGAACATGCCAAAAGAAACAGTATCCCAGTCTACAAAGGGGAATCGGAGCCCTTAAATAGAGATTTACTCACAGCAGAATGGGTTCACGGAACAGATGGATTAAATGGAGTTGGGTTTCCTGAGCCTTCAAAAAGCGAAGAATCTACAGGAGCAGTAGATTACATAACTGAATTACTAAAAAACAGTGATGAGAAAATTACTATTTGTGTACTTGGTCCAATGACAAATATTGGAAAAGTTTTAAGCGCTAACCCTGAGTTAGCTAAAAACATAGATCAAATTATTTTCATGGGAGGAGGAGCAGGTTTCGGAAATCATACACCTGTGGCAGAGTTTAATATTTTAGTTGACCCGGAAGCAGCAAAAGTTGTGTTAAGTTCAGGTGCAAATTTAGTAATGATGGGGTTAGATGTTACACATCAAGCAATTTCTACAAGTGAAAGACTGAATACAATTCATGAAACAGGTACCACTACTGGAGAATATCTTGTTGGGTTAATGGGGTCCTTAGCTGATTTAGAAATAGTTAAACAAAAGTTTCCAGATGGAACTCCAGTACATGATGCATTTGTAACTGCTTATTTAGTCGATAGCTCTTTAACTACTGGAGAAGTTACCAATGTCGAAGTTGAGGTTGATTCAGAATTAACACTAGGCCAAACAGTGGTTGACATTAATCATATTTCTGGAAGAAATAAAAACGTCCACTGGATGAACAAAGTAGATGATGAAAAGTTGTTTAATATAATAACAAATACCTCAAAACTTCTCCCATAAAAGTAAATATTTACCTTCAATCAATAAGACACTTTTAACAATTTCAGATAGAATTATTAAATCATTATTTAAATAATGAAGGAGTAAATTAATGATTACTAAAAAGAAATCCGTTTTTGTACTTCTGTCATTAATGTTGATTTTGTCTGCCTGTGGTGGCAGCTCAGAAACAACTACTGAAGAGGTTGCAGAACCAGCAGCAGAACAAGAGACTCTTGATTCTCCAGCTACTACTGCAGCACCTGCAGAAGAGCCAGAAGCAGAAGGAAGCCGAAGAATCTGAAAGAGCAGCAGCTTATCAAAATCTCATTGCTGACGGAAAAGAATTAATTATTGGAATTAGCTTTTCTGAAGCAGAGAGAATTAAAGAAGCAGCTCTTGCTAACCCAGATATTCAGTTTGCAATTGTAGATATGGTTGTTACTGATGATGACGGAAATCTATTGCCTAATGTGGCAAATATTATATTCAAAGAACATGAAGGTTCTTTTGAGGTAGGTTATATTGCTGCAAAACTTTCTAAAACTGGAAAGGTAGCTTTCATGGGAGGAATGGACGTTCCAATCATTAGAAAATTCCAAACTGGTTGGGAAGAAGGTGCTAGATACGCAAATCCTGATGTTGAATTCTGCGCAGGTTATGCTGGAAGCTGGGGAGACCCTGCAAAAGGTAAAGAAATTGGGCTCAGTTGCTTTGAACAAGGTGCTGACGTAATTTTCGCCGCTGGTGGTGCTACAGGTGATGGAGCATACGAAGCAGCAGCAGAAACTGGTAATTATGCAGTAGGTGTTGATTCAAATCAAGACTATATTCAACCAGGAACAATGATTACATCAATGATGAAGGGTGTTGATAAATCAGTTTATAAAGTTATCCAAGACACAATTGCAGCTAATGGTCAAGTATTTAGCTCAATTGATAGCTATGGATTAGCAGAAAATTTTGTTGGATCAACATGGCTTGTTGATGGAACAAATCTCTTCAAAGAACAAAATCCAGACATGGCAGCTGAGATTGATGCGCTTGTTGAAGAAGTTGCAGAAGTTAGAGCTAAGATTGTATCTGGTGAAATAGTAGTTACCGACGTTACAGCTGGTGGCTAATATATAAAAATTTATTTTCTAGCCCGATTTCTTTCGGGCTAGAAAATATAAGATATATATCATGACTCAAAACAATATAGAAACAGCAGTAGAAGTAAAAAATATAACAAAATCCTATCCGGGAGTTACTGCTAATGATTCTGTAGACTTCAAGGTCTTAAAAGGTGAGATACACGCTCTAGTTGGGGAAAATGGAGCTGGAAAATCAACTCTCGTAAAAATTTTATATGGAATTGAACAACCTGATTCAGGCGAAATATTTATAAATGATAAACCGGTTGAAATAAACAAAGTAGATAAAGCGATTGAGCTTGGCATAGGCATGGTTCATCAAGAGTTTCATTTAGTGCCATCTTTTACTGCTGCAGAAAACATTGGATTAGGCCAAGAGCCAAGAAATTCAAGAGGTTTTATTGATTGGGATGAATTAAATTCTGAAGTTTCAAATATTGCAAAAAAGTATGGATTAGATGTTGATCCAAAACTTAGAATGATAGACGCTTCTGTAGGTATTCAACAAAGAACTGAAATTCTAAAAACTTTATATAGAAACGCAAACATTTTAATTTTAGATGAACCAACCGCAGTGCTTACACCCCAAGAGACCGATGAATTATTTGAAGTTATCAGAAGTCTTGTTGATGAAGGTAAAACAGTAATTTTTATTACCCATAAGTTAAGAGAAGTTATGGAAATTTCTGACAGAGTAACAGTCATGAGAGATGGAAAAGTTCAAGGAGTCTCCGATACAAAAGACACTTCTCCTAAAGAATTAGCAAAATTAATGGTAGGACGTGAAGTATTTATGCAAGTTGAAAAAGAAGAAGCAAAACCTACTGAAAAAGTCTTGGAAGTAAAAAATTTATGGGTACATGATGCACGAGGATTGCTTGCTGTCAAAAACTTATCTTTAGATGTTCATAAAGGTGAAATTGTTGGAATCGCAGGTGTTGATGGAAATGGTCAAACAGAACTAGTTGAAGCCTTGTCAGGCTTAAGACCAACAAGTAAAGGTGAGGTTATTTTTGATGGTAAAAACATAGAATCTATTTCTCCACGAAAAAGACGAAGAGCTGGCTTGGCACATGTTCCAGAGGACAGGGCTAATACTGGACTCAACTTGAAATTAGATATTTGGGAAAACTTAGTCGGAACCTCATATTTCAGAAGCCCTCTTTCTAAGGGTGGAATTATTAGTATGAAAAACGTAGTTGACCATAGTAATAATTTAAGGGAAAAATTTGATATTAGAACACCTGGAGTTTTTGTAAGAACAGGATCTTTATCTGGCGGGAACCAACAAAAAGTTGTTATTGCTAGGGAGCTCTCAGAAGATCCACTTTTGACAATAGCATCTCAACCAACTCGAGGAGTTGATATAGGAAATATAGAAGCAATTCATAAACAACTTGTTGAGATAAGGGATTCTGGAAAAGCAGTTTTATTAGTTTCCGCAGAATTAGATGAGGTTATGTCAGTCGCAGATAGAGTAGCAGTTATTTACGAGGGTGAAATAGTTGAATGGGTAAACCCTAAAGATGTAGATCAGCAACAAATGGGTCTATATATGGCTGGAATAAAGGATTAATAATGGAAAAATTTTCATTTAAAGATGTACTCATTCTTTTTGCAGGAACAATAATAACTATTGGTATTGCTTGGGTTTTATTAACTGTTACTGGTTTTGTTCCTAGAGAAATTGGGAAATTATTTTTTGAAGGCGCTGTTGTTGGACAGAGAAATATTTTGAATACTTTAAATATTGCGACTCCATATATTCTAACGTCAATTGCAACTGTGGTTTCTTTTAGAGTTGGTATGTTTAATATTGGAATAAATGGATCAATGTATATCGGGGGTTTATATGCTGCATGGGCAGGATATAAATTTACATCCTTGGGCCATATTCCCCATGTATCTTTATGTATAGCTATTGCTATTATTACTGGAAGTTTGTGGATGTTGCTACCAGCTTTATTAAAAGTTTATGCGGGTGTAAGTGAGATAATTTCAACAATTATTCTTAATTTCGTTGCTGTATTGTTTGTTTCCTATATGGCTAATGGACCATTTAGAGCAGACCCTATAGCACCTGCGACTCCAAGAATATTAGAAACTGCTGAATTAAAACAATATTTTCCAAATTCACAATTTAACTCTGGTTTTTTCATAGCGGTAATTATTGCATTTTTAACATATTTTATTCTTAAAAAAACAACATTTGGTTACGAATTAAGATCTGGTGGCGATGGTCTTGTCGGGTTTTATCCATCTAGATATAGTTCTTACCTTGGAATACCTTCAGATAGATCTGCAATAACAGGAATGTTAATTTCTGGAGGACTTGGGGGACTTGCTGGTGGTATCGAAATTCTTGGAAATGCTAGATATTTTTACCAAGAACTTCTTTTTAACCAAGGGTTTGATGGAATTCTTATTGCAATTGTGGGTAAACTAGAACCAATCGGCGGTTTAATTGCTTCTTTATTTTGGAGTGCTCTAAGAAACGGTGGTTTATTTGTTGATTATAAAACTGAAGTTTCTCGAGAAATAGTTGTGATTCTCCTCTCAATTTTAATATTTTTTGTTAGCGCACAAAAGCTTGTATCTTCACTGGAAAGATTTAAATTCGTTAGAAAACTAGACGCTTTTTTTACTAGAAAGATTAAATAAATGGAATGGCTTGAAATATTTGATATCTCTCTTTTTAGGAGCTTAATTCGTAGTGCAACTCCAATTGCCTTAATTGGGTTTGGTGCAGCAATGTGCTCCGCTTCTGGTGTTTTGAATATTGGTTTAGAGGGTAAAATGCTCAACGCAGCATTTGTTGGAATCGCAGCAAGCTACTATTCAGGAAGTGCCCTAACTGGTTTTATTTGGGGAGTATCTGCTGGAGTGCTTACGGCAGTTTTATTTGGTGTTTTGAGTTTTAATTTAGGTGCAGATGAAGTTTTAGTAGGTTTAGCGATCAACATTTTTTCTATTGCTGGTACAAGATATTTATTAGAAACATTATTCAAACGTAGAGGTTTTTTTTCTGACCCTTCCATTCAAGGCATCGATCCAATAAATTTCGAATTTCTTGTAGATACTCGTTTTGAAAAAATTCTTTCAGGATATACACCTTCAATTTACCTTGTTTTTTTTCTAGCTATTGTTTTATATTTGGTTTATTACAAGACAAGATTGGGAACAGCTATTAGAGCTACTGGTGAAAATCCTGAGGCTGCAGAAGATGCTGGAATTAATACTTTAAGAATGAAATGGTTAACTGTTATTTTTTCAGGAGTTTTAGCAGGTATAGGTGGTACTTTTCTTTCACTAGAAAACATGACTCTTTTTACAGAGGGAATGTCAGCTGGAAAAGGCTATATAGGACTTGTTGCTTCTTCATTTGGTAATAACACTCCACTTGGTACATTTGGTGCTAGTTTATTTTTTGGTTTAGGAGACGCAATCGGTATAAGACTTCAAGGTGTATATGAATTAGACTCAAGACTAATCTTAATGGTCCCTTATGCTCTAACAGTTGTTGTGTTAATACTTATTGGCATAAGACAAAGAATAAGGGTAAGACCTGTCCCTATTCCTGAACAATAATTGATAAGTAAAGAATATTTCTCAGCTCGATACATAGTTGAAGATTACAAAACTGTTCATAAAAATTCTGTTTTAATTGTTAATGGAAAATACATAGAGAATATAGTACCGATAGAAACAATAACTAAAGACTCAATTAAAATTAACGAATTAGGAGATGTAATAATCTCACCAGGTTTTACAAATGCACATTCACATGTTGCTTTAAATTCTGTAAAAGGACTTGGTTATGGAAACGCAAGCGCACTGTATGATGTGATGTGGGGGATTGAACCAGCTCTAGATGAAGATTTAGTTTACAAGCTTTCTTTATTAGGCATGATGGATGCTATATCATCTGGCACAACATCAATTAATGATCATTATTTTTTTGCTGATTCAGTTGCAAAAGCGTGTGAATATATTGGAATAAGAGGATTTATTGGGCACACAATTATGACTGAGTATGGTCCATGGACTGGTAAAGAACAAATTAAACTAGCAAAGTCCTTTAATAATAATTGGAAAAATCATAGTACAGTTCATCCAATTGTTGCACCACATGAAACTTCAACAGTAAGCCCAAAAGAACTTAAAGAATTAAGCAATTATGCGCTAGAAAATAATTTATTAACACATATACACCTAGCTCAAACTCAAAAAGAGATGGACTATATTAAATCTAACTATGATACTTCCCCAATTAAACACGCATTTAACCTCGGAATATTGAATGAAAAAGTAATAGCTGCTCATTGCAATGTTGTAGAGGATGGAGATTTGGAGTTACTTGCAGAGTCAAAAGCATTTCCAATATTTTGCCCAACAACTCACGGAATAGCTGGAAAGCCGATGAATACTAATTTTTTGTCAGAATTGAATGTTGACTGGGGAATAGGCACAGATTGTTCTGGGGGTAACGATGATTATGACATGTTAGAAGAAATGAGGACTGCATTAGTCTTAAATAATTCCGTAGCCAAAAAAGATTTCATTAAACCAAAAGAAATATTTAGAAAAGCTTCTGAGGAAAACATAAAAAGGATCTCTGGTGGTAACTTTTCAGGAAATTTATCAAAAAATCAAAAAGCAGATTTTATAACAATTTCAGCTAACTCTCCTAGAATGCAACCGCTTCATGATGTAGTAAATAATATTGTAATGTGCGCATCATCTAATGAAATAAAGGATGTATTTATAGACGGAGAATGTATATTAAAGGATTCAAAATTTCAACTAATCGATGAACAAAAAGTTTTTGAGGAAGGCTTAGAAGCACTTAATAAATTATTTACTAAAACAGGATTTGATAAGAAAATAGATAATGGAGATTTCTCATAAAAGAATTTTCAGCTTTACACGAACATCTTGATGGAGGGCTAAGAGCAAAAACCATTATAGATATTGCTAAAACTAAAAACTTGACTGTTCCTTCTTCAGACGAACAAGAATTAGAAAATTGGTTTTTTGAAAATATCTCAACTGATAAAAAACAAGTATTCAAAAAATTTGAGATGACAATTTCTGTTATGCAAGATGTGGATTCAATTCGAAGGGTTGCATATGAAGCAGTTGAGGACTTAGTAGAAGATGGGGTTGTGTATGGTGAGTTGAGATATGCTCCTTTACAACATTTACAAGGAAAACTATCTTCACAGGAGGTAGTTGATGCAGTGTCAATAGGTATTAAAGATGGACAAAAAGACTTTGGTGGAGAATTTTATACAATCTTATGTGCAATGAGACAACATAAAAACTCAACTGAAGTTGCAGAATTGGCTATAAAAAATTTTAATAACAAAGTTATTGGATTTGACCTTGCAGGTCCAGAGTATAATTTTCCTCCCTCACTTCACAAAGAAGCTTGTAATTTAATTTCAGAATCTGAAGTAGGTTTAACTATACACGCAGGAGAAGCAGCTGACTTGTCCTATATAGAAGACGCTGTTTTTAATTGTCAAGCACAAAGAATAGGGCATGGTTGGCAAATTATTGATGGTTGTCAGTACAAAAATGACACTTATATTCCAAATTCCAAAATAGCTCAATATGTTTTGGATAAGCAGATTCCATTAGAAATATGTATTTCTTCAAATGTAAAATCAGGTGCAAGTTCAGTAACTATTGAAAACCACCCAGCCGTAAAGCTGTTGAAATCTGGGTTTAAGGTAACGCTAAATTCAGATAATCGATTAATGGCAAAAACAAAGATTTCCGAGGAATTTAAAAAAGCTGAAAGTTATTTAGAGTTAGATGGAAATTTACACAGTCAACTTGTAAAGAATGCTATTGATGCAAGGTTTACAAATCTAAAATAGTAGAAGCTAAAAGAACACTACCAGTTTCAATCATATCAGTAGCTCTTTTAGTAACTGTTGCATGAGCAAATTCAGGTTGGTGGTTTACAATCTTTCCATCATCATCAACAATTTGAAGAAATGCGTGTAATGAAGGAACTTGTTTTGAAATATTTCCAAAATCTGTAGATCCGTTTTTACTTTGATCATAACTTTCATTGGTTTTCATATCTAAAGAAAGTTTTTTTGAATTTTCCATAAATATTGACTTTAATTTTTTGTCTGTGACTAAATTTTCATAAGTCCCATTACCTTCAACAATGTTTAACTTGCAACCTGTAGACTCTGCAGCTCCTTTGAAACAATTTATAATTTTCTTTTCTAATCTATTTAAGTCTTTTGTTTTTTGAGCACGAATCATCCAACTTGATCTTGTGTAATCTGGAATAATATTGGGTGACCCACCACCATGAGTAATTATTCCATGAACTTTTTCAACAGATTGTAGCTGCTGTCTTAAAGCACTGATATTGTTGTATGCAAGGATTTGAGCATCCAATGCATTTTTTCCAACATATGCTGAACCAGACGCATGCGCAGCTTTACCAAAATATTCTATATCAATTTGTTTTACTGCAATCATTAAAGGATCCACCTCATTTCTTGTAGCCGGATGGATCATTAAAGAATATGCGGTGTTGTCAAAGGCACCTTGGTCTAAAAGTTTTATTTTTCCACCACCACCACCATTTTCATAGGTCAATGGAATGATTTCTTCAGCAGGACAGCCTACTAACTTTATTTCGTAATCTAGATCGTTTATATAATTCGAAAGGATAAAAAATGCACCTAATCCAATGGATGATATTAGGTTATGTCCACAAGCATGTCCAACATTCGGCAATGCATCATATTCTATACATATAGCAATATTTTCTCTTCTGGGCTTATTATTGATTGAAGCAGTAAAAGCAGTAGGAATATCTGTAAACTTTTTAAATTTTGCATCTGCTGTATGCTTTTTGATAAGTTTAGTAATTTTATTTACAGACTTAATCTCTTGATATCCTAATTCAGGATTTTCATACATGTATTTATTAAGATCTAGCAAGTCTTTTTTATATTTTGAAAATTGAGACTTGAGAGAATTGATATTCATCTTATCCACGTCCATAAAAAGTAATTTCCTGAATAGAACATTCGAGAAATGGTTCTGCACCATTAACCTCTTCCCCAGGATATGCACTTAAAATTTGAATTGTAATTACAGATGATGATGTATTTAAATCGATCCATTGAGAGCTCGTGTTTTGATTTTCAAGCTCATATTCTATTGAGAACCCCTCTTCTTCTGATGTTATTAATATATCTCTTGGTTTAAAGTTTCTTTTAAAAGACCTTGAATCTTCTATGTTTTCGTAAGTCAAAAATTGAAAATAAATATCTTTAGAGAAAGTAAATTCTAACGTTGCATCTGCACATTCTAAGCCGTTATCTTGCCACGAAGACGGTTCATCATCATATATTTTTTCGCAAGACCATCCTTCCCCAAGGCTACTTGAAGATGAACAGCTAAATGGATATTGAAGCTGAAGTAAGCTTTGTACTGTAGTTGAGGTACTTGTTGTTGTTGACTGTTCTACAACTTGAATTTCTTCAATAACTTCCTCTGCGATGTTTTGGTTGTAGTAGTAACTAGCCGCAGCAATTAATGGGATGATTATCGCTAGAAAAAAAACAGCTCTGATTCCAGGGACTTCATTTCTTGTTGGTAAAGAAGTTGCGCCATAATTTGAAAGTGGTTGTGACAACAATTCTTCAGGAGGTCTAACTCTTCGAGTAACTTCAGGTTCTGTTTTAGCATCTGAATTTTCTATGTCTTTTATGCTTAGACCAAGCCATTCACCACAACTTGAACAAAACTCAATTGATTTGTCTACTGTAGCTGAGCAAGCCTTACATTCTACTTTTTCCATTTAATTAGCCTATTGTCCCTATTTATAAAATAATACAGTAACATTCAAATAACAATATTGTTCAAATAATAAAGAGGAATATGAACTTAAACAATAACACAAGTGCAAGTCAGTTATTACCAGGCCAACCCTTAAGGATTGGTGTTGATTTAATTGCTGACAAAAAAGCAGGAGCACTAATCGTAATAGGTTCAACAACAAAATTAGAAAAAATTTCTTCAGGCGGACTAACTTTAAATGATTGTGAATTTTCACCTGAGATGCTTTCAGAATTATCAAAAATGGATGGCGCTATTGTTGTAAATGAGAGTGTTACAAAAATTTTAAAAGCTAATGTTCATTTAAATCCAAGTGACTCAATTTCTACCACACAAACGGGAACAAGGCACAGAACTGCAGAACGAACTTCAGCTTCTACTGGTTTGACAGTGATAGCCGTATCTGAAGAAACCTCTTTAATTAAAGTATTTGAAAACCTTCAGACTATAGAGTTGGAGGAGTCATCAGCAATACTAGGAAGAGTTAATGAATCTTTGCAATCAGTTGACAGGATGAGAAGAAGGTTTGACGACGCTGTAACAAATTTAGGAGATCTTGAGATTGAAAACACACTAACAAATCAAGAAGTTTTAGAAGTTATTCAAAGAGGAGAACTTCTTACTCGGCTTGCTAATCAAGTCAAAGCTGAAGCACTTAAACTTGGTGAGGATGCAGGGTTGATCATGATTCAGATAGATTCTTTAGAATCAGGTGTTCTAAATACATTAAATCTTGTTTTGAAAGACCATCTTCCAGTAAGGAAATTTAGAACTACCACTAAAGCTATTAATGAGATAAGTAAATTGTCATATGATGAATTGAATGCGGTAGATTATCTTGGCAGCGTGTTGTCTAAGCTTCCTCTTGATGACATTTCAGTATCAAAAGGATATAGGGTTCTCGCAAGATTACCAGGATTACCTGAAAATTTACATGATCAAATTATTCAAAAATTCAAAACATTACCAAAATTACTCACTGCTTCACCAGAAAAATTGTTTGAAGTTGAGGGTATTGGAAGAAGTAGGGCACAACAATTAAGAGATTATTTCGATACATTGCTTAAAAATATAGGTTTTTCATATATAAATGGACATTAAATAGTTCTGAATATATAGTATTGTTGACATCTATGGCAACAAAAACAAAAAAAACTACTGATAAATATAAACCAAACCAATTTGTAGTTCATCCCCACCATGGCGCTGCAAAAGTTGTTAGAAAAGTTAACAAGAATGTTGAAATTTTTGATGAAAATGGTGAAGTAAAATCAAAACGAAGACAATACTTTGAGATTGAGGTCCTTACAGATGGATTACTAGTAATGGTGCCAGTAGAAAATGTCGATGAAGTTATAAGACCTGTTATCTCAAAAAATGCAGTCTCAAGAAAAGTGTTTCCTATATTTAAAGAAAAACCAGAAGAGGCAGGAACCAATTGGAGTAGATGGTACAAAGTTTTGACAGAAAAAATGACTTCCGGAGATGTTATACAGGTTGCTGAAGTTGTTAGAGACCTTACACACGCTCAAATCAACAAGGGCATATCG
>LULE01001000.1_pt1 | contig 15052 bp, 18 predicted proteins | sample 728231 | NCBI WGS metagenome assembly LULE01 (sample SAMN03860297, study PRJNA289734) | marine metagenome | biome: seawater column; feature: ocean; material: water; isolation source: Red Sea water column Station 192 - depth 10m | place: Saudi Arabia: Red Sea | collected 2011-10-15 | depth 10 m | reverse complement strand
AAAAAATTCAAAAACAACGGAGGGCTATCAAGTTACGTCACTCACTTAAGAGGAAGAAAACAAACAGTCTCTGATATTTTTGAATGTTCAGCAACTGATAATGATGTTGGAGTTGAGATCGCTATGCAATGGACAGATTCTCATACTGAAAATGTTTTGTGCTACACAAATAATATTCCTCAAAAAGATGGTGGAACACATTTAGCTGGATTTAGAGGAAGTCTTACAAGGGTGCTGAAATCTTTTATTAAAAAAGAGAATGCAAAAAAAACCCCTACAGATTTGCTTGGAGAAGATGTTCGTGAAGGTTTAATAGCAATAATATCTGTAAAAGTTCCTGATCCTAAGTTTTCATCGCAAACCAAAGAAAAACTAGTGTCTTCAGAGGTTGAGGGAGTTGTTAGCACCATATTTAGTAAGTATTTTAATGAATTTTTGCTAGAAAACCCTAAAGATGCCATGAGTATTGTAAGCAAAGTATCTGAAGCTGCCCTGAAAAAGATCCAAGCTTGTCAGAGATATATATAGTTGAGGGTGATTCTGCAGGTGGTTCAGCAAAACAGGGAAGAAATAGAAAAAATCAGGCAATATTGCCACTTAAAGGAAAGATAATAAATGTTGAAAAAGCCAGAATTGATAAAGTTTTGGGCTCTCAAGAAGTAGGCACGCTTATAAAGGCCTTAGGTTGTGGAATTGGTAAAGAAGATTTTGATATAGATAATTTAAGATATCATCGAATAATCATTATGACAGATGCTGATGTTGATGGTTCTCATATAAGAACCCTTCTGCTAACCTTTTTTTACAGACAAATGTACGAAATAGTAGAAAAAGGCCATGTTTATATTGCTTTGCCGCCACTATATAAGATAACTAAAGGCAAAGAATTTATATATGCCTCTGATGAGAAAGAAAAAGATGATGCCATTAAAAAATTCTCAAAAAATGGTAATAGAGGTTTAGAAGTTCAAAGATATAAAGGATTAGGTGAGATGAATCCTGAACAGTTGTGGACAACCACAATGGATCCCATAAACAGAAGAATGATGAGAGTAGATATTAAAGACATACAGGATGCAAATGAGTCATTTGAAGTGCTTATGGGTGACGACGTTGAACCAAGAAGAGAATTTATAGATGCAAATGCTCTTTCTGTTAAAGAGCTTGATATTTAATTTATTTCTCTAAAGTTCAATTTCATCCAATCGTACGCCTCTTTTGTCACTTCTCTAGCATTTTGTCCTTTAATTATTGGACCTATTCTGACTGTTACTTCTCCGGGCTTTTTTATAAATCGTCTATTTACCCAAAATAAGCCAGAATTGTGACAAATTGGCAGAATTGGCACATTGTTACGAACTGAAAGTGAGCCACAACTACTAGAGAAAGCTTTTAGCCCTTCGCTTGGTCTTGATCTAGTACCCTCTGGAAATATTATTAACGAAAAGCCTTTATTTATCTTTTTTGAACCATGTGTGATAACTTTTTTAAGACTTCTATACTTTTTTGATCTTCTCAGATGTATAGGCTTTAAACATGCTAAAGCCCAGCCAAAAAAAGGGATAAAAAGAAGTTCTTTTTTTATAATGCTTGCAGATGGAATACATAAGGTTTGTAAAAAAAATGATTCCCATGCACTTTGATGGTTAGAAACTATAACACATGGACCTTTTGGTATATTTTTAAGACCTTCAATTTTCCAAGTAACACCACATATAATTTTTAGAGAATTTAAGATAAACAAAATCCAGTTTGATGCAATTAATTGAAGATTAGCTGTTGATATAAAAGGGTATAAAAATATTACAATCAATGACGTGGGTATTAATGTGACGTATAAGATAAGGTTAAATATAAGGCTTTTAAATATTTGCAACTTATTTAATCTTATTTTTATAAATTTCAGTTAGTTCTGAAATCTTAACCCTTACCTGATCCATGGAGTCCCTATCCCTTATAGTAACAGTGCTATCTTCAATTGATTCAAAATCAACAGTTATACATACAGGAGTACCTATTTCGTCATGTCTTCTGTAGCCTTTACCAATGTTACCTGTGTTTTCGAGAATTACCCTACCCAAGCCTAATTTTTGTAAACTATTCTTAACCTCTTTAGACAAAGTTACTATTTCTTCATTATTTTTCTTTAACGGCAAAATTGCTGCTTTTATTGGCGATAAATGAGGCTTTAGCTTTAAAACAATTCTTGTTTTACCATCACCAAGATCTTCTTCAACAAATGCTTCGTTTAATACAGCTAAAATACCTCTTTCAACACCAGCTGATGGTTCTATGACATACGGTACGATCCAATCACCTTTTTTATCTTGAACTGCCATCTTGCTATTGGAATGTTTATTTTTTTCAACATTGGATGTTATATTAAGTTCATCTTGTTTTTTAGAATGTGAGGCTAAATCAAAATCTGTTCTATTAGCAATACCTTCTAATTCTTCTAATCCGTGAGGAAACATATACATCAAATCCACAGTTTTCTTAGAGTAATGGGCTAGCTCATCTGTGGGTACATTGTATAACTCAATTTTTTCTATGGGTACACCCTGATCTCTCCACCAATTAAGTCGTTTTTGTACCCATTCATCCAATGCTTGTTCATCATTTCCAGGCTTAACAAAATATTCTAATTCCATTTGTTCAAACTCTCTAACTCTAAATATAAAATTCCTAGGAGTTATTTCGTTCCTGAACGCTTTTCCTATTTGAGCTATACCAAATGGTATTTGCTTTGAAGTAGAATCAATAACATTTTTAAAATTTGTGAAAATTTGTTGAGCGGTTTCTGGTCTTAAATAAGCAAAAGATGACCCATCATCTATAGGCCCAACATTTGTTTTAAACATTAGATTGAATTGACGAGGTTCAGTCAAATCCTCTTTTTTACACTCTGGAGGCACCTGATCGGCTCTGAACCTTTTCTGACAAGATTTACAATCAACCATGGGGTCAGAAAATGTACTTTCATGTCCAGAGTATTTTAATACTAGTGGGTTTGTTAATATTGATGAGTCTAAGCCTTCAATGTCATCGTTTTCATAAACCATAGACTCCCACCAAGCATTCTTAAGATTATTCTTAAGCTCAACACCTAGAGGACCAAAATCATAAACGCCTTGAAGACCGCCATATACCTCGTTTGATTGAAAAATGAACCCTCTTCTTTTGCAAAGAGCGACTAATTCGTCCATATTTTTTGCAGTCAAAATAAATTTCCTTATATATTAGACAAATGTCTACTATTATGAGTAATACATAATAAAGCACTTTTTTAATTTGTGCTTTACATTAATAACATGATCACTTAACTTATGATTATAACAAGCAAATCTGAAAAAATAATGAAACTTCTACTTTATTTTCGTTCTATTATGCTGAATAGGTTGTTTGAGTATTTAGTTTGTATCTTTATGTGTTTATGACGTTAAATATATTTAATCTAACTGTGAACATTAAAGAATAATGAAATTTTTATTTTATCTCCTATCTTTAGTACCTAAGTCGCTATTTGAATACTTAATTGATATTTATTTAAGTTTAGGTGTTTATAAATATTCTTCTGGCTTTAAAGTGACTTCAAAAAATATTGAAATAGCCTTTCCTGATAGAAATAAGAAAGATGTTGCTCTATTAGCAAAAAGAAGTTTCAAAGAATCAATAATTTCTGGTTATGAGTCGATTTATACATGGGGAAGAAATGATGCGAAGGTAAATAGTAATATTCTAAGAATAGAAAATAATTATTTAATAAATAACTTAAAAGAAAATGGTTTGATTGCAGTGTCTTTTCATAATAGAAGTGTTGATATGTTATTGACTTGGATGAACTCTCAACACACAACAACTAGCCTATTTAAAAAAATAAAAAATAATACTCTTAATACTTATGTAAAACAAAGAAGAGAATCAAAAAATTCGAAATGCTATGAGACAAATATAAGTGGTGTAAAAGAGATCTTTAAGTCATTAAAAAATAATAAAATTGTATGTTTTGCAGCTGATCAAGTTCCAAAGAGGGGGTTCGGAGAATATATTGATTTTTTTAATGTAAAAGCATACACAACTACGTTAGTTCAATCTCTTGTAAATAAAACTGAATCTAATGTTATGTATTTCTTTATACAATCAAGTCCAGATAATGATATAAATATAATTTTAAAACATTGTAATAAAAGTATTAATAATGATAGTGAGCACACACTATTTTTAAATAAAGACATTGAAAGATTTATAATGAATAGGCCTGCAGATTATTCATGGGAGTATAAAAGATTTAAGAGATCTAAAAATTTACCAAATAATTTTTATAAAGACACTTAATTATTTTGACCAAAACATTGGTGTCAGAATTACCAATAAAGTAAATATTTCAAGTCTACCAAGAAGCATTGCAAATGCCAAAACCGTTTTGCTTAAGGTATTGATCGACGAATAATTTTCTGAAACAGCACCAAGTCCAGGACCTAAGTTATTTAAACATGCACCAACTGATGAAAAAGCAGTTTCAAAGTCAACTCCAGATGCGAGAATCAACATTAATAAAATTAAAAAAGACATTACATAAATGGAGAAAAACCCCCATACAGAAGTTGCAACCTCGTCATCTACATTTTTTGTTCCAATCTTTAATGATGTATCTGAGTTAGGATGAATGATTTTCATAATGTTTTTATAGGCATGATTAATCATTATCAAGACTCTCCATGATTTAACCCCACCACCCACAGAACCAGAACAAGCACCGATAAAAGCTCCAATTAATAATAGAAATGAAATTGAAAATGGCCACTCAGATGAATCAGAAAGTATGAAAAGTAATTTCCCTAAAAGACAATCCAGAATCACTAGCATATGATAAAAGTACTGCTAGAGATAAAATTACTACTAATATTGATAAAAAAAACTTTAATTCTGGATCATATAAATATTTAAGCGGTTTTCTCTTAAAAACAGCGAAATAATGAAGAGTAAAGCTTAAAGCAGAAAGAATCATAAACAATATACAAATAAACTCTATAAAAGCGCTATTAAAGTAACCAATACTTGCATCGTGTGTTGAGAATCCTCCTATAGCTACAGTTGACATTGCGTGTGATACGGCATCAAAAACTGACATGCCGCCTATGTAATAAAAAATACCACACAAAAAAGTAAGACCAAGATATATCAACCATAAAACCTGCGCAGTTTCTTTTATCCTTGGTGTTAGTCTTTGCTCACCCATTGCTCCGGGCACTTCTGTTCTATATATTTGGCCTCCACCAATGCCTAATAAAGGCATAACTGCAATTGCAAGAACAATAAGTCCCATTCCCCCCATCCATTGTAATAATTGTCTATAAAATAAAATTGATTCAGGAAGCTTATCTAAATTTGAAATTACGGTTGCACCAGTAGTGGTTATTCCAGACATAGATTCAAAAATAGAATCTATTACGTTCATTCCACTCAGGTAAAAGGGTATTGATCCGGCAATAGACAGAACTATCCAAAAGAGCACTATTATGATGAAACCTTCTTTATTAGACATGTCGTTAGTTGAGCCTCTTGTAGAAAGAAATCCAATTAAACCAATTAACCCTATAACTATTAGCGCATATATAAATAAATGCATAGATCCATCATTAAAGATTGCAGAAACAATTATTGGAAAAATATAAGAAGCACTAAAAAAAAGAATTAGAATACTAAATAAGTTAATTATTGATTTTAAGTTCATCAGTTTGTTTTGAACAAAACCTCAACTTCTGACATCATATTTTTATTAGCTAAAAATATTATTAGATGATCATTTAAACAAAGCTCGACCTCGGACCTTGGCATTATTAACTCTCCATGTCTAATAACTGCTCCTATGGAAGCGCCCTCTGGTAGAGAAATCTCTTTGATAGATTTTCCAAAAAGCGATGAAGTATACTCATTTGCATGCACTATGCCTTCAACAGCTTCAGCACCTGTATCCATTTTAAGCATTACGTCTTGTGTTACATCACTGTCTCGTAAGTCTTGTAAAACAGAAGAAACGGTAAGTCTATATGGTGCAACATAGATGTCTATAAACCCTGGCACTAGACCCAAATAAGAGGGGTTGTTTAAGATAATCATTGTTTTTTTAGCTCCCATCTTCTTTGCGAGCAAGGATGACATTAAATTTGTTTCATCATCATCAGTAAGGGCGCAAAAAATATCTATATTCGAAATACTTTCACTCTTAAGCAAATCTTCATCTGTAGCAGATCCATGAAGAACAATAGCTTTATCCAGTTGTTTAGATAAACTTGCACATTTTTCTTCATCCGAATCTATTATTTTAGTTTTGTATTCTCCTTCAATTTCTTTTGCAAGAGACATACCTATTTTTCCACCACCAACAATCATGACTCTAGAATAAGTTTCTTCATGATCTCTAAACTCATCTACAATTTGATCGGTATTTTTTTCAGACGAGATGAAATATACCTCATCATTTTCTTTTATTATTGTTTCACCAGATGGAATAAATGGTTTACCTTTTCGGTATATCGAAGCAATAAATGCATCTGTCTCTGGCATATCATCTTTAATACCCTTAAGCTCTCTTCCAACAAGCTTGCCTTTTTTTCTAGCCCTTACACTAACAAGATTAACTTTTCCATCAGCAAATTTTTCGATTTGGTGAGCTCCAGGGTGAAGTATTAAATCTTTAAGATGATTTTTTACTTCATTTTCTGGGCTTATGAGAATATCTATTGCATTATCACCAAAAACTGTCAAATCATTTCCATATGCAGAATCAGTGATTCTGCAAATCGTTTTTTTAACGTTAAACGATTTCTTGGCTATCTGACATGCGATTATATTTACCTCATCATCTGATGTAACAGCTATTACATTGATACAGGATGAGATGCATGACCTTCTATTGTTAAAATATCTAACTTTTCTTCTAGAGAATTAAGTGCATTTTTATCTTGATCAATAATTGCAACATCATCCCCATTATTTACTAGAGCACGAGCAAGACTACCACCAACACGACCAGCACCCAAAATTAGCACTTTCATAGTGTGTAAATTAAACCTCTTTTTGCAGAATTAAAAGACTTATATGAATTTTTTTTTAAACAAAGAAATTTTTATAAGAATTAAAAGCATCTTTTGATGATATTATATTTTTATTAGGAAATTGTAAGTCAGTAATTACTATCACTTTATCACTTGTATTTATATATATACCTGATGCATCAAATTTATGAATAGATCCTGGTTTACCAGAAGACAAATCATTAGTTAGTTTTAAATTATGAATTTTAATAGTTGTATCTTTATGTACAAATGATGTTCCAGGCCAGCCATAATAAGCTCTAAATTTATTATGAATAGATGAACTATTCTCTGTGAAATCAAGCAATCCATCTTCTTTATTTATTTTTTTACAATAAGTCTTTTTAGTTTCATCTTGGTCTACAAAAGATAACTCATCCTGTTTTACATAGTTTAGAACTTCGATAAGCTTATTTATTGATAACTCTGTAAGTTTCTTTTCAAGAGTATTTTTGTTATCGGAAGGATTTATATCACATGTGAATTGCTTAATAATTTTTCCTGAATCTAGCGACTTATTCATTTTTATATATGTTACACCAGTAACTTTGTCACCCATTAATAATGAGCTTTGGATAGGTGATGCGCCTCTATATTTAGGAAGTAAGGAGAAATGAATATTTATTGGAAATAATTTTGGTAATCTCAGAAGCCAATCTGGAATTATTCTTCCATAAGCAACAACAAGCAGGATGTCTATATCCAGATCATTTAATGCTTTTTTAAACTCATTTTCATTCAAATCAGTCGGCATAATTACCAATTTTATTATTTTGGGTTATTACTCCCTTAATGTTGATTTTTTTTGATAATGCTAAAAATTTAAGAATATCCGCGGAATTGGTTGGAGTGCCTGCATATAAAACATTCATAATAACAATATCTTCTGTTATTTTCTTTTAAATTCTTTTAAAAGTCTCTTTCTAACTCTATCTCTCTTTAATGCACTTACATAATCTACCATTAATTTGCCCTCTAAATGATCAATTTCATGTTGAATGCAAATTGATAGCATACCTTCAGGCTTTATTTCATGTACTTTGCCTTTTAAATCTTGCCACTTAAGCTCAATATTGTCAGGTCTGGCAATATTATGATTAAAACCAGGTATAGATAGGCAACCTTCCTCAAATTCAACTAATTTATGCTCTTTTTGTACCTTATATTCAGGATTTACAAAGACCATTGGTTCATTTCTGTCTTCAGACAAATCCATTACTACCAGTCTTATATGTTCATCTACTTGTGTAGCCGCTAAACCAATTCCATTAGCGTCATACATTGTATGTAACATGTTATCTGACAATTTTTCTAGACTTTTGTCGAATTTTGTTATCTTTTTGGCCACCGTTCTTAGTTTTGGATCTGGAAATACTAGAATTTTTAATTTTTTAGACATATTTGGTTAAATTTCATTATAATTTCTGAATTATAATCTAGATAACTATTAAGAGAACAAAAATATGTCAAATTCAAGTTTACAGGTTGCCATAATCATGGGTTCGGATAGTGATTTGCCTGTCGTAGAGGCAAGTTTCTCTATTCTTGAGTCTTTTGGTGTTAAATATACTAAAAATGTAATGTCCGCTCACAGAACCCCGCATGACGTAATGGATCTTATAAAAAGATCTGAAGAGAATGGCTGTAAAGTATTCATAGCTGCTGCTGGAATGGCTGCGCATTTAGCTGGAGCTGTAGCTGCACATTCAACAAAACCAGTTATTGGAATTCCAATTGAATCAGGTGGGATGGGTGGAATTGATTCATTACTTTCAACCGCTATGATGCCTCCTGGTGTTCCTGTTGCAACAGTTGCTGTTGGCAAAAGCGGTGCAAAGAATAGTGCTATTTTGGCTGTTCAAATTCTAGCAACATCTGATGATGAGCTTGCTCAAAAACTAAAAGATTATAAGTCAAATATGAGGGAAGAAGTTTTAGAGAAAGATAAGAAACTTAACTCGTAATTGAAAAATAAATCTTTAGATATTGCCTCATCAGTAGAGTGGATTAAATCGGGAAAAATACTTGTTCATCCAACAGAGGGTATTTGGGGTCTTGGCTGCGATGCTTTTAATGAAGATGCTGTCAATAAGATATTCAAAATAAAAAAAAGAAGTAAAAATAAGAGCTTCATACTTCTCTCAGAATCGTTAGATTTTTTAAAAAAATATATACAAGATCTCAACAAAGAGGATGAAAAATTTTTAGAAAATTATTGGCCAGGACCAGTAACATTTCTTATAAAGTATAATCAAAACCTACCAAAGCATCTCCACACAGAAAATGAAAAGATTGCTGTAAGAGTAAGTAATCACTTACCTATAAAACACCTTTTAAAGCAATTTTCTGGACTTATGGTTTCCACATCATCTAATCTTTCTGGTAATGGAATTATTCAAGATCCAATTAAAATTCTTGAGTTTTTTGAATCAAATGATTTGGCATATTATGATGAGCAACTTGGACAAACAAAGAAACCATCCAAGATAATAGACCTAGAGTCTAAGTCTGTAATTCGTGAATAAAATGAAGCATAAAATTGAAAATAATTTGATAAAAATACAGTTGGATATTATTAATGCTTTTGAATCTCTTGAATCCGAAAACGGCTCAATTATTTCATTAGACGAGTGGAAGCGAGAAGAAGGTGGCGGCGGTAAAACATTTGTAATAGAAAATGGATCTTTCTTTGATAAATGTGCAGTAAATTTTTCTTCTATCAAAGGAAATGAATTACCCAAAACTGCATTAGCTAATAATCTTAATAAAGAAGTTAATTATGGATATAAGGCTATGGGAGTTTCTGTTATATCACATCCAAAAAATCCAAATGTTCCAACTAGTCATATGAATGTTAGGTTATTTGGAATTTTGGATAAAAACAGTGAAATAGACGAGTGGTGGATTGGTGGGGGATATGACTTAACTCCTTTTATAGTATTTGAAGACGATATTAAAGAATGGCATAGAAATGCAAAAGCGTGTCTAGATGGAATTAATAAAGATTATTACCCCTGCTTTTCTGACAATTGTAATAATTATTTCAAAATTCCACATAGGAACGAGAGAAGAGGAGTTGGAGGTATTTTTTTTGATAATGTTACAGATTTATCTTTAGAAAATAGTGTAAAAATGCTTGAATCTGTTGCAAATGCTTATCTAGGATCCTACATGGAAATTGCAAATAAAAGGAAAAACATTAAATTTTCAGATACAGAAAAAGATTTTCAGCTTATTAGAAGGGGAAGATACGTAGAATTTAACCTTATTTATGACCGAGGCACTTTATTTGGACTTCAATCAAATGGGAGAATAGAATCAATTCTGGCGTCTTTGCCAAATAATACTAAATGGCAGTATAAAAAAACAAAAGAGTACATCAGATTAGAAAAAGAGCTTTTATCAACAATTAATAAGGATTGGAATGTCTAAATTATATAAATTAGGTGTTGTTGGAGATCCAATTGAACATTCACTATCTCCTTTTATCCATTCTAGATTTTCAAGAGAAACGAATATCAATATTGAGTACTTGCCTTTTAAAGTTAAGGAAGATGATTTTGCACCCTTCGTTTCTGAGTTTTTCAAAGACTCTTTGTCAAAGGGTCTTAACATAACGCTTCCTCATAAAAAAAATGCTTCAATGTTAGATGGAGTAATTTCAAAAGAAGCAAAGTATATAAATGCTGTAAATACTATTGTTAAAGATGAGAAGAAAATTTTTCTATACTCAACCGATGGCGTGGGCTTTATTGATGATATTAAAAACAAAGGATTTATGTTTGAGGACAACAAAATTTTGATAATAGGCGCTGGCGGTGCTGCAGAAAGTATTCTATATACAGTTGCTCATAATAAGCCTAAAGAAATAACTTTGTACAACCGGACTATTGAAAAGGCCGAAAAGTTATGTCGAAAATATTCTCATATTTCTAAAACAGAATCTGTTCTTGATCATAATAGCCCATATGACATAGTTATTAATAGCAGCTCTGCTGGACTAACAGGTGAATTTAGACCGATTGAAGAATTAAATATATCAAAAAGTACCATTTTCTATGACTTAAATTATTCACTGACTGAAACTCCTTTTTGTAAATGGGCAAAAGGAATTTCTAATAATGTTTATGACGGAATTGGCATGTTGGTTCATCAAGCCGCACATTCTTATAATATGTGGTTCGGTATTTTTCCTGATACAAATAAAGTAATTCAAGATATTGAGGATATGAGAGGATGAAACGGTTTGTTCAATTTATTGCTGGAGCAATTTGTCCAGATTGCAAAAGCAAAGATACAATCGCCCTTAATCCAACTAATGACGAAATCTATTGTGTGAAATGTAATTTTGTCGAAAAAAGACCAGAGACTAATGATCTAAAAAAAAATGAAGAAATAAAAGTTATAAACATCAAAGATTATAAAAAGAACAAAGACAACAAATAATAGAAATTAGTCAATTAAAACGATATTATATTTCTCGAAAAATTTTGCGATTTCCTTTGTTGTATATATATAAATGACTTATAATGCATCATAAGTAAATTTTATTATAAAGACACACTTGTTTTTGGGCGGATAATGTTTTTTAGACTATTCTCAATCTTACAGAAGAAGGCATTCTTTGCTCTTCTTTTTTTGTTAAATACTCCTTTATTGAACGCGGACTGGTTTGCTTTAAACATGACCAGAGGAATTACAGATATCAGCAACGAAGTATTTGAGCTTCATATGCTTATATTTTGGATTTGTGTAGCTATAGGTGTTTTAGTATTTTCCGTAATGTTCTATTCGATGTGGGCACATACCAAAAAGAAAAATCCAGTTCCTGCAAAATTCCATGAAAATCACAAATTAGAAATTGCATGGACAATAATTCCTTTTCTTATTCTTATTGCAATGGCTGTTCCTGCATCAAAGACACTTGTAAAAATTTACGATGATGAGGCTGGGGATATAAATATTCAGGTAACTGGATATCAATGGAAATGGCAATACAGGTATTTAGAGGATGATGTTAGTTTTTTCTCAAATCTTTCGACAGATTTAGATGAAATTTATAACTTAGTTCCAAAAGGCGAAAACTATCTTCAAGAAGTTGATGAAATGGTTGTTATTCCTGCAGGTAAAAAAGTTAGATTTTTAATAACTGCAAACGATGTAATCCATTCATGGTGGATGCCTGCTTTTGCTATTAAACAAGACGCTATACCAGGATTTGTAAATACCGCCTGGACTATTGTTGATGAGCCTGGGATTTATAGAGGAAAATGTACAGAGCTTTGTGGGAAAAACCATGGCTTTATGCCGATTGTCGTTAAAGTTGTTGAACAAGATGAGTATGACGAATGGGTATATGGAAAAAAACAAGAAGCAATCAAACTTGCTGAACTAACAACTAAAGAATGGACAGCTGAGGAGCTGGTTTCAAGAGGTGAGAGTATATATGAAGTAAATTGTGTTGCATGTCACCAAACCTCAGGCGAAGGTATTACTGGAATTTTTCCAGCCCTTGCTGGTAGTGATATCGTTATGAATAATAAGGACAGAAATATTGAGATTTTAATGGAAGGCGTTCAAGGTGCAGCAATGAACTCTTTTAGTTATTTATCAGAAGTAGAGCTCGCAGCAGTTATTACCTACACGAGACAATCCTGGGGTAATGCTGAGAAGGGCGATGGCGAAATAGTTGTCCCCAAAGATATTGTAGATTACAAAGAACCAAAAATTTAAAATAGGAAATTATTATGAGTGCAGTTATAGAAAATCATCATGACGACCACCATCACGGTCCTGCCAAAGGTATAACAAGGTGGTTGTACACAACCAACCATAAAGATATAGGAACACTCTACTTATGGTTTAGTTTTGCCATGTTCTTAATTGGTGGAGCTATGGCTATGGTCATCAGAGCGGAGCTTTTCCAACCAGGCATGCAGATCGTTGAACCAGAATTTTATAACCAAATGATTACATTGCATGGCCTGATTATGATTTTTGGTGGAGTCATGCCTGCTTTTGTTGGTTTGGCAAATTGGCTGGTTCCAATGATGATTGGTGCGCCAGACATGGCACTACCTAGAATGAATAACTTAAGTTTTTGGATATTGCCTTTTGCGTTTTTTATTCTTTTATCTTCTTTATTTATGGAAGGAGGAGCACCCAATTTTGGCTGGACTTTTTATGCTCCACTTTCAACAACATATGCACCACCTAGTGTGACGTTCTTTATTTTTTCTGTTCATATAATGGGAGCTTCCTCAATAATGGGAGCGATAAATGTTGTTGTAACAATTATGAACATGAGAGCTCCAGGTGTTTCATTAATGAAAATGCCACTTTTTGTTTGGTCATGGTTAATCACTGCATACTTATTGATTGCTGTGATGCCTGTTTTGGCTGGTGCTGTGACAATGATGTTAATGGATATTCACTTTGGTACAAGCTTCTTTAACGCAGCCGGAGGCGGAGATCCAGTTCTTTTTCAACATATATTTTGGTTCTTTGGACACCCAGAAGTTTATATAATGATATTACCGGCTTTTGGAATTGTTTCACACATAATCGAAACTTTTTCTAGAAAACAACTCTTTGGATATTCCTCAATGGTTTGGGCTATGCTCTCTATTGCAATTCTCTCTTTTGTTGTTTGGGCACATCATATGTTTACAGTAGGACTTCCTTTAGCTGCAGAAATATTTTTTATGTGGGCAACAATGCTTATTGCTGTTCCTACTGGTGTAAAAGTTTTTAATTGGGTAGCTACAATGTTTAGAGGTTCATTAACTTTCGAAACTCCAATGTTGTTCGCGATAGCATTCGTTGTTCTATTTACAATCGGTGGATTATCAGGATTAATGCTTGCTATTGTTCCAGCAGATTTTCAATATCATGATACTTATTTTGTTGTTGCGCACTTCCACTATGTATTAGTACCTGGAGCTATATTCTCCATCATGGCAGCAGTTTATTATTGGATACCTAAATGGTCTGGAAACATGTATGACGAGAGATTAGGTAAACTTCATTTTTGGTTGTCATTCATTGGTGTTAACGTGACTTTTTTCCCACAGCATTTTATCGGTTTGGCTGGCATGCCAAGAAGATATCCAGATTACGCTTTAGTTTTTGCTGATTGGAATATGGTTTCAAGTGTTGGAGCTTTCCTATTTGGCTTCTCTCAATTACTTTTCCTTTTTATTGTTATTAAAACTGTGATGGGTGGTAAAAAAGCAACTGATCAAGTTTGGGATGGAGCGAAAGGACTTGAATGGACAGTAGCTTCTCCTGCTCCTTATCATACATTTTCTACTCCACCTAAGGTTGATTAATGAAAAAAGAAGCAAAAAAAACATTAATTAGGCTAGTCGTAGCAGTTCCGTTAATGTTTGCTTTTGGTTTTGCTTTAGTGCCTTTGTATGATGTTTTTTGTGAAGTAACTGGCATTAACGGGAAGGTATTCCAGTCTGAACATTCCGAAGAATTAGTAACAGAAGATGGAAGACAGATAGCGCTTCAATTTATATCAACTAATAATGAAAACATGCCGTGGACATTTAAACCATCTGAACAAGTTTTAAGTATCCAGACTGGTAAATATCACACTGCAACTTTTTATGTGAAAAATACTACGAATAAAACTATGATGGCTCAAGCAGTTCCAAGCGTCGCACCTTCAAATGCTGCAGAACACTTAAAAAAGCTTGAATGTTTTTGTTTCGAACAACAAGTCTTGAAGCCTGGTGAAGAAGCATTATTGCCAGTAAAGCTATTGGTTTCAAATGAGTTACCATCAAATATAAAAAATATTATTCTGTCCTATACTATATTTGATATAACTGACTACAGTGAGAAAACATTAGCCCATCATCAGATGGATATGGAGTAAAAAAATGAGTGGGGGAAGCTATTACGTACCAGATCAAAGCAGATTTCCAATTTTTATGGCGGTTTCT
>LULE01001973.1_pt1 | contig 15188 bp, 19 predicted proteins | sample 728231 | NCBI WGS metagenome assembly LULE01 (sample SAMN03860297, study PRJNA289734) | marine metagenome | biome: seawater column; feature: ocean; material: water; isolation source: Red Sea water column Station 192 - depth 10m | place: Saudi Arabia: Red Sea | collected 2011-10-15 | depth 10 m | reverse complement strand
TTAAATATGAAATTATATACTTTTATAACGTTTATGGATACGGTCATATTAAAAGAGGACCTATGGCAACTGTAATTGGAATATTTGAGGATCAATTCGAGAAAAAAAAACCCTTAACTGTTGTAAAACCTGGAAGTCAATCAAGAAGATTTACACATATTGATGATACTATTAAGGTTTGTTTTGAGGCTTGGAAGAATAATAGGTGTGCTCATTATTCTATTTCTCATAAAAAATCTTATACTATATTGCAAGTTGCAAAAATGTTTAAAAAACCAATAATTTTTCTAAAAAATAGACCAGGTGAAAGATATGCATCTGCGTTAACCAAAATTTCATTAAATAATAAGGTATTTAGAAGATACGGAAAAATAAATTTGAAAGATTATATTTCTTCGTTTATTAAGACGTAAATTTTATGAAAATTAAAAGCTCACTTAAATCAATCAAAAAAAGAGACCTAAATTCTAAATTAGTAAGAAGAAGGGGTAGAGTGTACATAATAAACAAGCTAAACCCCAAGTATAAAGCAAGACAAAAATAGTTATTATGGATAATGATAATCACAAAAAAACATGGAACAACTTTACAAAGTTTGTGTTGTGGGGAACTGTCGCTGTTATATTTGTTTTAGTTTTAATGTCGATATTCTTATTATAATTATAAATTCGTTAGATGATTATAGGATCTATATTAGAAAACCAAAATTTTGAAAAAAGAGTAGCTCTAACTCCAGATATAGTTAAAAAATATACCTCCCTAGGGTTTGAAATATTTATAAGTGAAAATTATGGTTCACATATAGGTATCGAGGATAAACAATACTCAGAACTTGGAGCTAAATTAAAAAAAAATGATGACGAAATTTTACAGAGTTCGGATATTATAATTCAATTAGGAATTTTATCAGATGAAAAAATTTCAATTATTAAAGATAATCAAACTTTAATAGGGGTTTTAAATCCTTATGAAAATGAAAAAAAGTTAAAAAATTTAACTCAAAGAAAAGTTAATGTTTTTTCTTTAGAGCTTCTCCCCAGAATAACTAGAGCACAATCAATGGATATATTATCTTCACAAGCAAATCTAGCAGGATACAAAGCAGTGATAGAGTCCTTTGCTAAATTTGAAAAAGCAATACCCATGATGATGACAGCTGCAGGGACAATTCCAGCAGCAAAAGTTTTAGTCGTTGGCGCAGGAGTTGCAGGACTTCAAGCGGTTGCAACAGCAAAAAGAATGGGTGCTATAGTTTTTGGCACAGATGTAAGAATGGCATCCAAAGAGCAGGTTGAAAGTTTAGGAGGTAAATTTTTAACGGTAGAGGGCTCAGAAAATCTTGAAACTGAAGGTGGTTATGCAAAAGAAGCATCTGAGGACTTTAAGAAAAAACAAGAAGAATTGTTGGCAGAAACATTAAAAAAAATCGACATAGTAGTATGCACAGCATTAATTCCTGGAAAAAAAGCCCCACTAATTATTAAAGATTATATGATAAATAATATGCAGCCTGGATCTGTGGTTTATGATTTAGCAGCAGTTCAAGGAGGAAATACAGCATTTACTGAGGTAAATAAAATTGTTGAAAAAAATGGCGTAAAAATTTTAGGTGAGAGCAATATTTTAAATAAACTGCCAGTGTCTGCGTCTAATTTATACGCGAAAAATGTATTCAATTTTATCGAAAATTTATACGATAAAGATCAAAAAAAAATTAACATTAATTTAGAGGATGAGATAATAAGTAAAACTTTAATTAAATAAAATTATGGAAATAGACCCTTTAATATTTAGACTAAGTATTTTTATTCTTTCAATTTTTGTTGGATACTATGTTGTTTGGAGTGTTACACCCTCATTACACACTCCCTTAATGTCTGTTACCAACGCTATTTCGTCCGTAATTATAGTTGGAGCAATTATTGCTGGATTATCTGGAGGCTCACAAAGTATTTTTAATACATCGAGTATATTTGGGTTTTTGGCAATTGCCCTAGCCGCCATAAATATTTTTGGAGGATTTTTAGTAACACAAAGAATGTTGGCAATGTATAAGAAAAAGAAAAAAGAAAAATAATGATATCCGCAAATTTATCAGCAATTTTTTACTTAGTCTCGGGAGTCTTATTTATCCTTGCTTTAAGAGGTTTGTCATCACCAGAGACTTCTAGGCAAGGAAATTTTTTTGGTATGTTTGGAATGATTATTGCTGTTACAGTAACTTTTTTGTCTATAGGAAATTTTTCTAGTGGATTTGTTTTTGTACTAATTTTTATACTATTTGGAGGATCAATCGGAGCTTTTATAGCTTACAAAATTCCAATGACAGCGATGCCAGAACTAGTTGCGGGATTCCATAGTTTAGTTGGGCTTGCTGCAGTTTTTGTAGCAATTTCAGCTTTTTTGAATCCAGTAGCATTTAATCTTGGTTCACCTGGAGATATTAAACTTGGCAGCTTAATCGAAATGTCAATTGGAGCTGCAGTCGGAGCTATAACATTCTCAGGATCTGTGATTGCATTTTTAAAATTACAAGGAATTATGTCTGGATCACCAATAACGTTTAAAGGCCAACATCCTCTCAATGCAATTATTTTAGTTTCAATAATTGTTTTAATTTATCTATTGTGTTCAACTCAATCATCAAATTTGTTTTGGATATTGTTAATTTTTTCATTTGTAATTGGCTTTTTATTAATAATTCCAATTGGCGGAGCTGATATGCCAGTGGTAATTTCTATGCTTAATTCTTATTCTGGATGGGCAGCAGCGGGAATAGGTTTTACCTTGGAAAACACAGCTTTGATAATCACAGGTGCTCTAGTGGGATCATCTGGAGCAATATTATCTTATATTATGTGCAAAGGTATGAACCGTTCCTTCTTCAATGTAATCTTAGGAGGCTTTGGTGCTACTGAAGATGCATTAAGCAAATCAACTAAAGAACAAAGACCTGTTAAAAGTGGCAACGCAGATGATGCAGCTTTCCTGATGAAAAATGCTTCTTCAGTTATAATCGTTCCTGGATACGGTATGGCAGTGGCACAAGCTCAGCATGCTTTAAGAGAAATGGTCGACACATTAAAAAAAAACGATATAAAAGTTTCATACGCTATACACCCTGTAGCTGGAAGAATGCCTGGACATATGAATGTTTTGTTAGCTGAGGCAAACGTACCATACGATGAGGTATTTGAGCTGGAGGAAATAAATAATGATTTTGCTAATGCAGATGTTGCTTTTGTTATTGGTGCAAATGATGTGACTAATCCAGTTGCAAAAACTGATCCACAAAGCCCAATTTATGGCATGCCTGTTCTCGATGTGGAAAAATGTAAATCTGTATTGTTTGTTAAACGAAGTCTATCCCCTGGTTATGCTGGAATTGATAATGACTTATTTTATAAAGAAAATACTTTAATGTTATTTGCAGACGCAAAAAAAATGACAGAGGATATTACAAAAAACTTATAAAAAATTAGATTAGAATAAAATTTCTTTTTACACCAAAAATTTGAATTCAAATAAAAAAACTTCATATGAAAAGACCGTAAATCTTTTTGTTGATAGTTAAAGCTTGAAAATTAAAGTAGCTGGTTGCGGGGGACGGATTTGAACCGCCGACCTTCAGGTTATGAGCCTGACGAGCTACCAGACTGCTCCACCCCGCGATATAATTAAATTCTATTTCTTAGTTTATTTAATTTTTTTACTCTTTTAATGTTTTCTTGGAGGATCCTCTTTTTTTTTTCAGACGGTTTTTCATAAGTATTTTTCAATTTAATCACTTTAAAAAAACCATCTCTCTGAAGCTTTCTTTTTAAAACTCTTAGAGCTTGTTCAACATTGTTATCTTTAACTTCTATTTTAATAAATCCCTCCAAAAAAATGTGTGAATAACATTTTTATAATTTTATGTCTATGAATTTTATACATAATTTTATCATTTATTTTAATTTTGCTTTCTCTTTCTCCTTTTTTTCTCTTTTTATTCTTCTTTCTGCCTTTGCTATCGCTTCAATCAAATCTTTTTGTGAGAAAAGGTTAAGTGCTACAGGATCTTTAGGACTCAAGTTATTATAGTTCCAATAACTCTTATTTCTTATAGATGTAACAGAGTTTTTTGTTATTCCAATCAATCTTGAAATTTGCGAGTCTTTTAAAATGTTATGTTGTTTAATTAACCATAATGCTGAGTCTGGTTTGTCTTGTCTTTTTGACAAAGGAATATATTTTTTAATTTTTTTTTCGTCATTTGATATTTCGACATCGGTATTTTTTATATTTAAAGGTCTATTATTATCTTTAGAAGATAACTCAATTTCCTCTCTTGTAAGCTGACCCGTTATTATTGGATTGTATGCTTTAATACCTTTGGCGACTTCACCATCGGCAATACCTTGAACTTCTACTTCATGTAAATGGCAAAATTCAGCTATCTGTTTAAAAGTGAGAGGTCCAGGCAGAATGAGATTTTGGATCAATTTCTAATTTTAAAACTTCTCCCTCAGTTCCCCAAGTTGATTTAGTTTCAAATTGAGTTCCATCTGTCATCTCAACTTTGATTGTATGGTATTTAGGATGTATATTTTTTTTCATCGGTGTCTTATAGCAAAAGTTTCTTTTAAAACAATTAAAAGTTGCTTATTTTTTCCATTAATTTTTCATTAATATCAGGACTTGAAGCAATTATCTTAAAGCCTTTATTATTATTAATGTTTATTTTGTTAATCACACCTCCTGCCTCTTCGACAAGGACTAATCCTGCTGCAATATCCCATAAATGTAAATTTTTTTGAAAGTACCCATCATATCTCCCGCAAGCTATGTATGCCATATCTAATGCTGCAGAGCCTGATTTACGATAAGAAAATTCCATTTTTTCATTCACTTTTCCACTAGTTGCAAATAAGCATTCTTGCATATTATTTTTTTTTGATACTCTTATTCTTTTATTATTTAAGTAAGCTCCATTATTTTTTTCAGCATAAAACATTTCATCTTTTATTGGATCGAAAATTAGACCAGATATGATTTCATTTTCATGTTTTAAAGCAATTGAAGTTGCAAAATGAGGAATTCCATGTAAAAAATTTACTGTTCCATCTATTGGGTCAATTACCCAGGTATTTTTGATGTCCTTATTTTTTTTTACACCATTTTCCTCACTTATAATTGAATAATCTGGTTTGCCCTTAGATAATTCCTCTATTATTATTTTTTCTACTCTAAGATCAGAATTTGTTACGAAATCTGTTGGCCCTTTTTTAGATACTTGAAGTTTTTCAATTTCTCCAAAATCTCTAATAAGTATTTTCGATGCTTTTTCACAAGCTTTAATCATTAAATTTAAATTAGCTGAAATTGAATTCATTTTTTAAATTTTTTTAACATATTCTAAATTTCTGGTATCAATGATTATTTGATCACCTGCTTCAATAAATGGTGGAACCTGTATAGTTAATCCATTATCTAAAGTAGCTGGTTTATAAGAGGAAGAGACTGTTTGGCCCTTTAGAGCAGCATCTGTTGTATCAATCTTACATTCAACTTGATTAGGTAAATCTATTGAAATTGGTTCATTGTTATAAAAACTTATAGTTACTTTTAAATTTTCAGTTAACAACCTCCCTTTTTGTCCAACTATATTTTTCTTTATTTGAGTTTGCTCAAAAGATTTAGGATCCATAAAGAAAAAATTATTTTCATCTTCGTAACAATAATTAAAACTGATTTCTTCTAAAGACGCTTTTTCAACAGTTTCACTTGACCTAAATCTCTCATTTAATTTTGTACTTTTGTTCACACTTTTCATTTCTACTTGTGCAAAAGCTCCACCTTTTCCAGGTTTTACATGTTGTGTTTTTAAGACTTGCCACAAATCATCTTTGTACTCAAGCAACATACCTACTCTTATTTCACTAGCATTTATTTTCATTTTAATTTTTTAATTGCTTCAAAAGGTTTGAGTTTTTTATTTTTCCAAACGTAGCCTGAAATAGCTAATAAGTTGGCTTTATTCAATAAAAGATTTTTATAGTTATTATAATTGATACCACCAATGGCGACTATTGGCTTTTTTGTTATTTTTCTGGCTTTTTTAAGCAAACCCAACGATGATTTATATTTAGTTTTTTTAGTGCTTGTTGAATAAAAAGCTCCAAAAGCTATATAATCAGCTTTGTTCTTTAAAGCAACTTTTGCTAATTTAATCGAGTTATGACATGTAATCCCAATTATTTTATCACCAATCAATTTTCTTGCTTTATGAATACTCATATCATTTTGACCTAAATGGCAACCATCAGCATCTAACTGTTTCGCTAAAAAAACATCATCATTTATCAAAAATTTAACCTTAAATTTTTTACAAATTTTTTTTATTCTTTTTCCAATTGTTAACTTTTTTTCAATTTTTTCATTTTTGATCCTAAGCTGAAAAAAACTAACTTTTTTTTGTTTTAAAATATATTCAAGATGACTATAAAAAGTTTTATCAATTTTTAACGGTGAAATTAAATAGATAAATTTTTTTTTATTATATCTCAAGACCTTTAGACCAATTTCCTTGAGCAGCCAATGTATTCATTTTTGCTCGATGGTTAAAGATTTTTTGAGTACCCTTGATATCTTTTATATCTTTTGACCAAAATTTCAGCGCACTTTGTTGAAGTGCCCTTCCGTAAGAGTAGCTCATTATAAACTTAGTGTCGTTATATTTATTTATTAGATTTAAATTTTCAGTTGCCTCGAGCTCTGATTGTCCACCAGATAAAAAAGCTATTCCAGGTACCTCTGACGGAACACAGTTTTTTAAGCATTTTAACGTTAACTTTGCGACTTCATCATTTGAAATTTTATTTTTTGACTTATTTCCAGCTAAAATCATATTTGGTTTTAGAATAATTCCTTTTAAATCTACTTTGTGTGAGATTAATTCCTCAAAACATTTTTCAATTACATTCGATGTTTTTTCGTAACAATCTTCAGCAGAATGTTCACCATCCATTAAAACCTCTGGCTCTACTATTGGCACCATATAACATTCTTGAACTAATGCCGAATATCTTGCTAAAGCATGGGCGTTTGAACTTATCGCAAGTTTACTTGGAAAATCTTTAGTGATATTGTAAACCCCTCTCCATTTCGTGAATTTTGCACCAATCTTATAATATTCTTTTAATCTATCTCTCAGTCCATCTAGTCCCTCAGTAATTTTTTCATCTGGTGAACCCGCTAAAACCTTTGCCCCTGTATCTACTTTAATACCTGGCAAGGATCCCATATCAGAAATTAATTCAGTGATCTTGGTTTTTTTTGATGATATTTGCTTTATAGTTTCATCGTATAAAATAACACCTCCAATACAATCAGTCATACTAGTTGAACTAAAAAGCGCCTCTCTAAACATTAACCTGTTTTCAGGAGTTGATAGCACGCCCACGCTTTCTAGTCTTTTTGTCATAGTACCTGTGCTTTCATCCGCAGCCAAGATACCTTTTCCTTTCCCGATTATTTTTAAAGCAATATTATTTAATTCCGACATTTTAATTTAAGGCTTTTATACCAGGAAGGTCTTTTCCTTCAAGATATTCTAAAAAGGCTCCACCAGCAGTTGAAACAAAATTGAAATTATCTACTGCATTCATTTGATTTAAAACTGCTATTGTATCTCCTCCTCCAGCTATAGAATAAATTTGATTTTTATCATTTTTATCAATGATTTTTTTTGTAATTTCATAACAACCATTAGCAAAGTTTGGATTTTCAAAATATCCTACTGGCCCATTCCACAAGATTGTTTCACTTCTCTCAATGATATCTCTAATTCTTTTTATTGTTTTTGGTCCTATATCTAAAATTAAGTCATCATTGGAAACTTCACTAAGTTCTTTGATTATGGCCTTATCATCCATACTTTTTCCTACCACAACATCTTCTGGATAATTGATTAAACAAGAATTTTTTTTTGCTGTTTCAAAAATGTCGTCAATTACCGATTTACAGTTTTTTTCTATTAAAGATTTTCCAATTGGATTTCCTTTGTAATTTAAGATATTATTTGCCATCGCTCCAACAATTATAATGTTATCAAACTTAGGTATTAAGTTTTTAATAAGACCTATTTTAGTAGATATTTTAGCTCCACCAACAATACAAGTGACTGGTTTTTTTATCTCTGTAGTAACTTTTTTAAGCGCGCTTATTTCCGTTTCAAGTTGTAAGCCTGCAAATGAAGGAAGAAATTTAGTAATTTTGCTCACAGACGCGTGAGCTCTATGTGAGCAAGAAAAAGCATCATTGACAAAAATATCTCCCAGTTCTGCTAAATTTTTTGAAAAATTAGCATCATTTTTTTCTTCTTCTTCATAAAATCTTATATTCTCTAGAAAAATTATTTGATCTTTTGAGTTTTTAAATAAGTTTTCTTTTTTTATTTTATAGATATTTTCCCCAATCAATTTTATTTTTTGGTTTATTTTTCTCTCTAAATTTTCACAAATTGGTTTTAAAGATAGATCGAAATTTATCTTTCCTTTTGGTCGCCCAACATGTGAGATTATTAAAATTTTGGATTTTTTTTTAATAAGGAAATTTATTACAGGTAATATCTTATTAATCCTTGTCTCATCCGTAATCACTCGGTTTTTGAGAGGCACATTCAGGTCTAGCCTCAATAAAACAATTTTGCCTTCAAGATTTTCTTGATCTTTTATATATTTCATTAAGAAATTTTATAAAGGTGTTCTGCAATATCACACATTCTGTTTGAAAAACCCCACTCATTATCATACCATGAATTCAAGAACTCTACTTTTTTTACTAAAACTTTTGAACACTGAATTTATTTTTTTAACACTTAAATTTTTTTTAGTACAAAATATAAGTTCAATTAGAGAAACATTGGGAGTCGGTACCCTCATTGCTACACCTTCTAATTTACCTTTAAGAGAAGGAATTATTTCACCAATTGTTTTTGACGCACCAGTTGAAGTTGGTACAATAGATTGACTTGCGGATCTTGCTCTTCTTGGATCTTTATGTGAATTATCTAAAATTCTTTGATCACTTGTAAACGCGTGAATAGTAGTCATAAAACCTTTTTCGATTTTAAAATTTTCATTTAAAACAAATGCTACAGGTGCAAGACAATTGGTTGTGCAAGATGCAGCAGAAATTATTTGATCATTTTTTTTTAATTCCAGCTCATTTACTCCAAATACAATTGTTTTATCTGCATTTTTACATGGAGCTGAAACGATAACTTTTTTGGCTCCATTTAATAAATGAGGTTCTAATTTATCTTTTGAATTAAACTTACCTGTACATTCAAAAACGTAATCCACACCATATTTTTTCCAGTTTATATTATTTAAATTGGTTTCTTGAGTAAAAGTAATTTTATTCTTATTGATTATTAGGTGTTTTTCATCAAAATCAATTTCTGCATTAAATTTTCCGTGAATGGAGTCGTATTTCAAAAGTGTTGAGCTGGTTTCTGGACTTGTTCTATTGTTTATATGTTTGATCTCAATATTCTTATTATCTTGTTCGATAATAGATCGAATAATCATTCTTCCTATTCTACCTAATCCGTTTATTCCAACTTTTATTTTCATAATTTATCTTTAATTTTTTTAATTATATTTTCAGTATTTATTCCAAAATGTTGATAAATTTTTTTATATGGAGCACTCTTTCCAAAATCATCAATTCCAAAATTTAAACCATTGTGGTTAGTATATTTTTTCCAATAACTTGTTTCAGATGCCTCTATTGATACAATAAGGTTTGTTTCTGATAAAATTTCATTTTTGTAGCCTTCACTTTGTTGATCAAATAATTCGTGACAAGGCATTGATATTATTTTTGAATAGATACCATCTGTGGCTAATTTATGACCAACTTCACTTGCCAAACTAGTTTCTGATCCGGTTGCTATAATTGTAACTTTTATATCATCATTAGTCCTAAAAATTTCATAAGCACCCAATGAAGACATATTTTTTGTTGAACTTTTAATTCTTACAGGTTTGATTGCCTGCCTTGTCAAGGCAATAACGCTTGGTGTATTTTTACTCTCAAGAGCTAATTGCCAGCATTCAAAAGTTTCAATAAGGTCAGATGGTCTAAAAACATTTAAATTTGGAATGGACCTTAAACTTGCCAACTGTTCAATAGGCTGATGAGTTGGACCATCTTCACCAAGCCCAATAGAGTCATGGGTAAAAACATATATAACTTTTTGCTTCATCATAGCCGCAAGTCTAATTGAGGGTTTACAATAGTCACTAAATATTAAAAAAGTACCACCATACGGTATTAGCCCACTATGAAGCGATATACCATTCATAATTCCACACATTGCATGCTCTCTTACTCCGTAATGAATATAGTTTCCTGAAAAATCACCTGGTTTGACAATTTTATGATTTTTAGTTTTCGTATTATTTGATCCAGCTAAGTCAGCTGACCCACCAATTATATTTGGGAGTTTTGATACAATTTCTAAAAATTTTTCAGAGCATTTCCTTGTTGCCATTGGCTCTAGATTTTTAAAATATTCTGTTTTTGCTTTTTCTATAGATCCAATGATAGTATTTCTTGCAAGGTTATAACCTGGTGGAAAGTTTTTTTTAAGCTTCTTACTAAAAATTTTTTCGTATTTTTTTGCTTTTTTTGATGCTCTGTCACCAATTGACTTCCACTCATTCAATAATTTTTTTGGAATTTCAAAGGGATTATAACTCCAGTTTAATTTTTTTCTTACTAATTTTATTTCATCATCACCTAGCGGGCTACCATGAGATGAAGCTTTACCACCTTTGTTAGGAGATCCATAACCAATTGTAGTTTTGCATGAAATTGCAATAGGTTTTTTTGATTTTTGAGCTTTTTTAAGGGCTTTTGATATTTCTTTATAATTATGTCCATTAATTTTAATATAATCCCAACCATAACTTTTAAATCTTTTTTCATGATTGTCAGAAACTGTTAAGTTTGTGGGACCATCAATTGAAATAGAATTATTATCAAAAAGCAAAATAAGATTTTTCAATTTAAGGTGTCCAGCTAGACTTAAAGCCTCATGGCTAATTCCCTCCATTAAACATCCATCACCTGCAATCACATAAGTTTTATGATCAATAATTTTTTTTCCAATTTGCTTTTTTAAAATTTCTTCTGAAATAGCAAATCCAACTGCGTTAGATATCCCTTGACCCAAAGGACCAGTGGTAGTCTCAATGCCAGTGCCAGGGTGATATTCAGGATGACCGGCACAAATTGAGTCTAATTGACGAAAATTTTTAATATCATTCAAAGAAACACTTTTATAACCAGTGAGATAAAGAAGTGAATAAAGCAACATTGATCCGTGACCGGCAGAGAGAACAAATCTGTCTCTATTTATCCAACTTGGGTTAGTTGGGTTAAAATCCTTACTCAAAAATTATCCTGTCTAGACTAAGAAGATTCAATTTAATAATATAAACATATATATATGAATTTTTTAGGTGAAAAAGAAAAAAAGTTAAACGAACTCTTAACAAAATTAAAAAATTTAAATTTTAACGATTCAAATATGAATAAAAATATTGAATATTTAAACGAGCAAAAAAATCAATTAGAAATTGAAAAAAGAGAATTGGAGAAAAATTACTCAGCTTTAGTTAAGGAACATGATGAATTGTCTAAGAAATTAGATGAATTAAAGAATCAGGAGAAAATCGAAAAACAAAAACAATTAAACTTTTCTGAAAAAATTGATGAATTAAATCAAGAAACAGATATTTTATTAAGTGAAATAGATGAATGGCAAACGTAAGCATTAAATTTAATGGCAAAGAATTTTTACTCTCTTGTGAGGATGGACAAGAAGAACAATTGGAAGAACTATTAATTCAATTTAATTCAAAGTTTAATAAACTTAAAAGTGATCTAGGTAATTTAGGTGAAAATAAGCTTTTACTGATTACAGCTGTAAAAATTATGGATGAATACTATGAAACAAAAAAAAAAGTGGAGCAAAAAAAAACGGAACTAAAAGAGTTGTCAAACAAGTTTAAGGAACTTAAATCATTAATATATGAATATAGAGATAAGAAAGAGAATGAAATAAAAGAATTGAATTTGAAACATATTAATTTAAAAAATGAAATTCAACTAAATCAACAAAGTTATGAAAAATTGATTGATGATGCTACAAATGAAATTTCAAATTTTATAGAAAAAGCAAATTTAGAAAATTTGTCTTAAAATTTTGTGAAAAAATCTCAAATCAGAAAAAAATTTTTAAAGCTAAGAGAAAATAACCTACAAAAAGTTAAAACAATAAATCATAACGATATTATAAAACTTTTAAAAAAAAAAGGGATAGAGGGAAAAATAGTTGGGGGATATTACCCCTACAATAACGAGTTAGATTGTATTCAGATTTTGGAAAAATTAGAAAAGAAAAATTACATTATTTCTTTACCAAAAATAAAAAAAAATTTTCAAATGGATTTTATTCAGTGGAGCTCTAAAGAGCCATTGGTTATAAATAAATTTGGTATCCCAGAGCCATTTGATGGCAAAATAAAAATTCCAGATATATTATTAATACCTTTGTTGAGTTTTGATGCAAAATTGAACAGAGTAGGTTATGGAGGTGGTTTCTATGATAGATATATCCATAGAGTCAAAAGAAAAAAAAAACCACTTCTTGTTGGATTAGCGTACTCTTTTCAAAGAGTTAAAAGCGTTCCTGTAAATAGATATGACAAAAAACTTGATTTTGTTGTGACAGAAAGAAAAATTATAGAATGAGAATATTATTTTTAGGTGATGTTGTAGGTAGTTCAGGTTGTTCAAAATTAGTCCAAGATCTCCCTTCTCAAAAAAAGCAAAGAAAAATCGATTTTGTAATTGTAAATGGAGAAAATGCGGATGAAAGTGGCGTTGGTCTAACAGAAAAAATTTGTGAAAAATTTTTTTCAAGTGGAGTCGATGTTATTACAAGTGGAAATCATATTTGGGATCAGAGAGATATAATGAAAGTTATTGATAATGAAAAAAGAATATTAAGACCAAAAAATTTTTTTGAGCCTTCTCCAGGAAAAGGGTTTGAAATTTTTACGACCATTAACAATTTTAAAGTTGGAGTTTTAAATTTAATTGGAAATGTTTATATGAAAAAAAGTAACGATGTTTTTGAAACAGCAAATCAATTTATTAGTAAGTTTAAATTGAAAGAGGATTTTGATTTTTTAGTAGTTGATTTTCATGGAGAAATTACAAGTGAAAAAAATGCAATCGGACATTATTTTGATGGTAAAGCGTCGCTTGTAGTAGGTACGCATACCCATATACCAACTAATGATGCAAGAATTTTACAGAAAGGTACAGCATATCAAACTGATGCAGGGATGTGTGGCGACTATGACTCAGTAATTGGAATGAACAAAAACAATTCATTAAACAGATTTATGAAAAAAGACTCTGTAAAACATTTTCCAGCAAATGGAGATTCTACTTTATGCGGGGTAATTGTTGAGTGTAATACAGAAACTGGTTTAGCTAATAAAGTTGAAAGTTATATTTTTGGAGAGCAATTAAAAAATAGTTAATTTATGGCGGGACATTCACATTGGGCAGGCATTAAACATAAAAAAGGCAAGGCAGATAAGGAAAGGTCTAAAATATTCTCTAAGTTATCAAAAGAAATTACTGTTGCTGCAAAACTGGGAGATAAAGATCCAAATATGAATCCTAGATTAAGATCAGCTATACAGGCCGCAAGATCTGCGAATATGCCCAAAGAAAATATTGTGCGAGCTATAAATAAATCATCATCAAACAATAGTGCAAATTTTGAAAATTTAAGATATGAGGGTTTTGGTCCAAATAAAGTTGCTGTCATTGTGGAAACATTAACAGACAATAAAAATAGAACTGCATCGAACATAAGAACAATTTTTCAAAAATCTGGAGGTAGTCTTGGAACACAAGGCTCAGCCTCTCATAATTTTACACAACTAGGTGTTATAAAAGTTGATAAAAATGAAATTTCAGAAGAAAAAATTTTAGATATAGCTATTGAGGCAGGCGCTGATGAGTGTAAATCAAATACAGAATTACACGAAATTCAATGTTCAGTAGTCAATATATATAACATTAAAAAAGAGTTAGAGAAAAAAATTAGTAATTTTATATCAACTGGAATAGAATGGATTCCACTAAACAATGTACAAATTCCAAAAAAAGATCATGAAACTTTAATAAATTTCTTTGTATCATTGGAGGAGGATGATGATGTTCAAAATGTATATTCAAATGCTGAGTTTTTAAAATAAGTCATGTTAATAATTGGTATAGATCCGGGTCTATCTGGTTCAATTTGTTTCTTTAGAGATGGAAAAATTTTAGATGTAATTGAAATGCCTGTCATGAATGACGGAAAAAAGAATAAAAAACAAGTTAATGGTGCTCAAATTTATAATGAAATTACAAAAAAAATTAACAGCAATCCAGAAACTAACATAAGAGTTGTGATAGAGCATGTTACAGCTATGCCGGGTCAAGGGGTAACAAGCATGTTTAATTTTGGTCAGTCTTTTGGAATTTTAAAAGGTATTTGTTCTGCAATGAGGCTACCAATGTTTTTTGTAAGACCGACAAAATGGAAGAAATATTACAATTTAATTAACTCTGAAAAAGATGCTAGTCGAACAAGAGCTATTGAAATATTTCCGAATTTCTCATCACAGTTATCGAAAAAGAAAGATTCAAATAAGGCTGATGCTATATTAATCGCTAGTTTTTATTATGAAACTTATAAAATTGAGGAATAAAACTTAATAAATAAGTCAAAATCATGACACATTTAAGTGAAAGAAGCTGGTATGGAAGCTGATATATCATCTCAAGCAGTTGGACTAGCTTCAAGTGCTGATTTTTCATTAATGAATTTGTTCATAAGAGCAGATATTGTAGTCAAGTCTGTTATTTTAATACTTATCGCCTGCTCAATTTATTCATGGGCTGTAATATTAGAAAAATTTAAGCTTTTCAAAAAAATTAATAAATCTACCGAAGAATTTGAAAATAAGTTTTGGAACTCTAAGTCTGCAGAAACTTTTTATAACAATCTCCCTGCAACCACTGAGGATCCAATGGCTTTACTTTTTAGAGACGCAATGCAAAAT
>LULE01000744.1_pt1 | contig 15261 bp, 15 predicted proteins | sample 728231 | NCBI WGS metagenome assembly LULE01 (sample SAMN03860297, study PRJNA289734) | marine metagenome | biome: seawater column; feature: ocean; material: water; isolation source: Red Sea water column Station 192 - depth 10m | place: Saudi Arabia: Red Sea | collected 2011-10-15 | depth 10 m | reverse complement strand
CTTTTTTTTTGTTTTCTTTGTTTAATAAAAGTAAAGGATTAAATTCACCACCTATATAACAGAATAAACCTTCAGAAAACTTCTCTAATTGTGAAAAGTATATACCAACATTATTTCCTTCATTAAGATGAGAAAGTGAGCTTAATTCTAATAGATTTCTATACCCAATTTCATTTTTAACTAAAAATGTAACTTGGGAAATTTTATTATTTACAATAATATCTAATAAATTTATTGAAGTTCCAATTATAGGTTGAATATTATTTTTTACACATTCTTTTGAAAATTCAAATACTCCAAACATATTATTATTATCTGTAATGGCAATTGCAGGCATGTTATTTTTTTTAGCAAGATCTACTAAATTAGTAATTTTTAGCGTGCTTTCAGATAAAGAATATGAAGATAAAGAACGTAAATGAATAAAAGGATTATTCGTTCTTTAAATGTATTTTCTTTTTTTTAAAATAATAAATTTCATCAGCTAATAAAGAATAAGTTTTGTTATGAGTAACATATACTAAAGTTTTTTTATTTTGTTCGATATAATTTATAAAAAATTTAAAAATGTTGTTAGCAGTATCTTCATCAAGATTTCCAGTCATCTCATCAGCTAAAATTAAATCTGGATTGTTAACTAATGATCTTGCAATAGCGACTCTTTGTTGTTCTCCTCCTGATAACTTTAAAGGTTTATAATTAATCCTTTCATTTAAACCAAATTCAAAAAGTAGTTTTTTAGATATTTCATAACTTTTCTTTTCATTTTTATTTATTAATAATGGAAGCATAACATTCTCGATAACAGTGAGTTCAGGAATCAGATGAAAAAATTGATGAATAAAACCAATTGATAATCCTCTAATTTTATTTGTTTCATCTTTAGAGCATAAAGAAATATCTTTATTCTTAAAATAAACTTTTCCATCATATTCAGAGTCAAGTAAACCAATAATATTAAGAAAAGTAGTTTTGCCTGAACCTGAAGGCCCAACAATCGCAACTTTAGTGTTTTGCATTAATTTAAAATTCAGATTTTTAATTATCTCAATTTTTAAATTATTTTCATTAGAATAATGTTTACCTAAACTAGATATCTCTAATAAATATTTGTTATTCACTTCTTAAACTCTTAATAGGATCTATTCTGGCTGAACTTAAAGCTGGAAAAATAGTTGAGATAATTGATATGATTATAGCCACACAAAGTACGTAAACAACCTCATTTATACTAATCTTTGAAGGTAAAGATGATAAATAATAGACTTCTTCAGAAAAGAGCTTTGTCCCAAGTAAATATTCTAAAAAACTTTGAATTGATTTAATATTTATTGTGAAAAGTATTCCAATTATTAATCCTATTAATGAGCCAATCAAGCCAATTGAGATTCCAATAGTAAAAAATATTTTTATAATACTTTTATTACTCATTCCAATAGTTTTTAATATGCCAATATCCTTATTTTTTTCTTTTACAAAAATAATTAAACCTGAAATACTTTATTTTTAAATAATTCAATTTCATTAGGAGATGATGTAAAGAATTCAATTTTGTTATATATATCTTCATCATATAAGAGTAATTTTCTAACAAGTTCTGAAGATAAAAAAATTAAATTTGAATCATATTCATATAAACCTAGATCAAATACACCTACTACCTCCAATGTTTTAAATCTTGGAATATTTCCTAATATTGTTTTATCAGTCTTTGGAATTGCAATTTTAACCTTATCTCCCACGCTTAAATTCATTTCGTTCGCTAAGGAGTCTCCAATTAATATTTCACTTTTTGGATTTTGAATTAATGCACCCATATTAATTGAATTAAACAAATAATGATTTTTATCATATGCATCATAGCCTTTGATCATCACACCTTTTGAGTTATTTGATTTTATAATTAATCCATTTGTTTCAATAGATTTGTAGTGTTGGTAAAAAAAAGAATTATCAATATTCAATATAAGTTCATCAGCTTGCTTATTTGTTATCTCATTATCAAAACTATAAATATTAAGGTGCGAATTAAGTCCAATTATTCTGTTAGTTAGATCAATTCTAAAACCATTCATAACAGACATTACTATAATAATTGCTGCTACTCCTAAACTAATACCTATTATTGAAAACCAAGCAAAAATAGACACATAGCCATCAGATTTCTTAGAAAATAAAAACCTAAAAATCAGTAATCGTTCTGATTTAGAAATCATCTATTTTTTTAACTTATTATTAATAAAATCAATTACACTACTGGATGAAATTTTTTCACTTTCATTATTTTGGCGATTTTTTATTTCTACTAAATTATCTTTTAAATCTCTTTTGCCAATAATAATTTGATATGGTGTCCCAATTAACTCATTATCAGATAATTTTTTTCCTATACTGCAGATTCTATCATCTAAAATGACTTCAATATTATTTTTCATAAAATATTCATAATATTCTGATGATTTTGTGGCACAATCTTGATCTTCTGGCATTAAATTAACTATGGAAACCTTAAATGGAGCAACTTCTAAAGGCCACCTAATTCCTTTTTCATCATGATAAGCTTCTATAATTGCACCCACAAGTCTTGAAACACCAATGCCATATGATCCCATATGCACTGGAACATTTTTCCCACTTTTATCTTGAACAAATGCGTTTAATTTCTCAGAATATTTTGTTCCAAAATAAAATATATGACCCACTTCAATGCCCTTAGAAATTTTTAAATCTTCATTTGAAATTGGGCAATTTTTTTCATCATGTTGATCATCAACTGCAGCATAAAATGACTGCAACTCATTTGGGTCTATAGTTTCAGGGTTTAGTGTTTCTAATTTTTTATCATAATAAAGTGTACTTTCACCAGTCTTAGCTAGTATTTGAAATTCATGACTTAAGTTACCTCCAATTGGTCCTGTTTCTGCTCTTAAAGAAATTGGTGTTAAACCCATTCTAATAAAAGTTTTTATGTATGCTTTAAACATATTGTCATAAGATTTTTTTGCTTCGTTTTCATCAAGATCAAATGAATAATTATCCTTCATTAAGAATTCTCTTCCTCGCATTACTCCAAATCTAGGCCTAACTTCATCTCGGAATTTCCATTGAATATGATAAAGATTTTTTGGAAGATCTTTGTAAGAATTTATATGTGATTGAAATATATCTGTAATTAATTCTTCATTTGTTGGGCCGTAAAGCATTTCCCTTCCACTTCTATCTGTAATCCTTAACATTTCTTTTCCATAATCATCGTATCTTCCTGATTTAATCCATAAATCAGAAGATTGAATCGTAGGCATAAGCAGTTCTACTGCTCCTGCATTATTTTGTTCCTCTCTAACAATCTGTTCAATTTTTTTTAATACAAGTAGACCTAGAGGTAACCACGAATAAATACCAGCGCTAGATTGTTTAATCATGCCAGCTCTGATCATTAATTTATGTGAAATTATTTCAGCATCTGATGGCGCATCTTTAATAGTGGGAAGAAAAAAGTTAGAATATTTCATTTATTAAATATATTTGATAAATCAAATCCAAATAAAATCAAAAAAAATAAAATTAAAGCTGATATTAATGAAGTTGCTATAAATTTTATTAGAAGATATGGCTTACTTGGAGCACTTTTTGCATGTCCAGATTCTACTTTTTGGGGTACTTTTATCTTAATCGGTAGGAGTATGAAAAATAAAATCCACCAAACAAGGATAAAAATTAGAACATGAGTAAATAGTGCCATTAAGATCGTATTAAATGAACTTCAATTTCTGGTTTTTTTTGAATTGAATTTTTTATAATCTTTCTAAAACTACTTTTAACTAAGTCAGATACTATAAGATCTGATGATTTTTGATCTTTGTTAAGTTTTGTATAGTTTTCTATAAAAAGTATTTTAAAATCATTTTTAATATTTTCTTCATCTATTCCCGGCAATCCTTTTAAAGTAAGTAACATATTTTTATTAATTGAATAGTCATCATCATTGATAATTAAAGAAATTAAAACTAGCCCCTCAAATGAATATTTCCTTCTCTCTTTAATAAAAGCAGATTCAGAGTCGTAAAGATTTTTACCCTCAACAATTAACTTTCCAGTTTCAAATTTTTCTACAATTTTAGGTTCACCTGGTGCAATTTTGAGACATTTTCCATTTTCTAAAATTTTAGTAAATGGTACTTGAGATGAGTAAGATAATTGTTTATGTGCCTCTAGATGCATAGGTTCACCATGCACAGGAATAGATAAGTAAGGTTTTGTCCAATTATACATTTGTTTTATTTCATCTGCATAACCATGACCTGAAACATGTACTAAATCATCATCAGCAGTTACTATCTCAACTCTTTGTCTAATAAGTAAGTTCTTTAAATTATTTATTGATTTTTCATTACCAGGAATATCTCTAGAGCTAAAAATTACTACATCTTCAGGCTCTAAATGTAAATGTTGATGAGAATTATAAGCTATTCTGAAAAGCGCAGATCTTTTTTCACCCTGACTTCCAGTACAAATTATGACTAAATTTTCTCTTGGTATATAAGAAGCTTCATCTTCACTGATAAAAATTTCATCATCTGCAACATAACCACATTTTCTTGCTACTTCGATATTTTTTTTCATACTCCTACCAACAAGAGCGACCTTTCTTTTATTTTTTTTTGCTGCTTGAATAATATTTTTCATTCTTGCAATATTTGAAGAAAAACATGTAACAACAATTCTATTAGAAAATCTTGAAAAAATACTTGTCAGTTCATCCCTAACCTCATTTTCAGATTCTGATTTACCAGGCACATTTGCGTTAGTAGAGTCACCTATTAAGGCAAGTAATCCATCATTTCCTAATTTTTCAAATTTTTCTTTTGAAAATGAGTCTCCTAAAGTAGGTGAATGATCTATTTTCCAATCAGCAGTATGAAGTAATGATCCATATGTTGTTTTAATTACAATTGCAGTTGGTTCAGGAATTGAGTGTGTAGTTGGAATAAAACTTATATCAAAATTATTGAGTATTAATTTCTTTTCTAGATTTATCTCTTCTAAAGTAAATCCTTCTACTTTATTGAATTCTTTTAGCCTATTTTCGATTAGAAATTTTGCAAATTTACTTGCATATACTGGACATTTAATTTTATTTGCTAAGAACGCAACAGCTCCTGCATGATCTTCATGACCATGGCTGATAATAATAGCCTCGAGATTATCTTCTAAACTTTCAATATGATCTATTTTTGGTACCAATAAATCTACACCAGGAAACTTTTCATCTGCAAATGAAAGACCTAAATCTATCATTATCCATTTTCCATCACATCCGTAAAGATAACAATTTGCACCTATTTCTCCAATACCTCCAAGAGATAAAAAGTGTAGTCCTTCATTAAAATCATTTAGTTGTAAATTATTACTCATAAAAATGTTTGTTACCGATTTCTTTTATTCCTTCTAATGTCAAATGTTCCATATATATAGGTTTATAAATAATTTTATCCCTAAATATTTTACCTAGACCACCCGTAATATAGACTTTGGGCTTAAAGTTATTCTCCTTAATAATTTGCTTTAATATGCCATTAACTGCATGCAAATAACCAAAATAGAAACCTGATTGAATAGAAGCTGATGTATTATTATTAACAATTTTATTTGATTTTGAGATTTTTGAAGTTTTTATTAACTCAGCATTTTTTAAAAGTGTCTCCATTGAAAGATTTATACCTGGAAAAATTAATCCACCTAAATATTGATTATTTTTAATGACATCAAAAGTAGTAGCTGTACCAAAGTCGAGAATTATACAGTCTTTGATTTTCTTACTATATACATAGGCATAGTTTGCTATTCGATCACTTCCAATTTGATTTAAATTATAATTGATACTATTTCTAAATGATATTTTTTTGGGATTAATTACATAAAATTTGAATTTATTCTTTTGAAAAATATTTTTAAAAATTAAATTTAAAGAAGGTACAACAGAGGACAAGATGCAAAATCTATCTTTAAGATTATTAATCAACTTTTTGTTAGATTTAAAAAATTTATTTATTTCTTTTTTTGTAATATTGATTTTTTTTTCTGTTTTTAATCTAATAATTTTAATTAATTTATTTTTTGTATAAAAACCTATAACTATATTTGTATTACCTGCATCTATAACAATCATTAAATTATTCTAGCATTATATATATTTTCAAAATTAATATTATTTTTTAAAGTGATTGAACCATCTGGGTTAAGATTATGAAATATTCCTTGTTTTACATTTTGTTCATCAATTTTTAAATTAATATTGCTTCCTAAATATAATAATCTACTTTTATATTCAGTCATAATTTTTTCGTGGTTATTTAGCAGTTGTTTAAAATTTTTAAAATACTCTTCCATAATTTCATATACAAAATAAAAATTGTTAATTTCTTTATTGTATTTATTAATATTAGTTGTTGGATAATTTTCAATTTTTGGAGAAGATACTATATTAACTCCAAAACCAGTATTTATATATTTATCACTTTTGATACTAAATATTTCAGAAATTATTCCAGAAATTTTTTCTTTATTAATTAAAATATCATTTGGCCATTTAATTTGAGTTTTAACATTACAAATATTTTCAATCACAGAACAGATCATATTAGTAATAAAAGCATTATTTAAAAAATGATTTTCTATTGGCAATATATTTTTAGATAAAATAGAAATATAGACATTATTTTTTGGACTTTCCCAAGTTGTTCCTCGTCTTCCAAATCCTTTTTTTTGTTCATTTGCCATCAAACATATATCTCTATTATAAATAAGTTTTTTAACCTCTGACATTGTAGAGTCTACAGATTCAATAAAATGAAAATCAAAATTGTTTTTATCTAATAGATTTTTAATTTTATCTAATGACATTAATCAAATGGTCAAACTTGCTGATATATTAATCAATAAAGATGGGTAAAATATAAAACAAATAATTAAAAATAAACTTAAGGATAAAATAATTTTTGATTGAAAAGAAATTTGAAAATTAATTATTCCTTCACTTTTACTTTCATCAAAATACATTATCTTAATAATTCTTAAATAATAAAAAGCAGAAATAACACTAGCTAGGACGCCAAGAACTGAAAGCACATATAATTCTTGTTCAATTGCAGCAATGAAAACATAAAACTTTCCAAAAAATCCTATAAATGGGGGGATGCCAGCCATAGATAGCATTATTATTGAAATAGAAAGACTAACGATTGGATTACTTTTACTTAACCCTTTTAAATCACTTATATTAATTAAATATTCATTTTTAACTTTTAACGAAAGTAAAATAGCAAAAATAGCAACATTCATTATCATGTATGAAAACATATAAATTGATGCTGCTTTAATTCCATCATCATTTGCGGCAACTAAAGCGATTAAGATATAGCCTATATGTCCGATAGAACTATAAGCTAATAATCTTTTAATATTTGACTGTGCTATAGCCGCTATAGCTCCAAGAAACATTGAGGCTATTGATAAAAATAAAATTATTTGACTCCATTCTAAGTAAAAATTTTCAAATGGAACTAAGCAAAAACGATAAATTAAAGCTACTGCAGCAATCTTAGGGACAATAGCAAAAAAACCTGTAATTGAGTTTGGAGCTCCTTCATAAACATCGGGAGTCCACATATGGAAAGGTACGGCTGAAACCTTAAAAGCCAAGCCTACCATCACAAATACAAGCCCAAATATTAGACCTAAATTTAAATTATCATATTTTGATAAATAGAAACTTATATCATCAAAATTCATTGAACCAGTAAATCCATAAATTAAGGAGAAACCATACAAAAGTATACCAGACGATAATGCTCCTAAAATAAAGTATTTTACTCCTGACTCAGCTGATGAGATTGAATCTCTTTTTATTGCTGCAGCAACATATAGAGATAAACTTTGTAGTTCTATTGCTAGATACATGGACATAAGATTATTTGAAGCAATCATTAACATCATCCCAAGTGTTGAAAATAAAAATAAAACAGGAATTTCAAAATTTTTAAGCTTAATGCCTAAGAAATAATCTTTAGAAATGATGATACTAGCTATAGATCCTAATAGAGCTAAAATTTTAAAAAAATTTATAAAAGAAGAGTGGCTAAATAAACTTTTATAATTTGCAAAATTTGATTCACTATCATAGTAAACAAGCAAAATGGTTAATAATAAAACGAAAACTGCTAGATTGGAAGTTTGTCTAAATGCATTCTTTTTTAAAAAAAGGCCAAAAAGTAAGCAAACAAAAGAAGAGCATGCTAAAAAAATTTCGGGTATAAAAAAAATATTGTAAATATTATTTAGCATTGGCTATTTCATAGTTTGTTATAATTAGTTCAAGTGATAATCTCATAGGATCTAAAAATAGATTTGGAAATATACCTAGTAATATTACTGAAATTGCTAAAGGAATTAATATGATTTTCTCTCTTGTGTTTATATCTAAAATATCTGCAAGTTTATTATTAGTTATGGTGCCAAAAATAATTCTTTTATAAAGGTATAGCATGTAAACAGCGGATAATATTATTCCAAAAGCCGCGCCAATAACAACGTAACTTGAAAATTTAAATGCGCCAACAATAACTAAAAATTCTCCAATAAAACCACTAGTTCCAGGCAATCCAACTGATCCCAGCATAAAAATCATGAATACTGTTGCATAAAGTGGCATTCTTTGAACTAATCCTCCGTAAAATTCAATTTCTCTAGTATGCATTCGATCATAAATAACACCAACACATAAAAATAAAGCTGCTGAAACTAGTCCATGACTAATCATTTGCATCATTGCTCCTTCTAAGCCTTGTTGATTCACTAAGAAAATTCCAATTGTTACAATTCCCATATGAGCAACAGATGAATATGCAATTAGTTTTTTAATATCAGTTTGTGCTAGTGCTACTAAGGAAGTGTATACTATGGCAACTATACTTAATGTCATAATTAAAGGAATAAAAAACTCTGTTGCTTCTGGAAGCATGCCTAAAGAGAAACGGATAAAACCATATCCACCCATTTTTAAAAGTACTCCTGCTAAAATAACAGATCCAGCTGTTGGAGCTTCAACATGGGCATCGGGCAACCATGTATGAAACGGCCACATAGGAATTTTAACTGCAAAGGAAGCAAAGAAGGCAAGCCAAAGAAACAACTGAGTATTATAGGAAAAATAATTACCTTGTAAGAACTCAATACTCATTGAACTTGTATTTCTATACATCACAATAATAGCAATCAACATGAGTACTGAACCCAAAAGAGTGTAGAGAAAGAATTTAAAAGAAGCATAGATTCTTCTATTGCCTCCCCATATACCTATGATTAGATACATTGGTATTAATACTGCTTCAAAAAAAATATAAAATAAAAGTATGTCTATAGAAGCAAACATTCCAATCATTACAGTCTCTAAAAATAAAAAAGAAAGCATGTATTCCTTGACTCTTTTTTTTATATTATTCCAACTAGCTAAAATACAAAGTGGGGTCAAAAATGTACTTAGTAAAATCATAAAAAGTGAGATACCGTCAACTCCAACATGGTAGAAGAAATTAAAATCATCAAACCATCTAAATTTTTCTTCATATTGATAAGACGGATTGGAATAATCAAATTGTAGCCAGAGTATTAAACTTAAAATAAATGTTCCTAACGTTGTTAGCAAAGCAGCCCATTTAATATTAATTGATGTTAATTCATCTTCTTTAATAAAAAGAATAATTAAAGCACCAATTAAAGGTAAAAAAATTATTACTGATACTAATGGCCAGTCAATCATTTAGTAATATAAAAACCATGTTAAAATTATTACTAAGCCTCCAAGCATAGCAAAAGCATAATGAAACAAATACCCTGATTGAAATAAACTTACATAAGATGAAGATTTTGAAATAATCCAGGAGACCCCGTTTGGTCCTAAACCATCAATAGTTTTTTCATCTCCTTTTTTCCAGAAAAAGTTTGCCAATTTGAAAAAAGTTAAAACAAATACTTTATGATATAGCTCATCCACATACCATTTATTTTTAGAAAGAGAATATAAAGGATCTAAGTTATAGGAAAGATTTTTTGCTCTGTTTAAATTATTTGAATATATCAACACACAGACAAGAATTCTATTTGATCTATTTTCACCATGAAATGTTAGGAATAATAATCTCCATGAATAAAAAGCAGTAAGTAAAGCAGTTAAAATACCTACTAAATATGCAAAGTATGCTATTCCATTTGAAGCATAGAAAGCATTTTCTAAAATACTTTCTTTTGAATAGTAACCAGATAGATATGGGAAACCAATAATTGCAAGAGATCCAATCCACATCATTGTAGCAGTAAAAGGTATTTTTTTGAAAAGTCCCCCCATTTTTCTCATATCCTGTTCATGATGCATTGCGTGAATTACAGAACCTGCAGAAAGAAATAGAAGAGCTTTAAAAAAGGCATGGGTTGTTAAGTGAAATATTGATGCATTATAAGCTCCTACACCTGCTGCAAAAAACATATATCCTAATTGACTGCATGTTGAATATGCAATGACTCTTTTAATATCATTTTGCGTTAAGGCTATAGAGGCAGCAAAAATAGCTGTGGCCGCACCAATAAAAGTAATGAATAAATTAGTAAATGTAGCAAATTCATAAAGAGGACTCATTCTTGCAACTAAGAATACACCAGCTGTTACCATTGTTGCAGCATGTATTAGTGCAGATACAGGAGTAGGTCCCTCCATAGCATCTGGCAACCAGGTGTGTAAACCTAATTGGGCAGATTTACCCATTGCACCTATGAATAAAAGAAAACATAAAAAATCTAAAGTTGGAAAACTGAATGAAAGAAATTTAATTTGATGCTCACTAAATCGATCCACTTGTGAAAATATACTGTCGAAACTTATCGTGCCAAAAATATAAAAAATTCCAGCAATTCCAATTGCGTATCCAAAATCTCCAACTCTGTTTACAACAAATGCTTTTATAGCAGCTTTATTTGCTGAATCTTTATGGTGCCAAAAACCAATTAATAAATATGAGGCTAGCCCAACACCTTCCCAACCAAAGAACATTTGCAGCAAGTTATTACTTGATACAAGAACAAGCATAAAAAAAGTAAATAAGCTTAGATAACCCATAAATCTTATTTTTGATGGATCTTCTTCCATATAGCCTATTGAATATAAATGAACACAAGCAGAAACAGTTGTAACCACAATGAACATCACAGCAGTTAAAGTGTCTAATCTAATTGACCAATCAACAATAAAGTTTCCAGAAGTGATCCAGTTAAGAATAAAAATTATTTCAGTTTCCTTATTATTAATAAACTGAATGAATATTATCCAAGAAAATAAAGTACAAAGAAAAAGGATTGAAGTTGTTGATATTTGATAAACCTTATAGTTAAACTGTTTACCGAGTAAAAAACAAAAAAGAAAACCAAGTAGAGGTAAAAATATAATTGAGGTTGCCATCTACTATCCCTTAAGCTGATTAATTTTATTTACTTCTATTGATCCTAAATTTCTAAAAAATACTACAAGTATGGCGAGTCCAATTGCTGCTTCAGCGGCTGCAACAGTAAGTGTAAGCATTGCGAAGATTTGCCCTGAAATATCATTAATATACGCTGAGAAAGCAATAAAATTAATATTTACCGACAACAAGATGAGTTCTATAGACATTAAAATTATAATTAAATTTTTCTTATTTAAAAATATTCCTAAAACACCTAAGGTAAAAATAATTGCGCCGAGAAAAAGATAGTGTTCAAGAGTAATCATTAATTAAATTCCTTCGCCTATTTTTACTTTTTTCTTTTCTATAGCTGTTGATGCATCAACTGTATTTTGAGAATCTATATTTTGCCTTTTAACACCACCTTTATCTCTTAATGTAAGTGTAATAGAGCCAATCATTGCGACTAATAAAATTATCCCACATATTTGAAATAAATAAAAATATTCAGTGTAGAGTATTTGCCCAATCATTTTTGTATTTTCCACTTCATTAACTATAGGTTGTAGTGGTGTTTGATTGTTATAAATATTAGACGATCTATCTGTTAAAAAAAGTATTCCAAGTTCAATTACTAGAACTATCCCTAATAATGCTCCAAAAGGTAAATATTGCAAAAAACCTTCTCTCAACTTTACAAAATTTATATCAAGCATCATTACAACAAATAGAAAAAGGACGGCAACAGCTCCAACATATACAACGACAAGGATCATTGCCAAAAATTCAGCACCTAATAAAACAAAGAGTCCTGATGCGTTAACAAAGCTTAAAATTAAGAACAAAACTGAATGAACTGGATTTTTTGCACTTATAACCATTAGAGCAGAAAGAACTGCAACAGATGAAAAAAGATAAAATGTTAATGAATAAAGAACCATTCTTATCTATATTTTCTATCGAGATGAATATTTTGAGCAATTTCTTGCTCCCATCTATCTCCATTTTCTAAAAGTTTATCTTTATTATAAATTAATTCTTCTCTTGTTTCAGTGGCAAATTCAAAATTTGGTCCTTCTACTATCGCATCAACTGGGCAAGATTCTTGACATAAACCACAGTAAATACATTTAGTCATATCTATATCATATCTTGTTGTTCTTCTGCTTCCATCCTCTCTTGGCTCTGCTTCAATTGTAATTGCCTGAGCAGGACATACTGCTTCACAAAGTTTACATGCGATACATCTCTCTTCCCCACTTGGATATCTTCTCAAAGCATGCTCGCCTCTAAAACGTGGGCTTAATGGACCTTTTTCATGAGGATAATTTATTGTAACTTTAGATTTAAATATGTATTTGAAAGTTAAAAATAGTCCTTGAAATAATTCAAATAAAGTAAAAGATTTAATTAATTTATACATATTAATTTGGCAGCATGTCAAAATATACTAAAAAACCAGAAGTTGCCACAACCCAAAACAAAGAAAATGGTAGAAAAACTTTCCATCCAAGTCTCATTAACTGATCATATCTATATCTTGGGAAAGTTCCTCTAACCCAAATAAATAAAAATAATATAAATATTACTTTCACAGTAAACCAGATTACTCCAGGAACAACATTTAATGGGTATACATCAAATGGAGGAAGCCATCCGCCTAAAAAAAGAATGACAGTCATAGAAGACATTAAAATCATACTCGCGTATTCACCTAAAAAAAATAATACAAATGAAGCAGATGAATATTCAGTAAAAAATCCTGCAACAAGTGTTGATTCATCTTCAGGAAGATCAAAAGGTAATCTATTTGTTTCAGCTAACGCAGAAATAAAAAAAATAATGAACATAGGTAATAATGGAATTGCAAACCATACAGTCTGCTGAGCTAAAACTATCTTTGATAAATTTAAAGAACCTACACATAATAATACTGTAATTATTACAAATCCAATAGATACTTCATATGAAACCATTTGAGCAGCTGATCTTAATGCTCCTAGAAAAGGATATTGAGAGTTACTAGCCCATCCAGCCATTATTATTCCGTATACTCCAAGAGATGATACTGCAAACAGATACATGATACCTACGTTAATATCAGAGACTACCCATCCTGGAGCAAAAGGTATTACTGCCCAACCTGCTAAGCTAAGTACCATTGTTATTATGGGTGCTAAAATAAAAACAATTTTATTTGATCCACTAGGTATAATATTTTCTTTAGTAATAAGTTTTAATGCATCAGCAAAGCTTTGTAATATACCAAAAGGCCCTACTATATTTGGACCTCTTCTTAATTGAATTAATGCTAAAACTTTTCTTTCAGCATAAACTAAAAAAGCTACAGATATTAAAACTGGCACAACAACAGCAAGTATTTGGGCAATGATTATTAACCCTGTAATTAATATATCATAAGTCATCTAATTATTATGCTGCCTTATTTAAAATATCTTTAGTACATTTTGCCATTGTTTCAGAAGATCTAGAAATAGAATCATTCATATAAAAATTTTCAATGTTATATTTAATTTTAATATTCTCAATTTTATTATTTTTAGCAAAAGTTATTTCGCCAATAGAATTAACTTCATTTAAGAGAGCAAATTGACCATAGGTACTTGTAAGCTCATTTCGAAGCTCCCCAAGATTATTAAAATTTAAATTTTTTTCAAATAAGTCACTTAAAACTCTAAAAATTTTCCACTCCTCTTTTGCTTCACCTATTGGATTATGACACTTAGTTGTTTGAATAACTCTACCTTCTATATTCATATAAGTAGAACTTTTCTCAGTATATGCAGGGGTTGGTAAAATTATATCAGCTATAGATGCTGAAACATCTCCATGATGACCAAGATAAACAACAAAAGCATTTTCAAATGTTGAAAAATTTATCTCATCTAACCCCATTAAGAAAACTACAGGCTTTGTTTTATCAATATGTTTTTTTAATTGTTTATTGTAATCATTATCAAATTTTTTATTATAAAATTTCAAATCTAATGCTCCTACTCTAGAAATATCTTGGTTAAGAATATTTAATGGATTTGTATTTTTATTTTTTTGAATTTTTTTCGCAATTAATCCTGCAGTTTCTAATATTTTTTTTCCATGATCATTATTTATTGCTGAAGTACCTAATATTATAAGTGGGTTTTTTGCAGATTTTAAAACTTTATTGAATTCAGATTTATTATTAGATAATTTATTAAGGTAATCTAAAGAATCAGATAAATGATGATAATCGTAAGTAAGATCTAATTTAGGACCTATAAGACCAATTTTGCAGTTATTTTCAATATATGCCTTTCTAATTCTAGCGTTTAGTACCGCTGCTTCCCATCTAGGGTTTGATCCGATTAAAAGAATAGCATCAGCCTTTTCAATTTCTTGAATTGTTGAATTAAATTTATAACTTGAAGATGAATTATCGATAATTTGTGTATTATCAAATCTGCAATCATAGTTTTTTGATTTTAGTGAATTGCTAAATTTTTGTGCAGAATATAAAGTTTCAATATCGGTAAACTTACCAGATAGGAATACAGTATTTTCTTTACCTCTTTTTGTAATTTCTTTTTTTATTAATTCAAATGCATTATCCCATGAAGATTTTTGGAGTTTTTTATTTGATTTAGAATATACATTATCCAATCTTTGACTTGAGAGTCCATCAACTGCAAATCTAGATTTATCACTTATCCATTCTTCATTGGTTTCTTCATTTATTCTAGGAAGAGCTCTTAAAACTTTTTTTCCTCTTGTA
>LULE01001366.1_pt1 | contig 15318 bp, 16 predicted proteins | sample 728231 | NCBI WGS metagenome assembly LULE01 (sample SAMN03860297, study PRJNA289734) | marine metagenome | biome: seawater column; feature: ocean; material: water; isolation source: Red Sea water column Station 192 - depth 10m | place: Saudi Arabia: Red Sea | collected 2011-10-15 | depth 10 m | reverse complement strand
CTTTTTTAGGAGTTACTTTTAAGCCTAACACTGACGATATGAGAGAGGCATCAAGTTTATATATGATACCAAAATTATTAAAAAAGGGAGCTATTATCAATTATTTTGATCCGTCAGGTAAAAAAAATGAATTTAAAAAATTTAAAAGAGTTAACTATTGTAAGAATGTATCTCAAGCATGCCTTAGATCAGATTTAATATTACTTCACACTGAATGGAATGAATTTAAAACTTTAAATTTTAAAAAATTAATTAAAAAGAGCAATTTTAAGGTATTTGATATGCGTAATCTATATTCTCCAACATCAATGAAAAAAAAAGGTATTAATTATTTTGGTGTAGGAAGATAATTATTTTATCTCAAAAATTGCATCAATCTCAACTGCAACACCTAAAGGTAAGCTATTTACACTAACTGCTGCCCTAGTATGCATACCTTTATCTTCAAGAATCTTCACCAACATATCAGATGCACCGTTAATAACCTTTGGTTGTTCTATAAAATCATCTGTTGAATTAACAAAACCTACAATTTTTATACAAGATTTTATTTTATCTAGATCTCCAGATAATATTTTCTTTGCTTGAGCTAAAATACTTAGTGCACATCTTTCTGCTGCTTTATATCCATCTTCGGTATTTAAATCTTTACCCAATTTACCTTTTATCAACTCACCTTTTGAGCTCATAGAGATTTGCCCTGAAATATATAATAATTTTCCGACAATTTTACTTGCTACGTATGATCCTACTGGGGCGGGCGCTTCAGGTAAAACAATATTATTTTCTTTTAATCTTTTATCAGCACTCATTTATTTTTTTTCTTTTTACTTCTGTCGTATTCTTTTCTTTTCTCAATCAAAATCAACGCCTCTTCCATTGTTAGTTCAACCGGATCTTTCTCTTCAGGAATTGTAGCATTTAATGATTTGTATTTAATGTAAGGTCCATACTGACCTTTCATAATTCTAACTGGTTTTTTGTCTTCTGGATGCTCACCCAAATCTTTTATCATAGAGGATGAAATTCTACCTGGTTTAGCTTCTGATATTAAAGTTATCGCCCTGTTTAATCCAATATTAAATAATTCCTCAATACTTTCTAATCTTGCAGATTTATTATCGCATTTTAGATATGGACCAAATCGACCAACATTTATTGTAATATCTTTTTCCAAATCTGGATGTTTACCAATTACTCTAGGAAGTGCACATAAATATTTTGCCTTTTCAAGATCAACATTTTCTATATCCAAACCTTTTGGTATGGATACATTTTTAAAGTTACTTTCTTCTTTCTTTTTCTTTTTAGTTTTAGTTTTTGGCTTTTTAATATTTTCTATTTCTACATCGCTCAGTTCGTACTGTAAATAAGGTCCAAATCTTCCATTTTTTAAATAAATATCTTTTCCTATATCATTTTTTCCTATTAATTTAGGTTCTGACAAATTTGCTTGAGCAGCAGCTTTTGCTTTTGATAATGGTCTTGTATATTTACAGTCTGGGTAATTAGAACAACCAATAAATGCGCCACCTCTAAAGCTATTTTTTAAGCTTAATGTTCCTTCAACTGAAAATTTACAATCTTTATTATATAATTTACAACTTCTATCTACCTTACCATCACTATTTTTGTCAAAAATTAAACTTCCTAAACTATCATTAAGTAAATCTAAAACTTCTCTAGTCCTTTTCTCTTTAACATTAGATACATTTTCGTTAAAATCTCTCCAAAATTGATCTAAAACTTTTATCCAGTTTTCTTTCCCTGAGGTAATATCATCTAATTGATCTTCAAGTTTAGCAGTAAAATCATAGTCAACATATCTTGAAAAAAGTTTCTCCAAAAAGGCAGATAGTAATTTTCCTCTATCGGTTGGAAAAAATCTCTTATTTACTATATCAGCATATCCTCTATTAGATATAACGGAGATAATACTTGCATATGTTGAGGGACGACCAATTCCTAATTCTTCTAATTTTTTAACTAAACTTGCTTCTGAAAAACGTGGAGGTGGTTGTGTAAAATGTTGCTCATCATTAAATTCCTTTATTTCGATTGGTCCTTTAGATACTTCTGGTAATATTTTTTCATCCTCATTTTCATCAATTTTTTGAAGTTTTAAAAAACCGTCAAATTTTATAGTTGAGCCACTAGATTTTAATATATTCCTTCCATCTTCTGAGGTAATTAATATAGTTTTTCTATCAAATTTAGCTGGCTGCATTTGAGATGATAGAGCTCTCGACCAAATAAGATCATATAATTTATACTGATCTGTACTTAAATATTTTTTTATACTTTCAGGTGAATTTTTTATTTCCGTTGGTCTGATTGCCTCATGTGCTTCTTGCGCATTTTTTGCTTTTTTACCAGAATAATTATTAGCTTGTTCGGGAAGATAATCGTCACCATAATTTTCCTCTATATATTTTCTAAATAATGGAATAGCTTCTTTAGATATATTGGTACCATCAGTCCTCATATAAGTTATTAAACCTTTGGTATCCCCATCTATCTCAATACCTTGATAGAGTCTCTGTGCAATTTGCATTGTTCTTGAAGCACCAAAACCTAATTTACTTGATGCAGATTGCTGGAGAGTTGAGGTTGTGAAAGGCCCTGATGGGTTCCTTGTATATATTTTTGAAGTTATATCTTTAATTGAATATTTTTTTTCCTTAATTTTTGATATGGCATTATTTATATCTTCTTTGTTCCTAAAACTAAATTTTTCAATTTTTTCTCCGTTTAATTCAGATATTGATGAGGTTAAAATATTTTTTGAAGAAGTAATAAAATTTACATTTATTGTCCAAAATTCTTCTGGATTAAATACTTCAATTTCATGTTCTCTTTCTGTTAACAATCTTAAAGCTACTGATTGAACTCTACCAGCTGACTTAGAGCCTGGTAATTTAGTCCATAATATTGGTGAAATGTTAAAACCTACTAAATAATCTAAAGCTCTTCTTGCCATGTAAGCGTCAACAAGTTGACCTTCAAGTGATCTAGGATTTTCTATGCCATTTATAACTGCTTTTTTTGTGATTTCGTTAAATACTACTCTTTCAATTTTTTTATCTTTAAGTATTTTTTTTTCATTTAAAAATTCTTTAACATGCCATGCTATTGCTTCTCCTTCACGATCAGGGTCTGTAGCTAAAATAATTTTATCAGAATCTTTTGCTACATCTGTAATTTCTTTTAAATATTTTTTAGAAAAACTATCTACTTCCCATATCATTTTGAATTTATTTTCTGGATCTACAGATCCATTTTTAGATGGTAAATCTCTTATATGACCGTAACTTGCAAGAACTGTATAATCTTTTCCTAAATATTTATTTATTGTTTTTGCTTTGGCTGGACTTTCAACAATGACTAAATTCATTATTACAAAAGTACATTAAAGACCTAGATAGTCAAATTAATAAATTTTTGTCTTAGATTCTGTCTTATTTATTAGGCGTTTTATATATAAAATTCCAACATAAGTCGCAACACCTTTCCCACCTCTTAACTTAAGCCAAACTGGAAAAACATGACCTATAAAAACTGATAAAGAAGCTAAGTATAGTTGATCATTATAATAAAAATTAACAAATAAAATAGGCACTACAGCTTTTAAAATATCTAAAGTTAATGTTAAGTATCCTATAAATTTATTTCCTGATCTTAAAACATTAGTTGCTCCAATATTTCCAGAACCTATTTTTCTTATATCTTTACCGACAAAAATTTTAGTTAGGATAAGACCAAATGGAATTGAACCAAATAAATAAGAGATTAAAATAATTAATGTAATTTCTAAATTTAACATTTAAATAATTCTACTCCATTAATAAAAGTGTTTAACACTTTACCTTGTAGTTTTTTGTCCTCTATGCAAGTATTTTTTGATTTTGATATCATTTTTTCTTTTTTAACTACCCATGGTTTGTATATATCAACAATGCAAAAGTCAGCATCACTTCCTACAGAAAGATTTCCTTTATTAATTTTTAAAATTTTAGCAGGGTTGCATGTAAGACACTCAATTATCTTATTTAATTTAATTGATCCGTTGTGAAATAATTCTAATGCAAGCGGTAAAAGAGTTTCTATACCAGAGGCACCTGTAGCGGCTTGAGAAAATGTTAATCTTTTTGACTCTTCATCTTCAGGTTTATGATCTGAGACAATAACATCTATCAAATTTTGGTTTATACCCTTTATTAGAGACAATCTGTCCTCCTCTGTCCTTAGAGGAGGGGATAACTTAAGGAAAGTACGAAAGTCTCCTATATCATTTTGGTTTAATGATAAATTATTAATTGAAACACCAGTTGTAAATTTTACAATTTCTTTTCTATTTTTAATTATTTCAACAGACTTTTCTGATGATATTTGAGCAATATGATATCTACAATTGAAATCCTCTAGCAAAGTTAAATCTCTTTCGATAATAATTTTTTCTGCGTAGTCAGGTATACCCTGAAGACCAAGTTTAGTTGCAATTATCCCGTCATTTACTTGTCCATCTTTTGATAACTCATTATCTTCTGCATGTTGTATTACTAATGCATCTAAATCAAAAGCAGATCTCATAATTCTAGACATTAATCTTGTATTTTGAATAGTTTGCGTACCATCTGTATAACCGATTATTCCTTTTTTATTTAAAAGTCCAAATTCATTCATATTAGTTCCTTCCAGATCTTTTGTTAAACTTGCAGTTGGAAATATATTAATTTTTGATTTATCTCTTCCTCTTCTCTTAAGAAAGTCAACCATAGAAACATTATCTATAACAGGGGAAGTATTTGGCATTGTAACAACAGATGTAACACCTCCAGCTAACGCTGCATTGCTCAATGTTCTAAAATTTTCCTTATATTCATAACCTGGCTCACCTACAAATACCCTCATATCAACAAGACCAGGAAATATAAATTTTTCATTAAGATCTGTATATTTTTCTCTTGAAGGAATATTATTCTGGTTTACTTTTTTACCTATAGCTTCAATTTTTCCATTTTCACCAATAATCAAACCGCCTATTTCATCTATAGAGTTTTTAGGATCTATTATTTTTGCATTTAAAAAATATTGTTTTTTCATCATTCACAAAATAACTTTAAACAAGCCATTCTTACAGCAACACCTAATTCAACCTGTTCTTTAATTACACTTTTATTAATGTCATCAGCTAATTTTGTATCAATTTCTATTCCCCTATTCATGGGACCAGGGTGCATAATAATTGCATCACTTTTTGCTTTCTCTAATTTATCTGGGGTAAGCCCATAATATTCATAATATTCTCTATTTGATGAAAGGAATGAACTTGTCATTCTTTCATTTTGTAATCTTAACATCATAACAATGTCACAATCTTTTACTCCTTCTTTCATATTTGTAAAAGTGTTGACACCAAATTTTTCTAGATCTTTTGGCATCAAATTAGATGGTGCAACTATATTTATGTCTGCACCCAACATATTTAATAAATAAATATTTGATCTAGCAACTCTTGAATGAAGTATATCTCCACAAATTGCAATTTTAAGACCTTCTATTTTATTTTTTTTCTCCATAATTGTTAAAGCATCAAGCAATGCTTGAGTTGGATGTTCTCTTCTGCCATCGCCTGCATTTAATACCGCACAGTTAACTTTTTGTGACAATAAATTTGAGGCACCCGAGTCTTGATGCCTTACAACAATAATATCAGGGTGCATCGCATTTAAAGTCATTGCAGTGTCTATTAAAGTTTCTCCTTTTTTAATTGCTGAATTAGTTATATTCATAGACATAACATCAGCACCCAATCTCTTTCCAGCAAGCTCAAATGAACTTTGAGTTCTAGTAGATGGTTCAAAAAATAAATTTATTTGTGTTTTACCTCTCAAGATATCTATTTTTTTATTTTTACTTTTGTTCAAAGCTATGAAGTTTTTCGATTCTGAAAGAATAGTCTTTACATCAGAGATCGATAGATCTTGAATACCTAGAAGATGTTTTTTAGAAATTTTAACAGCGTTTTTTGAATTGGCCATTAAAACTAACTCTATAACTTCAAAGCATGATTAATGCAAGCTTAATTATTAAGATAATCGATTGCGCCTTGTAAAATGAATGATGCAGCATTTTCATCAATTTTTTTCTCCCTTTTTGTTACATTAACGTCTAATTCTTTAGAGATATTAAATGCACCTTTGGTTGACATTCTCTCGTCCCAAAGCACAACATCAATTTCTAAGTTTTTTGATATCATATTTGCTTTATCGGTAACAGATTGAGCTGCTCTTCCTAAACTTCCATCCATATTAATTGGGAATCCAATTATAATTCCAGATACGTTATTTTCATAAATAATGTTTGTTAATTGATCCAATAGATATTGCATATTCTTATAATCTATCGTTTTAAAAGGAGTAGATACTTTTCTTCTATCGTCACAAATTGCTACACCTATACGTTTTGACCCTAAATCTAAACCAATTAATCTCGCATTACTGTCAATTTTTTTCTTAAGATTCTCAATAGTGATCATATTGTATTTTTCAGATTTAATGATAGTTTTTGATATTCATATCATATGACAATTGATCTTAAAACAGTAAAGCACATATCTAAATTATCTAGGATTTCAATCGATGATAATAAAGCTAAAAAATTAGGTAAAGATTTAAATTCAATTTTTTCTTTTATTGAAAAATTAAATGAATTAGATACAAAAAATACTGAACCATTAACCTCAATTGCTGAAACTACATTAAAACTACGTAAAGACGAGATAAAATCTGAAAATATCCGTGAAGATATCTTGAAAAATTCACCAGACAAAAATAAAGATTTTTTTGTTGTTCCTAAGGTTGTTGAATGATGTCAAATATAACAGATTTAAAATTAGTTGAACTTGTAGACAAAATTAAAAAAAAAGAATTATCATCAGCTGAGGTAACTATTGCTTTTATTAATAGATCACAAAAATCAAATAAACTTAATGCTTATATTTCTGAAAATTATGAAAATGCAATTAAAAAAGCAAAAATATTTGATCAAAAACCAGACTTTAAAAAAAAATTACCTGGTATACCTATTGCTGTAAAAGACCTTTTTTGTACAAAAAATATAAAAACGACAGCTGGTAGTAAAATTCTTGAAAATTTTATTCCAACTTATGAGTCTACAGTAACTCAAAATATTTTAGATGAAGGAGGTATTATAATTGGAAAGTTAAATTGTGACGAATTTGCAATGGGTTCTTCTAATGAAACAAGTTATTTTGGTAACGTTCAAAATCCAGTATCTGAGAATTTAGTACCTGGTGGATCTTCTGGTGGTTCATCATCAGCACTGGCTGCAAAATTAACTCCAGCAACAATAGGTACAGATACAGGTGGATCTATTAGACAACCAGCGTCCTTTACCGGTACAGTTGGTTTAAAACCGACATACGGCAGTTGCTCCAGGTATGGTATAGTAGCATTTGCATCATCTTTGGATCAAGCAGGACCCATGACTCATGATGTCAAAGATTGTTCTTTGATGTTCGAAATTATGAGTTCTTACGATACAAAAGACTCAACTTCTGTTGAATTCAAAAGAGAAAACTATCTAAACAATTTAAATGATAATATTAAAGGAAAAAAAATAGGCATACCAAAAGAATATAGAGTTGATGGAATGCCAAAAGAAATTGATGAGCTATGGGAAAAAGGAATAAAAATTATTAAAGAAAATGGAGGTCAAATTGTTGAGATAAGTTTACCTAATACCAACTATGCTTTACCAACATATTATATTGTAGCTCCCGCAGAAGCCTCATCAAATCTTGCTCGATACGATGGTGTAAAATATGGTTTTAGATCAAAAGGTGAAAATCTTATAGATATGTACGAAAAAACAAGATCAGAGGGTTTTGGTGATGAAGTGAAGCGAAGAATAATGATAGGAACATATGTTTTATCATCTGGTTATTATGATGCATATTATTTAAAAGCACAAAAAGTAAGAAGACTAATAAAAAATGATTTTGATGAGGCTTTTAAAAAAGTAGACGCTATATTAACTCCATCTACGCCTAGCTCTGCTTTTAAAATTGGAGAAAAATTAAACGATCCAGTATCAATGTATTTGAATGATATTTTTACAGTACCAATTAATCTTGCAGGCTTACCTGCTATATCAATTCCAGCAGGTCATGATAAAAAAGGTTACCCACTAGGTTTACAGCTTATAGGAAAGGCATTTGATGAGCAAAGTATTTTAAATATCGCATTTTCTTTAGAAAAAAATATAAGCTTTAAAAATCATATAACTGATTGGTGGATTAAGTGAGTAAGAATAATGTTGAATATCTTATATCAAGAAATGACAATAAGTATGAAGTTATTATTGGTCTTGAAGTTCATGCACAAGTCTTATCTGAATCTAAATTATTTTCAACTTCATCAACAAAATTTGGGTCTGAACCTAATACTCAAGTAAGTTTAGTCGATGCAGCATTCCCAGGAATGCTACCAGTAATTAATGAACATTGTATTAAACAAGCTATCAAAACAGGTATTGGATTAAAGGCTAAGATTAACAAAAGATCAATATTTGATCGAAAAAATTATTTTTATGCTGATTTGCCTCAAGGCTACCAAATTTCTCAATATAAAAATCCAATTGTAGGCGAGGGATCTGTTACATTAGATATGCCAAATGGTGAAAAAAATATCAGAATTGAAAGACTCCATTTGGAGCAAGATGCAGGAAAAAGTATCCATGATATAGATCCTCAAAACACATTAGTCGACTTAAATAGATCAGGTGTAGCTTTAATGGAAATAGTAAGCAAACCCGATTTAAGATCTTTAGACGAAGTAAATGCATATATTAAAAAATTAAGATCGATAATGAGATATTTAGGAACTTGCGATGGTAATATGCAAGAAGGCTCATTAAGGGCCGATGTAAACGTTTCTGTAAGAAAAAAAGGAGATAAAAAATTAGGTACAAGATGTGAAATTAAAAATGTTAATTCTATAAAATTCATGCAAATGGCAATAGATTTCGAGGCTAATCGTCAAGTAGATGTAATTGAAGAGGGTGGCTTTATTGATCAAGAAACAAGATTATTCGATACCAAAAAAAATGAAACAAGATCTATGAGATCTAAAGAAGACGCACATGATTATAGATATTTTCCAGATCCAGATCTTTTACCGCTTGAATTAAATGATAATTATATAGATAAAATAAAATATACTAGTTTCTGACTTTGAAATTTCAAAATATTTTGAGGATGTTTCAAAAAACTCTGATGTAAAATTAGCTACAAACTGGATAACGGGTGAATTATTTGCATTATTAAATGAAAAAAATATAGAAATAACGGAAAGTCCAATTTCCTCTAAAAATTTATCAAAATTAATTAATTTAATCAAAGATGGAACCATTTCAGGTAAGATTGCTAAATCTGTGTTTGAAATAATGAGAGATGGAGATAAAGATCCAATAACTATTGTAGAGGAAAAAGGTTTAAAACAACAAAGTGATCCTAAGGAATTGGAAAATATAATTAATAAAGTAATTTCTGAAAACCCAAAAAATGTTGAAGCCTATAAATCTGGAAAAGATAAATTATTTGGTTTTTTTGTTGGTCAAGTAATGAAAAATTCTGGTGGCAAGGCAAATCCAAAACTTGTTAATGAAATCCTAAAAAAAAAATTAAAGTAAAATGGGTTCTAACCTTAAGATCAATAAAGAAATTGAAAAATATATTAATGATAATTCATTAAAACTTCATCCAGTACAGAGAGAGATTATAGAATATAACGAAAATCTTGGTGAAATTAAAAAAATGCAAATCTCTATAAGCCAATGTCACTTCTTACATTTAATAATTAAAATTTATAATCCTACTAATATTTTAGAGCTTGGCACATTTACAGGATTAAGTACTTTAACAATGGGGCTAGCAATGAATAAAAATGCCTTTTTAACTGCAATAGACAAAAACAAGGATACATCGAATATTGCAAAAAATTTTTTTATTAAAGCTAATCTTGAAAAAAAAATTAATCTAATAGTAAGAAATGCAAACGAAAGCATAAAAGATTTAATTAAAAATAAAAAGATTTATGATCTTATATTTATAGATGCAGACAAGGAAAATTATATAAATTATTTTGAAAATTCTTTAAAACTATTAAATAAGTCAGGATTAATAATTACTGATAATGTATTATGGTATGGAGATGTTGTCGATAAAAATAAAAATGATAAATTAACTAAAATAATACGTGAATTTAATTCCTTTGTTTATAATGATCATCGTGTTGAAAGTCTTATTTTGCCTCTAGGTGATGGTTTATCTGTATGTAGAAAAATATAATGTTTGCTATTTTAGGATTTTATAAATTGTCTAACGAGGGTGTAAATAGCACTATAAGTTTTAATAATAATCAATACGATTTAATAAATAATCATTTAAAAAAAATATTAAATATTAAAAATTTTGATAATGAAAATTTGTCATTTTGTAATTATCAAGCCTTTCATAAGGGTAAAATAAAGATAAAAAAAGAATTAGTACCAATAGGCATTAAATTAAATAAAAGAATTTTAAATAATAAAATTGAACCTAAAAAATGGAATGACTTTATAAAAAAAAAAAATACAGTACTTATTGATACAAGGAAAGGTTTTGAATACAGGGTAGGTACATTTAAAGGTTCTATAAATCCCAAAATTAAAAACTTTAGAGATTTTCCAAAATTTTTTAAAACTTTAAAAAAAGATAACAATATTGCAATGTTTTGTACGGGTGGTATCAGATGTGAAAAAGCAAGTTTTTATCTTAAAAAAAGAGGTTTTAAAAATGTTTACCAGTTAAATGGAGGAATTATTAATTATCTTAATGTTATAGATAAAAAAAAAAGTATGTGGAAAGGTGATTGTTTTGTATTTGACAATAGAGTTTCAGTTAAACATGGTCTTAAACCAGGTAATTTAAAAATATGTGCAGGTTGCAGAGAACCAATTTCTAGTTCTGAAATTAAATCTAACAAATATGAAGAAGGTGTGACCTGTCCTAATTGCTTTAGTTTATTAAGTGATGATCAAAAAAAAAGATTTAGAATGAGACAACAACAAATTCAAATTCAAAAAAAATTGGGTAAAAAATATTTTTACCAGAGAGAATTTAAATAATATGGATTTACTTAAAGATAATATACCTTTACTGGTTCGTAAGTTAGCTTTACCTGCTATGGTTGGTATGCTTTTTCAAACATTATATAATATTGTAGATACTTTTTATGCAGGAAAAATATCTCCAGAAGCACTTGCAGCACTAAGTAAATCATTTCCAATTTACTTTATCTTAGTTGCATCCTCGATTGGTGTTACAGTTGCTGGAACATCTTTAATAGGTAATAGTATAGGTGAAAATAATAAAAAAAATATTTTAAACTATTTTACTCATATTTTATATTTTGCAATTTTAGTTTCATTATTAATAAGTTTTTTAGGACTTTCTTTTTCTGATGATGTTTTTCGATTAATGGTAACAACTAATGAAGTTACAAATCTAGGTCTGGAATACACAAATATTATTTTTTCTGGTTCAGTATTATTTATATTAGTCGTTGCATTAAACTCTATGCTTCATGCAGAAGGTGATACAAAAACTTATAGAAATGTTTTGATTTTATGTTTTTTTATTAATTTAATATTAAATCCAATTTTAATTTTTGGATTATTTTTTTTTCCTGTATTAGGAGTAAAAGGTATAGCAATATCAACTATAGTCTCTCAACTTGTTGCGTTTATTATAATTCTTTTAAAAGTTGTTAATAATAAGAAAGTAAAAGAAATAACTATAGAATACTTTAAACCGAAATTATTCTATTTTATAAATATTTTTTTCACATCTATGCCAATAATAGTATCAATATTTGCATACTCTATAACATCTGCAATTGTGTTAGCCTATATAGGACAATCAGGTGAATATGCTGTAGCGGGTTACGGAGCAGGTACTAGATTAGAGCAGGTTTTGTTGTTACCTATTTTAGGTATTAATACTGCAATAATATCTATTATATCGCAAAATTTTGGAGCCAATCAAATAGATAGAATTAAAGAGGCCTATTTTACATCAATAAAATATTCTTTTTTTATAATGTTAATTTCTGGACTAATTTTATATTTATTTTCAGATTTATTTATGAGTTTTTTTTCAAAAGATCCAATTGTATTAGAATATGGCTCAAATTACTTAAAAATATGTGCTTTTATACTGCCAGCATATCCAATTTTTTTTCTTTCTAACGGTTTATTTATGGCAATAAAGAAGTCTGAAAATGCCATGATCTCAAATTTATTTAGAAACGGTTTTAATCCACTATTAGTCTATTTTATTGCAAAATACTTTAATGCATCATTTGAATCTTTTTTTTGGATTTGGGCGGCTGTAAATTGGATTTTTTCACTAACCTATTTAAGCATTTTAATATTTTACTTAAAAAATAAATTATATAAACCTAGCACTATCGTTAATCCACAACCATAAATCTTCTGAAAATGACCTTCTTACAAAAAGATTTAAGTTATTGTCTTCTTTATGATGAAGAATTACATCTATATGATTAACTATTGTTTGAGCAACTGACCCTTTTTTATTTTTAAAATCATTAAAATTATAAGGACAACTTTTTGATAATAAATCATATACTTTATTTCCATTTAGATTAATCATTACCCAATGATCAGAAACATTTGTTACAGCCCCTTGATTTAATTTTGAAATTTCATTAAATAATTTATCTTCCAAATTTGTTTGATCATCCAAACTCATCTCTTTATCATTAGAGTAAATTAACCACTCATCTATACTCAACCACAATAAATTAAATTTTTCGTTTCCAGATGAAGTATTTGCTTCATTTGGTGGTAAAATTGATAATATTTTCCCAATTTTTGTAGAGAATTCCCTTTTATTACTTCTAAGGTTAATTTTAATTATAGGCTCAACTTCAATAATATTTAGATCATTGTATTTTTTTTCTTCCTTAATTGGTGAATTAAAATTAAGCATTTAATCTTTTATTTTCCTTATCATAAAAAACAGTGTCAGTAATAGTTACATTAATATTTTTATTTTCCATAGGAACTATTAATTTTTTACCTTTTAATTTTTTTCCACTCCTTACTACAGCTAGAGCAATAGATTTATTAAGATTTGGACTAAAATAACTAGAGGTAACATGACCTAACATTTCTATTGGCTTATCTAAGCTTTCAACAAGTTGTGCTCCTTCTTCTAAAACTTCCTTTGGATCATCTGTTAATAAACCAACTAATTGTTTTCTATCCTCTCTTATCGTATCACTTCTGTATAATGATCTTTTACCTATAAAATCATATTTCTTTTTTCCAATAATCCAGTCCATTTGAAGGTCTGAAGGTGTTAATGTTCCATCAGTATCTTGACCGGTAATTATAAAACCTTTTTCAGCTCTTAGTAAATGCATAGTTTCAGTTCCATATGGTGTAATATTAAATTCTTTACCTGCTTTTATACATCTTTCCCAAACATCTTTCGCGTAATTTGACTGAACATTAATTTCGTAACTATGTTCTCCAGTAAAACTTATTCTCATAATTCGACAATTAACATTATTTATTTTTGAATTTTTAAAGGACATGTGTGGGAAACTTTCATCTGAAAGATCTAAACTTGGTATTATTTTTTTAATAATTTTTTTAGAATTTGGTCCGCAAATGCTCATTGTTGAATATTGATCTGTAACAGTAGTTAAATATACATTTAATTCTGGCCATTCTGTTTGTAAATAATCTTCAAGTTTTGATAAAACGTTGGCTGCACCACCGGTTGTGGTTGTCATTATATAATGATTTTCTGCAAGTCTTGTTGTTACACCATCATCATAAACCATACCATCTTCATTTAGCATTAAACCATATCTACATTTGCCTATGGCAAGCTTTGACCATGCGTTTGTATAAACTCTATTTAAAAATTCAGATGCATCTTCGCCCTGAATATCAATTTTTCCTAAAGTAGAGGCATCAAGTATGCCGGCACTTTCTCTTGCTGCCTTACTTTCTCTTTGCACAGCTTGATGCATTGTTTCTCCATTCTTTGGAAAATACCAAGGTCTTTTCCACTGTCCGACATTTTCAAATTCTGCTTTGTTTTTCACATGCCAATCATGAATAGCTGTTCTTCTTGTATGGTCAAAAAACTTACCAACATTTCTTCCTACTATTGCTCCAAATGTTAACGGTGTATAAGGTGGTCTAAAGGTAGTTGTACCTAGATCACCCATATTTGTACCAGTTGTATCAGCGATTATACCCAGTGCATGCATATTTGACAGTTTACCCTGGTCAGTTCCCATTCCTGTTGTAGTATATCTTTTTACATGTTCTATTGATTTAAAGCCTTCTCTTAGAGCTAGTTTTACATCTTTAGCAGTTGAGTCATTTTGGAAATCTAAGAATGGCTTTGTTTTAGATATAGGTTTATTCGAGGGTAACAACCAAATATTTCTTTTTTGTTTTTCTTTTGAACATTTAATATTTAAATTATCAAAATCATTTTTATCTATGCCAAGAAAAATTTTAATATTTTTTACAGTATTATTTATAACATCATCCAATTCAAAGTCTCCATTTGACGACCCGACACTAATTTGATTTGATGGAGTTTTATTTTCATCAGGGATAAACACATTATCATTATTCCTAAATTTTAATTTTCCACCTGATTGAGTAAATAAATGGACCATTGGTGTCCATCCACCAGAAATTCCTAAACAATCACTTTTATAAGTAATTTTATTACCAACAACACTCTCACCATCTTTTGATAATTTCATAACATCGAAAGATTTAATTCTTTTGTGCCCATCTGTATCAATTACAGTATATCCTTTTAATATTTTAATACCTGATTTTTCTACTTGTTCAGAAAGTATAGAGTTAGAATTTTCCCTAATATCAATAATTACTTTAACATTAACCCCACTTTTATTTAATGAAATTGCTGTTTCATAAGCACTATCATTATTGGTGAATAATGAAATATTTTTTCCAGTCTTTACTCCATAGTAATCAATATATTTTTTTATAGATGATGATAAAATTATACCGGGTCTATCATTATTACTAAAAACTAAAGGACGCTCAATAGCGCCAGTTGCTATTACCACTTTTTTTGCTCTTATTTTCCACAACCTTTGTCTAATATTTCCTTTTCTTTTTTTTAGACTTATAGAAAATGTAAAACCCCATTAAAGAGGAAAATAAAAA
>LULE01000711.1_pt1 | contig 15338 bp, 17 predicted proteins | sample 728231 | NCBI WGS metagenome assembly LULE01 (sample SAMN03860297, study PRJNA289734) | marine metagenome | biome: seawater column; feature: ocean; material: water; isolation source: Red Sea water column Station 192 - depth 10m | place: Saudi Arabia: Red Sea | collected 2011-10-15 | depth 10 m | reverse complement strand
ACTATATAACTTAAAAAAAATTACAATAAATAGTCATGAACATGTTCATACAATTCCATGGATTTATAGGTATTTATATAAACATAAAAACATAAAAAATATAAGATATATAGATGAAAATTTTTTTTTTGTGAAAAAAAAAATTTCAATATTTGAATTGATACGTAATTATTTAGCTTTTATTTTTGTAAAAGTATTGAACATTTTTAATAAAAAAAAAAGTAATAAATACTTCATTGGTTTAATCTATTCAAATAATATGTGCAGAAAAGTTTATAATAAAATAATTAACAAATATTCTTATTCTAATATTGAAATACTTTTTCATCCTGGAGGTGGGAATAAAAACGAAATTGATTATTTTTCAAGTAAAAAATATTATAATTACTTTACATCAAAAAAAAGAATAAATGAATTTAATGAGCTATACAAAATTAAATAAAATTTTGATTATAATAGATGAAACTAATTTTTATCATCCATATTTTTTTTTAGATTTGTACAAAAGGTTAAAATTAAATAAATTTAAGATTTCTGTAGGCTTAATAACTAAAGTTAAAGATGCCAATTCTATTGAAAAGTATTTACTAAAAAATATTCTAAAGCTTAATTTAATTGAAATTATTAAGCTAGGTTTAAAGAAAATTTTTTATTCTGCTACAAAAAATATTTCAAGTAAATTTAATTTTTTTTTTAGTGTTAAATCTATAATTATAAAATTTAATATTGATTTTTTTGAAATCAAATATGATATTAATAATGAAAAATATATAAACAAAATTAACAATATTAATCCTGATTTAATTATCTCAAGTTGTTCTTTAATATTTAATAAAAAAATTTTATCTTTACCCAAATTTGGATGTATAAATAGACATTCATCTTTATTACCATCTAACGCTGGCGTTTATTCTGTTTTTCACTCTATTTCAAAAGGTGAAAAATATTCTGGTGTAACTATTCATAGTATGACTACAAAAATCGATCAAGGTAAAATTTTAGCACAAAAAAAAATTTTAAATAAAAATAATAATTTATCGAAAATTTATAAAGAATGCTTCCTAAACAGTGCTGAACTTATACTAGTTGCTATTGACAATTTAATGAATAATAAATACCTAAAAAACAAATATAAAAAAAGTTATAATTCCTTCCCTAATGATAATGACTGGGTTGCATTCAGAAAAAATAAAGGCAAATTTATATAATAAATTTAAAATTTAAGTCTGAAAAACTTAATTTTTCCTTTAAATAAAATATAGATTAGGTGAATTGAGTGGAAATCTCATTTTTTCAATACTTTTAGTATATAAGGGGTCATTTTGTTCGTGGAAAAAAAATTATATTAGAATAGGGTACTTATTCATAATATTTAAAATTTATAGTGAGTTAAAAGAGTTTAAATTTTAATTATTTGATTAAAATAAAATATATTTGTATGAATAGTAATGACCTTAATAAATTATAAAGATAAAATTAATGATTTAGTTACCAATTATTATCAAGATTTTCATTTATCAAAAAAAAAAATAATACCAAGTAAAGATTATATTCCAGTTACAATAAAAACTTTCGATGAAAAAGAAATTATAAATTTAGTCGATTCCTCTTTAGAGTTTTGGCTTACTTCAGGAAGATATAATGACCAATTTCAAGAAAAGCTTAGAAAATTTACGACTATTAAATTTTGTTCTACTGTCAATTCTGGTTCATCAGCTAATTTAATTGCACTTTCTTGTCTGACATCAGAAAAAATTGGAAAAAGAAAATTAGAAAAAGGAGATGAAGTCATAACTGTAGCTTCAGGTTTTCCTACAACAATTAACCCTATATTACAGAATAATTTAGTACCTGTTTTTCTCGATGTTAAGTTAGGGCATTATAATTTAGATTGCTCTCAGCTCGAAAACTCTCTTTCAAAGAAGACTAAAGCAGTAATGATAGCTCATACATTAGGTAACCCTTTTGATATTAAAAAAGTGCATGATTTTTGTAAAGAAAATAACCTTTTTTTAATTGAAGATTGCGCTGATGCTCTGGGTGCAAAATATGATGGTAAAATGGTTGGTACTTTTGGAAATATAGCAACAACAAGTTTTTATCCGGCTCATCATATTACAACTGGAGAGGGTGGAGCAGTTATGACAAACAGTAATCTATTAAAATTTATCATAGAGTCATTCAGAGACTGGGGGAGGGACTGTTATTGTGATCCTGGTGTTGAGAACACTTGTTGTAAAAGATTTGAATGGCAATTAGGTGATCTTCCACATGGGTATGACCATAAATATATTTACAGTCATGCCGGCTATAATCTAAAAATGACAGATATGCAGGCAGCAGTTGGAGTGTCACAATTGGACAAAATTGAAAATTTTATCAATAAAAGAAGAATTAATTTTGATAGGTTAAAATCAGCTTTTAGCCATTTAAATGATTATTTGATATTACCAGAATATGAAGAAAAAGCTGAGCCATCATGGTTTGGTTTTCCTTTGACAATAAGGGATGATAGCCCAGAAATTAGAAAAAACCTTATGAAACATTACGAACAAAATAAAATTGGAACTCGTTTATTATTCGGTGGTAATATAATTAAACAACCGTACATGAAAAACAGAAATTACCGGGTAGTCGGTGATTTAAAAAATTCAGATAAGATAATGAATAGCACTTACTGGATAGGTTTACACCCTCAAATTAATGAGGAACATATAGAGTACATGTTTGAAATAACAAAAAAGTTTTTTAAAAATTGAAAACTGTTTTATTAACTGGTTCTAATGGATTTCTAGGAGAAAAAATCAAAAACTTTTTATCTGATCAAGGTTATTTAGTAGTCTTACCTTTAAGGAAAATAAAAAGATCAAACAAAAAAGGAAATTTTATACTAATAAAAAAACCGCAATCAAAAAAAGAGTTTTATTCTTTGTTTTCTAAATACAAATTTGAATATGTAATACATTGCGCTGGTTATTATGTTAGAAATCATCAATTTAGTGATATAAAAAAATTAATTGATTGTGACATCAATTATTTAAACAATTTACTTGACTCAATGGCCAAGTTTAATACCAAGAAATTAATAACTTTTGGAACCTATTTTCAATTTTTTAGTGGTAATAAATTTTCACCAAAGAATTTATATGCTACTTACAAACAATTAATATTTACTCTATCAAAATACTATTACTTACAGTTTAGTATAAGTCATATTCAACTAATATTATTCGATACATATGGCTCAGATGATAACAGAGATAAGATTATACCTACTTTAATAAAATCAAGCCCATCAAGACAATTAAAATTAGGTAATAAAAAAAATTTATTTTATCCATTACATGTTGATGATTTACTAAGTGGAATAAAAAGATCTATGAATTTATTAGATTTTAAAAATAAAATTTATGCGCAGTATAGTTTAAGAGGAAATCACACCACCTTAATTCAATTGGTTAATATTATTGAGAAACTCAGGGATATAAAGTTAAATATCAAATGGTCAAAAAATAAAATAAATTCAGAAAAATTTAATGATTTTCAAATTAAAAAACTTCCCAAATGGATACCTAAAATAAAAATTAAAAAAGGATTAAGTTTTCTTATACCTTAGATACCATGAAAATTAAAGATGTTGTCACATTTAAATTAGAAAAATTTATTGATAAAAGAGGATCTTTTTTAAAAATTTTTTCAAAAGATTTTTTGCTTAAAAATTATGGATTTGACTTTAAAGTTGAAGAGTTCTTTTATTCTGTTTCTCGTGAGAAAGTCATAAGGGGAATGCATTTTCAAAAAAAACCTTATGAACAAGCAAAAATTATTTATGTTACCAAAGGTTCTATAACTGACGTTTTGCTTGATTTAAGAAAAGACTCTAAAACTTATTTACACTATGACTCAATAAAACTTAATTCTGAAACCGATATGTTTTTATATATTCCAAGAGGTATTGCACATGGTTTTTTGACCAACGAAGAAAATACCATTGTTAATTATTTAGTAGATAACGTTTATTTTGATAAAAAGGAAGATGGTATTTTATGGAATTCTTTTGGTTATAATTGGAAAATTAACGATCCGATTATATCTGATAGAGATAATAGCTTTCAAACATTAGATGAATATTTAAAGTAAAATTTTAGTTTAGTTCTTCATCTATTATGTATCTTGGTCTTTTTATAACCTGCAAATAAATCAATGATATATATTTTGCCAATATTCCCAAAAATATAAAACTTACACCAAAATAAAATGTAAGTAATACTATTATTGTAGTCCAGCCCGGAGGTAATACAGCGTTATTCAAGTATTCAAATACATGAAAAATTGTTAATAAAAATGATATTAATGACATTGTAAAACCAAAATAAATAAAAAATTTTATAGGTAGAAAAGAAAAACTTAAGATGCCATTATACGCAAATCTTAATCTAGAAAATAGATTGAATTTTGAGACACCATTTTTTCTTTCAAGTGCCGTGTAAGATATAGATGTTTGCTTAAATCCAACCCATGAAATAATACCTCTTAGAAAAAAATTTTGTTCAGAAAAATTTGAAACAATATTCATTCGAACTTTTTCAGAAATAAGCCTAAAATCAGCTCCATAAGTTTCCATACTTAGACCAGTTAACTTATTAAAAATCTTATAAAAAATAAAACTTGTAATTTTATTAAAAATAGAGACATCTGATGAAAAAACTCTTTTTGTGTTGACTATATCAAAACCTTTGCAATAAGTTTCAACCATTTTTTTTATTAAATTTAATGGATGTTGAAGATCACTATCAAGCATAATTGTAACATCACTATTTTCTACTTGATTCAAACCACACAGTAATGACTGTTGGTGGCCAAATCTTTTTGAAAAAAGTATAATTTTTAATTTTCTATCTTTCTTAGCTAATTTAGATGCTAAGTTAAAAGTATTATCTTCGGAAGGATCAATAACTAAAATTATTTTTGAATATTTTATTTTATTTTTTATTAGATATTTAATAAGGGACTCATAAAAAAAATTGATATTTTCACCTTCGTTATATACTGGAGCGACAATTGAGATTTTTAAGTTGTTAATTTTTTTATTCAATACTTAATTTTTTAAAAAGGGATTTATAATTATCATTAGCCTCATCATAATCTTCAGGTCTTCCTAAATCAAGCCAATATCCGTTAAAGGTGTAGGAATTAATTGTAATTTTTTTATTTAAAAGATAGTTAATAAGATCATCAAATGAAAACTTTTTATTTTTGGGAATATATTTTAATATTTTTTTATTAAATAAATTTATACCTATACATACATTTCTTTTTATAGTTGGTTTTTCACTAAATTTTAATATTTTACTATCTTGAGTTTCTATAACTCCAAAATCTATAGGGAATTTTTTTTGTTTTGTTATTACAGTCATTAAAGAATTATTATTTTCATGAGTTTTAAAAATTTTCGCGTAATCTATATCACAAATTAAATCTGAATTCATAACTAAAAAATTTTTTGGTAAATTTTTTTGTATTTTCAGCGGCCCAATGGTACCTAATTCTTCTTTTTCAAATGAATAATTAATTTTAATATTAAATTTTTTTCCATTTCCAAAATAAGATTTTAATAAACTTCCCATATGGTTAGCTGCAATAATAATTTCTTTATAGCCATTCTTTGCTAACTGCATGATTATTATTTCTAAAACTGCAAATTTACTTCCAACAGGCACTAATGGTTTTGGTATTAAAGAAGTATAAGGCCTAAGTCTTATTCCTTTGCCACCTGCAATAATTATTGCGAGCATTTTCTATTAAATATAATATTTATTTGCATCATATTTTAAAAATATATTTTTATTTAAAAACCAATCTATTGTTTCTTTTAAACCTTTTTTTAAGTCATACTTTTTTTTATTCTTAAATAAAGAGTTAAATTTTTTATTGCAACCAATTAATTTATTAACTTCAGATTTCTTTGGTCTTATTCTTTTTTTGTCACTTTGTATAATATATTTTTTATTCATTAACTTAGATATTATATCTACTAATTCTCTTATTTTAATACCCTGTCCAGAACATATATTCGTTACATTACCAATTGTCTTCGTTGATTTAGATATTTGAAACATAGCTTCTACAACATCGTAAACATAATTAAATTCCCTTATTGTATCCACGTTGCCTAATTTTATTATATTACCATTTGTAAATTGATTTATTATTGTTGGTATTACAGCTCTAGCTGATTGCCTTGGTCCAAATGTATTGAATGGTCTAACTATTGTTATTGGAAAACCAAAACTATTGAAGTAAGACAAACCTAAGTTGTCAGATGATATTTTACTAGCACTGTAGGGTGACTGAGGTTGAAGTGGATGTTTTTCATTAATTGGTGTATATAACGCTGAACCATATACTTCAGAAGTTGAGGTTAGTATCAATTTTTGAAGTTTTTTATTTTTAAAAAAAATATTCAATAAATTTTGCGTCCCATTAATATTAGTGGATACATATGAATTCATAGCAGTATATGAGTATGGAATTCCAATTAATGCTGCTAAATTGAAAATTGTATCTATATTTTTGGTATTATGATAAATGAAACTTTCATCTCTAATATCACCATTTATTACGTTAATATTTTTTAGAACATATTTATCAATATAATCTAACCACCCATTTGTTTGAAAAGAATTATAATAAGATAAAGCTGTTATATCATAACCTTCTTTTGTTAATAATTCTGTAAGATGGCTGCCAATAAAACCATCAGCACCAGTAATGAATATTTTTTTCATAATATATATAAATATATCAAAGATTACAAAATTGCATCTAAGAAAAAATAATAGAGTCTATTTTCGTTTTTAAATATTTTTTCAATACTAAACAAAATTTATCATATTCATCTTTATATATTTTTTTCATAGTATCTTTATTACTTCTAAGGTCTTTGCAAATATAGTTAATTAGATTATTAGATATTATGAAATCATCTAAACTTTTTAAAAATTCACATTTTTCTTTATATCGAAAATTTAAAGCAATATTAATTCCATTATCTGAAAATGATAAATATCTTTTTTTGCCTCGACTAAATTTACAGACACAAAGAAATATAAAAATATTATATTTTTTAATATTATTTTCAATAGTATCGCAAAATTTATCCCAAATTTTGATAGGAACTATAAATTGTATTTCTATCATATTTAAATTATTAGCAGCATCAAAATAAATTTGTTTTTTATTTGAAAAATTATTTTCAATGATTGTTTGGTAAGTATTATTATTAATTTTTTGATTATTAAAAAAATAAAAAAAATAATTCATAAATTTAATTATGTATTTACCAAAAATGTTATAAAAATTTGATTTTTTTGATCTATATATCGCATTTTTCAAATATGAATTATCTTTGTTTTTTTCTTTTTTATATTTCTCATATTTTTCTGTAAAAATAAATCCACGCCCAAATGAATTTTTATTATTTAGGTCATTCCAGGTGTACAACGAGTCATATTTTAGAAAAAATTTTTTATCATAATATTTAGCTACACTTCTTAGAGAATTTATTTTTTTTTTTTTAACTTTTACTATTTTATTTTCTATCTTCTGTATTTTTAATTTTGCATTAAAAATTATACCAGTTAGTCCTAATCCGCCAATTGTTGCATAAAATAAGTCTGGTTTATTTTTTTTTGATATTTTTTCTATTGTTTTATTGTAGAATAATTCTATCTCAATAATATTGTCACCAAAATTTTTATATAAGAATTGATTTTTCCCATGAGCATTATTCGCTATTGCCCCACCTATTGTTATTTCAGGGTGTGATGGGATATTAAATAATGTATAACCTTTTTTTGAAATTTCATTTATTACTTCACCTATAGTTAAAGAACTACTTACATTCAATGTATTCCTTTGAGTATCAATTTCTAAATTATAATCATTAATTTTTATTCCTAAACCATTTGTAAAAGAAACTGGTGCATATGATAAATGGTTTCCTTGACCCAATTTTTTTGATTTAATTTTTTTTATTTCATTTTCACTAGACAATTTGATGTATTTATTATTATTTTCTATTCCTCCAGTAAAACTTTGAATTTTTTCTGTATATACTTGGTTTTTCATATGTAACTTTCCCAAAATCTAATATTAATTTTTATGATGAAAAAATCTATAGATAAAAATTTATGAGCAATAATAACAACTTTTTATCTTCATCTAGAAGATGGTGGAACTATAATATATCTTGATAACCAATATTACTATCCTTGTATAAATTATTATTGATAAAACTAAATGTTTTATCAAACCCCTTGTTTGATAAATAATTTGATACAACAATAATTTTTTTTTGTTCTAATTTTGAAATATTGAAGTTAAAATTTAAATATCCAAAAAAATTAAACATTTATGAGATATTAAATTGATGAATAAAAAATTTATTTTGCATGTGATTCCATCTTTTTATCCTGCAGTTAAATATGGAGGACCAAACATTAATTTACATAAAATGTCATTAGCAATGTCAAAATATCAAACAATAAAAGTATTCACTACTGATAAATCTTTGAGTAATAAATTCATAAACAAAGAAATTAGCTATAATAAAAATTATAAAGTTTACTATTTTAAAATTTTTAATAATGCAAAAAGTAAATTTTATTTTTCCCTTTCTTTTATATTTGCTTACTTAAAGATACTCAACAAAAATTATGTTATACATTTACACACATTATTTCAGTTTCCTTGTTTATTTATACTTTTCATTAACTTATTCATTCGTAAAGATTTAATAATTTCTTTTCGTGGTACTTTTTCACCTGAAACATTAAATAAGAATATTTATAGGAAAATATATAAAAAATTATTTAAAATATTTTGATTATAAAATAATACCAAATGGAATTGATTTAGAAAAACCTATCTTATTTAAAAAAAAATATGACACAAAGAAAATTAATCTTATTTATTTTGGTAGATTAGATAAAAAAAAAAATATTCACAAGATAGTCGACAATATTAGGTATTCTAAAAATATTTACCTTGATTTATATGTATTTATAAATGATAGCGTGTATTTTGAAAATCTTAAAAAAACCATAAATTACAATAAACTAAATAAAAGAATAAATTTTAAATCACCTTTCCAAAATATAAAATATTTAAAAAAGATAATTCAATACTACGATTTTTCTGTATTTCTGTCAGATAAAGAAAATTTTTGTAATTCAGCATTAGAGTCTTTATATCTTGGATTACCAACAATTATGAATAAAAATATAGGTCTTTCATACTATTTTAAAGAAAATGAGGAATATGTTAATGTTAAAAACATAAACAATTTAGTTACAATTTTAAATACATATAATACAAAAAAAATTAATAATTTAAAAAACGCAGTTTTTAATAAATTGTCTACTTTTCATTTTAGTCATATATCAAAAAAATATTTTGAATTTTATGAAGTAACTAACAAATAATGTTTTTAATTTATTCTTTAATAATGATTTTGTTTTCAATATCAATCTTTAAATTTGCAAGTTATTATAATATTGCTTTAGATAAAGATTTTAGTAAGCCGCAAGCAATACATAAATTATCAAAACCTAGAATTTTGGGATTACCAGTATTTGCTATATTGGTCTATCTATTTATATCTAAACATTTAATTTTTGTATATTTTTTATTAGTTTTATTTTCAATCATTTGTTCATTTCCAGGATTATTAGATGACTTTGGTATTAATATAAGACCCTCTCTTAGATTTATTTTTCAAGCATTATTTATTTCCTCTCTCTTTTTTTTATCAGACTCTTTAAATCCCATAGATAAGTTAGATTTTCTCCCTTCAATTTTTGACAATTATATTTTCTTGAATTTTTTTACAATTTTTGCAATCTTAACAATTGCAAATTCATTTAATTTTATGGACGGTTGTAATGGTTTGATTATTCTATATTCATTATTAATATTTTTTGTTTTATTAACATTATCTAACAATTACTTTTTATCAATATTTTGCATCTTACTAATTATATATTTGACTATAATTCTCTTCTTTAATTTCCCAAATGCAAAAGCATTTCTTGGAGATTTTGGTGCTTATTTCCTTGGTTTTATATTATCATTTTTAGTAATTTATGTTTCAAATAATAGAGATTTATTAAACTTTGATTTAAACGAATGGTTTTTTGCTACCCTATTTCTTTACCCATCTTTTGAAATCTTTACAACTATAACAAGAAGACTCATAAGTTTAAAATCTCCTTTTTACCCCGATAACCTGCACTTTCATTCAATTCTTTATAGATTATTAGCTTCTAAGTTTGGTAATAAAGAGGCAAATTACTCAACTTCATTAATAATTTTTCTAATCAATATTTTAATTTTAATATCATTGTTTTTTATTCCAATTAATTATTATTATTTAAATTATTTAATCGGCTTCGCATTATTTTTTTTATTAAGATCATTTTTAAAAAATAAGTTATTTAAACTAGGTTTACAAAAATAAAGCATAATACCAATAATTAAAAAATTAGTAACAGCGATTCTATTCGTAAAAAAATTTCCAGCTGATGAAAGTGGCCATATAATTACAATAAATGATACTAGAAAACCATTTAATTTTGATTTATGTAACCCTGATTTTATAGACTTAATTAATATAAAACTTATTAATATTATGAAAGAAAACATACCAATTAGGCCACTTTCAGACAAAATCTCAAAATACACATTATGCGGATGTGTACTACATGACTCACTCTTTGAAATAACCTTATTTCTAATATTTTCTTTTTTACAGTGTAATCTAAAGGTTTTGTGCCCTGATCCAAAAAACTTATTTTCTTGAAATATATAGTAAGCTGACTGAAAATGTGCTCCGTGACCAGAGTCCATAAACTTTGTTTTTTCACTCATACCTGCAGATAAGATAAAATTATTTACTCTTCCTTTTACTTCATCAAATAAGATAAAAGCTATTACAAATACTAGTAATAAAGATACAGAATATAAAATTATAATTTTAAAATTTGTGTAATTAAAGATAAATAAAAAAAATAAACCAACACCAAATAATATGAATGACATTCTTTCACCAGAAAATATAATTGCCAATTCGTATAAAATGATGAAAGTAAATACTAATAAATTTTTTTGCTTGTACATATAATATCCAATAATTGGAAGACCGAACTTAAGAATGTAAGCACCTGCAATAAGTTCATCTCTAAAGAAGCTACTTGCTCTGGCCATACCGTGTTCAGGATTAATTGGTATCCCTATAACATTATATTTAAAAATAAATTGAAACATTAGGTCAAAAGATAAGATTGAAGTAACAATTACAAGAAACTTAATAATATTATCGATATTTAAATTAGCGTAAGTGCAAATGAAAAAGGCAAATAAAAAATACCTAATATTTATAAGCTGTTCTATGAATGGCTCTGGAAAATATGGACTAAAAAAGTTTGGTAGTAGCAATAATAAAAATGTCAAAATTAATAAATAAAAATTTTCATCAAGTTCTTTTGACTTAAATATATAATATGTTGCAATTAAGGCTAATAAAGAGCAGAGTAAATCAGGTATAGCAGGTCCAAAAATTAAAAAAATAATGATTAAGTAAATAATTACATCTAAATATAATTTTTTATTATAAAGATTTAGAATATTCGAGAAATTCATTAACTACTTTTGATTACTATTTATATATTATTTAACTATGTATGAAAATTTTAATTACCGGATCTTCAGGTTTTATAGACTTTAATCAAATTTTACACTTATCTGAAAAATTAGATAAATTACTTGTTATTGATGCATTTAATGATTTAATTTATTCTTCGATACCAAAAATTTAGGTCAAATTATTTTAGACAAATTAAAATAAGCACAATATTTTGTTGAAATACATCAAATTTACGATTGGTCAATCAAAAATAAATAATTTAATTGATAATAATATGGTAGCCTCGGGCGGACTCGAACCGCCACGGGAATAAATCCCACTGGATTTTAAGTCCAGACTGTCTACCATTCCAGCACGAGGCCAATAAGTAATAATGTATATATTATTTATTTAAATTATAAAAAGATAAATTAAATAAAATATTCTATTGTTTTTTTAAGCCCTTGTTCTAGGTTTATTGAAGGCTCCCACTTTAAAACTTTTTTTGCTATTGAAATATCAGGCTTCCTTTTTCTACCTATGTTTACAGGTAGATGATATTTTTGTTTAAAAAATAATTTTATTAATCCATCAATTAAATCACTTACATAGCAAAAAGATCTAGTTTTTGAAGATTTCCCATATATTTTAATATTTTTATTAAGTAATGCTTGATTAATAAAATTAGAAACTACTCGGCCATCTTTTTTACTCATCCTGGGACCATATGTATTAAAAATTCTAGCAATTCTTATATCAACTTTATGTTGATTTTTGTAGTCACTAAATAGTGTTTCACTTATTCTTTTACCTTCATCATAACATGACCTTGGGCCTATAGTATTTACATTTCCCCAATAATTTTCTTTTTGAGGGTGCATCAAAGGATCACCATATATTTCACTAGTCGATGCTAAAAGAATTGGAATTTTTAATCTCTTTGCCATTCCTAACATATTAAAACTACCTATAAAGCATGTTTTTACTGTTTGTATGGGATCTTCTTGATATTTAGGTGGAGATGCAGGACATGCTAAATTAAATATACCATCGACCTCTAGGTATATAGGTGTACAAATATCATGAATAATTAATGAAAATTTTGGATTATTTAATAAATGAGCTATGTTTGATTTTTTACCAGTATGTAAATTGTCTAGGCAAATTACACTGTGCCCAAGGCTAATTAACCTTTCACACAAATGTGATCCTAAAAAACCACAGCCACCCGTAACTAAATATTTTTTCATTTATAAAATTATAATTTTTTTAAATATCTAAAAATATCTATAAAATACTATTAGTAAACTCTTTATTATATATATTCTCATATGTTTTTTTATTTAACAAAATATCACTTAAATCGTTATATACATTCTTTTTATCTAGAGTTTTAATTGATTTAATAAATTTATTTTTAGACTTTAAAATTATTTTATGTTTATCGTCAATATCATTTTCAATATCTTCTACTTCAAACATAGATAAAGGACTTAACTCAATGTTAAAATTTTTAAACGAATTTAATCTATTGTCTTTATCTAGAAGAAAACAAATAAAATCTGTTTGATTATTATTATTTATAAAAGCAGAAAATCCAAAATGAGATACAGGTTCATAAGTTTCTTTTTTTTCAAAAAAACCTTTTTCCTCATTCCAAAAATATTGACTTTTTGGTAATAATTGAAACTCATTATAGTCTAAATTTTTGTATAACAAAATACCATCTGAAAACAATGTAAAAACATTTTCATTTTCTTCATAAGAGTTATAAATTTCTAAATAATTACTTTCTATTAAACTTCTATTTAAATTTTTATAAATTTTAGAAAGTAAATCTAATTTAGACTCTACTGCAATATCAGTAAATTTGAATTCATTAGTATCTAAAATATGATTAGTAAATTTATATAAATTTTCTTTAGATTTGATACTAAAACCTAAAGTATATTTTACTTGATCGTAATGATTAACTAAATCCTCAAAGTTAATTTGTATAAACTCACTCTTACTTAGCAAAATAAATGTGTCTAAATCTAATGGTAAAAGGTTCTCTGTTATATTAAGTTCATTTTTATTATAAAAGTTTTTTATTTTATCAGGAAGATTTATTTTATTGATACTCAGATTATACAAATCATAATATTCACCAAATATTATATCAAATTCATCAATATTATTTTCGACAATTTCTAATTCAAATTTAACTGATTTAGAGTGGGTATATTCTCCAAGCATATAGTAAAGATAATATTTATAATCTATGTAATCATTTTCTATTATGCCTATTTTTAGAATATCAGTATTTATGCACTCCTTTGATTTTAAATTAAAAGATGCAGATATTAAAAAAATTAAGATAAAAAAAAATTTTATAGAGTTAATCAATTAAATTTAATGAGATTTAAACATTTCTTTATATACTCTTTCCTCAATTTTATGATCATTATCAAATAGTAAGGGAATTTCCAGTCCATTAGACATTTCAATTTCTACTGATATTACATCTTTAGCTTCTATATGGTCTGCATGAACTACTATTGGTCTTTTTGATGGATTATTGTTAACTATTTTTATTTTTGCATTATCTTTTAGTAACCCTCCTCTCCAATGACGTGGGCTATATGCACTTACCGCTGTTAAAGCAACTACGTTACTTCCTAGAGGGATTATAGGGCCAGAAGCTGAATAATTATAACCAGTGCTTCCAGCAGCAGTAGAGCAAATAATTCCATCACAAACAAGCTCCTCTATTCTTACTTCATTATCTATTAATATCTGAATTTTTGCTGCCTGGTACTTTTCTCTTCTAATACTAATTTCATTAATAGCGATTGCTTTAACCTCTTGGCCAGTTGGATTCAAAGTTTTCATTACAAGTGGCTTAAGTTTTGTAAGCTGTGCTTTGGATAATCGCTCCTCTAAACCATCTAATTGATAATCATTCATAAGAAATCCTACAGATCCAAAATTCATACCATAAATTGGTTTGTTTAGTTTCATGTAATTATGAAGTGATTTTAATATAAAACCATCTCCGCCAAGAGCGACGATAAAATCTGCCTCCTCAGGCTCATAATTACCATCCTTTTTTATAAGCTTTTCTTGTGCTTCTATATTTTTTTGAAGAGGAAAAGAAACAAAACAGATTTTCATAAATCAACCACCAGTCTCATTCATATAACGATTAACATATCCCTCAAAATTATCTTTTTGAATTTCAAAGTTATGTGCTTTTGGTTTAATTGACATGGCATATTCTATTAAGGCAATAATATCATTTTTTGTTTGATTTCTTAGGGCAAATTTCAAATCTACAAAATCATTTTGTCCTAAACACATATATAGTTTACCAGTACATGTAAGTCTTACTCTATTACAAGTATCGCAAAAGTTATGAGAAATAGCAGAAATAATACCAATTTTCGATTTATAATTTGGATACTCATAGTATCTAGAAGGGCCGTTAGTTCTATATTTAGAGGGAATTAAATTTAATTTTTTTACCAAATCATCTTCAAATTTCTTCATAGATAAATATTGATTAAATCGCTTCTCTCCAATATCACCTATGGGCATTATTTCAATTAACGAAATATCAAAATGATTTTTTTTACACCAATCTAAAATATCAAATATTTCTTTGTCATTGAAA
>LULE01001848.1_pt1 | contig 15489 bp, 11 predicted proteins | sample 728231 | NCBI WGS metagenome assembly LULE01 (sample SAMN03860297, study PRJNA289734) | marine metagenome | biome: seawater column; feature: ocean; material: water; isolation source: Red Sea water column Station 192 - depth 10m | place: Saudi Arabia: Red Sea | collected 2011-10-15 | depth 10 m | reverse complement strand
CGGCGGCATCGACTTCTACACCGGCGAGCCGCTGGAGGAGTACGACCAGTCCAAGCAGGCCACCGACCCGCGGATGACGACCTTCCCGCTCAGCCCGCTGATGCACGGCGGCGCCCAGGCCGGCCTGCTCATGCATCTGTTCGCCGGCCACCTCACGGTGCTCGAGCCGAAGTTCGACCCCCAGCGCACCTGGGAGATCATCGAGGCCGACAAGGTCCAGTTGATCTTCATGACCGGCGACGCGATGGCGCGGCCGCTCATCGAGGAGTACGAGCGCAAGAAGGCCACCGGCACGCCGTACGACGGCAGCAGCCTGTTCGCGATCTCCAGCTCGGCCGCGATCTTCTCCCCGCCGGTCAAGAAGCGCTGGATGGACGAGTTCACCGGCGCGGTCTTCACCGACTCCATCGGTGCGACCGAGACCGGCTTCTCGGGCATGGGCATGCAGGACAAGGACGCCATCAGCACCGACGGCCCGGTCGTCGCGCTCGGTCCCGCATCGGTCGTGCTCGACGAGGACAACCGTCCGATCCCGATAACCGAGATCGGCAGGATCGGGCGTCTGGCCCGCGGCGGCAACATCCCGCAGGGCTACTACAAGGACCCGGAGAAGTCCGCGGCGACCTTCATCGAGGTCGACGGCACCCGCTACTCCGTGCCCGGCGACTTCGCCCGCATCGAGGCCGACGGCAAGGTGACGCTGCTCGGCCGCGGCTCCAACTGCGTCAACACCGGCGGCGAGAAGGTCTACCCCGAAGAGGTCGAGATGGCCATCAAGGGTCACCCGGCCGTCTACGACACCCTGGTCGTCGGCATCCCCGACGCCACCTACGGCCAGGCCGTCGCCGCCGTCGTGGAGCTCCGCGACGGGCAGAGCCTCGAGCTCGAGGAGCTGCGCGAGTACCTCCGCGCCCACCTGTCTGGCTACAAGCTGCCCCGGTCGCTCACGGTCGTCGACACGATCCCTCGCAACGCCACCGGCAAGGCGCAGTACCCCGCGGCCAAGGAGATGGCGCTCGCCGCCCAGGCCGCGCCCACCGCCGGCTGACCGGCCGTCCGACCCGCACCCGCCTCCCCACCACCTGCCAGGAGAGACCTGACATGCGCACCCCGATCTGCGACGAGTTCGGCATCGAGTACCCCATCCTCGCCTTCACCCCCTCCGAGCACGTGGCGGCGGCCGTGTCGCGTGCCGGCGGCCTGGGGGTCCTGGGCTGTGTCCGGTTCAACGACACCGAGGAGCTCGACCGGACCCTCACGTGGATGGACGAGAACACCGACGGCAAGCCGTACGGCGTCGACGTTGTCATGCCCATGAAGATCCCCACCGAGGGCACCTCGACCGACCTGTCGAGCTACATCCCCGAGGAGCACAAGAAGTTCGTCGACGAGACGCTGCTCAAGCTCGGCGTGCCGCCGCTCCCGGAGGGCGAGGGCCGAGAGGGCGTGCTCGGGTGGCTGCACTCGATGGCCCGCTCGCACGTCGACGTGGCGCTGCAGCACCGCCCGGTCTTCATCGCCAACGCGCTCGGCTCGCCGCCGGTCGACGTGATCGAGCAGTGCCACGCGGGTGGCCTCAAGGTCGGCGCCCTGGCCGGTGCCCCCAAGCACGCGCTGAGCCACGTGGCCAACGGCGTGGACATCATCATCGCGCAGGGCTACGAGGCCGGCGGCCACACCGGTGAGATCGCCTCGATGGTGCTCACCCCGGACATCGTCGACGCCGTCGGCCCCGACGTCCCGGTGCTCGGCGCCGGTGGCATCGGCTCCGGTCGCCAGGTCGCCGCCTCCCTGGCCCTCGGCGCCCAGGGCGTGTGGACCGGGTCGATCTGGCTCGGCACCGAGGAGTACCGCAACCTCTCGGCCAACCACTCCGCCTGGGAGACGGCCTTCACCCGCGCCACGTCGGCCGACACCGTGCGCACCCGCGTCTACACCGGCAAGCCGGCCCGCCTGCTCAAGACCAAGTGGACCGAGGCCTGGGCGGAGGAGGGCGCCCCGCAGCCGCTGCCGATGCCGCTGCAGAACCTCCTGGTCGCCGAGGCGCACAACCGGATCGTCGCCTCGAACGACCCCGACGTGATCTCGATGCCCGTCGGCCAGATCGTGGGCCGGATGAACGAGGTGCGTCCGGTCGCCGACGTCATGGCCAGCCTGGTGGCCGAGTTCGAGGAGGCCGTCGCCGCCCTCAACAAGGTCAACGGCTGAGCGTTCCCAGTCACTGGTCGAGGCCCCGAGCGAGCGCTCGGGGCCTTAGCCTTTCCGGTGTGACGGACGCAACTCGCTCTGGTGGTCCCTGGCGTCGCCTCGCCCTGGTCGGCGTCGCCCTCGCGCTCGGCGGCGGGGGCCTGGTGGCGCAGGGCGGCACGGTCTCGGCGGACGACCCGTTCCCCAAGCCGGTGCCGCAGGCCCGCTGCGGCAAGGGGTCGAACCCGGAGACCGACATCCAGGGCCGGGTGCCGCGGGCCGACTACCGCTCGGGTCGGGCGGCCGAGGGCTACACCTGCAACACCAAGGAGCTGGCCCACGAGGGCGGCTCCGGCGGGTTCAAGGTGCTGCGCTACACCGACGAGCAGGGCAACACCTGCGCGTTCTACGACAACACGCTGCTCTTCCCACGCGACGTCGTGAACAACCTGACGACCGGCCAGGGCACCGTCGTGCTCGACATGAACGAGCCGCGACGGCCCGTGCGCACCACGACGCTGGACTCCCCAGCGATGGTGAGCCCGCACGAGACGCTGCTGGTCAACCGCAAGCGCGGCCTGCTCGCCGCGGTGCTGGGCACGGCTGCGACGTACCCCGGCGTCCTGGACGTGTACGACGTCAGCCAGGACTGCCGCGACGCGCAGCTGCTCTCCTCGACCCTGTCGGGGGTGCTCGGCCACGAGTCGGGCTGGTCCAACGACGGGCTGACGTTCTACAGCTCCAGCACCGTCGCCTCGCTGGCCGCCATCGACCTGACCGACCCCGCGGACCCGCAGGTGCTCACCACCCAGTGGGGCGTGAACTACCACGGCATGCGGCTCTCCGACGACGGCCGCACCCTCTACGCCGCCAACATCGGCGACGTCGGCCCGACCGGGGTCACCGACGGTGGCATCGCGATCCTCGACGTCTCCCAGGTGCAGGACCGGGTCGAGGACCCCGACATCACGATCCTGTCGAAGCTCACCTGGCCCGAGCACTCGATCCCGCAGGTCGCCGAGCCGTTCACGCGCAAGGGCCGGCACTACGTCCTGGAGATCGACGAGTTCGTCGACTTCTTCGAGGCCACCAACGCGCTGGCCTACCCGGGCTCGCCGGTGGGCGTCGCGCGCATCATCGACGTCGAGGACCCGACCGACCCGAAGGTCGTCTCCAACATCCGCCTCGAGGTGCACCAGCCCGAGAACCGCGCCGGCGCCCAGCTCCGCGACCCGGGCGCCTGGTTCCCCGCGCAGGGGTACGCCGGGCACTACTGCTCGCTGCCGAAACGCCGCAACCCCAAGCTGGCCGGCTGCTCGATGATCGCCTCGGGACTGCGGCTCTTCGACATCCGCGACGTCGAGCACCCGCGCGAGGTCGGCTACTTCAACAAGCCGCTGATCCCCGGTGGTGCCCTGAAGCTGCCGACGCTCGGTGGCGCCTACGCGATGTCGGCACCGGCGTACGACCGCAGGCGCGGCCAGGTCTGGTACACCGACACCAACTCCGGCTTCTACAACGTCAAGCTCACCAACGGCCTGAAGAAGCTGCTCCGCTGACCCCTTCTGGCCTCAGGCGTACGCCGTCCCGCGCTCCTCGCGCGTCCACAGCTCACCGTCGCCGGCGGTGACGCCCTGCGCCATCAGCTCGCGCTTGAGCACCTTGTTGGTGGCGGTGGCGGGCAGGTCGTGGTTGATCCGGACGTAGCGCGGCCAGGCCTTGGGGGAGAGGTCGGGCTGCTCGCGCAGGAACGACTCGAACTCCGCCTGGGTGACCTTCTCGCCCTCGTTGAGCACCATCGCGGCCATCACCTGGTCGCCGACCTGGGCGTCGCGGACGGCGTAGACCGCCACGCGGTTGAGGGCGGGGAGCCGCTGCAGGATGCGCTCGATGGGGCCGGCGGCGAGGTTCTCGCCGTCCACGCGCATCCAGTCGGCGGTGCGGCCGGCGAGGTAGATCCAGCCGTCGGCGTCCTTGTAGGCCAGGTCGCCGGACCAGTACATCCCGTGCCGCATCCGGTCTGCGTTGGCGTCGGGGTCGTTGTAGTAGCCCTGGAAGTAGCCGCCGCCGGTGGTGTTGACCAGCTCGCCGACCGCCTCGTCGGCGTTGAGGAGCGCGCCGTGCTCGTCGAAGCGTGCGACCGGGCACTCGGTGACGGTCTCGGCGTCGTAGATCGCGACACCGTCCATGCCCTTGCCGATCGAGCCCGGCGGGGTGCCGGGCTCGCGCAGGATGATGATCGCCAGCTCGGTGGAGCCGAAGCCGTCCATGACGTCGCAGTCGAAGCGGCGGGCGAACTCGGCGATGTCGCGGTCGCTGGCCTCGTTGCCGAAGGCGACGCGCAGGGTGTTGTCGGCGTCGTCGTCGCGCTCGGGCGTGGCCAGCAGCGGCATCGAGAGGTAGCAGACGTCGTCGGGGGTCATCGAGAACCGGTCGACCAGGTTGAGCCCGGAGAAGAGCACCATCAGGTGCGCCACCTGCACCGCCTTGGGGTCCCCGGAGGTGCCCGAGGTGAAGATCATCATGAAGGTGTCCATCGCCTCGACCTCGCGCAGCGGGGTCAGGTCGCCGGCGCCTGCGACCTCCTGCGCCCAGGCGTCGGAGCCGACGTCCACGACCCTGACGTCACCGAGGTCGACGCCCTCCAGCAGCGGCAGGTGCTCGGCGTCGGTGAGCAGCAGCTGGCACTCCGCGCGGCGTACGTCGGCCGAGAGGCCCTCGCCGCGGCGGGTCGTGTTGATGCCGCACAGGACGTAGCCGCCGAGACCCGCGCCAGCCATCGCCCGCAGCATCGCAGGGGAGTTGCCCAAGAGCGTGCCGACGTGCGGCGCACGCTGGGCGTCGAGCGCGGCGATCACGGCAGCCGCCTCTGCCGAGGCCTCGGCCAGGTGTTCGCGCCAGGTCCAGGTCCGGTCAGGGGTCGCGATGGCGGTGCCGTCGTCCTCCAGTCGGTCCCGAAGCATCTGCTGCACGTTCTCGGCCACACGTCCCCCTCGTAGAACACGTTCTAGTTGACGCGTGTCAACGTATGGCGCCCGTCACACCTGGTCAAGCACCTCGCCGAGATCGGTGACGTCGACGTACGCCGTTCCGCGCTCCTCCCGCTCCAGGAGACGTCCGCGGCCGGCCACCGGCCCCTGCGCCGCCAGCTCGCGCTTGAGCACCTTGGTCGTCGCGGTCCGGGGCAGCTCGTCGAGGTCGGCGAGCAGCCGGACCCAGCGGGGACGGCCCTTGGTCGGCAGGTCGGCCTGCTCGTCGAGGAAGCGTGCGACCTCGTCGGCGGCGAGCGGACGCTCCGTCAGCAGCGCTGCGACGACCTGGTCGCCGACCCCCAGCGGGCCGGGGTCCGGCACCGCGTACACCGCCGCCTGGGCCACGGCGGGGTGCCGCAGCCAGATCCGCTCGAGCGGGGCGGCCGCGAGGTTCTCGCCGTCCACGCGCATCCAGTCGGCGGTCCGCCCGGCGAAGTAGACCCACCCCTCGGCGTCGCGGTAGGCCAGGTCGCCCGACCAGTACATCCCGCCGCGCATCCGCTCGGCCTCGGCGTCGGGGTCGCCGTAGTAGCCGGCGAAGGCGCCGGCGCCGGTGGTGTTGACCAGCTCGCCGATCGCCACGTCGCCGTTGGTGAGCCGCCCGGCGCCGTCGAACTCCGCGTCGGGCACCGGCTCCCCGGTCTCGGGGTCCAGCACCGCCACGCCCGGCAGGGGACGGCCGAGGGCGCCCGCCGGCATGCCGGGCTGGCGCTGCACGATGACGGCGTTCTCCGTGGAGGAGTAGGAGTCGACGACCGTGCACCCGAAGCGGCGCCCGAACTCGTCGATGGCGCGCTCGTTGGCCTCGTTGCCGAAGACCAGCCGCAACGGGTTGTCGGCGTCGTCGTCGCGTTCAGGCGTGGCCAGCACGTAGGACAGCGGCTTGCCGACGTAGTTGGCGTACGTCGCCCCGAAACGACGCACGTCGGGCAGGAACCCGGAGGCGCTGAACCGGCGGGCCAGCGCCACGGTGGCGCCACCGGCCAGTGCGGGCGCCCACCCGGCCATCACGGCGTTGGAGTGGAACAGCGGCATCGACAGGTAGGCGGTGTCGTCGCCGCTCAACCCGAAGCGCTCGGCCAGCATCACCCCCGGGCCGGCCACCTTCGCGTGCGTCACGCGCACGGCCTTCGGGTCGCCCGAGGTCCCCGAGGTGAAGATCAGCATCAGCAGGTCGTCGGGCCCGACCGGCCCCTCGTGGGGTCCGGCGCCCTGGTGGTGGTCGAGCAGCCGGATCCAGTCAGGGCAGTCGACCGGGACCACGGGCACGTCGTCCAGGGCATCGACCAGGTCGGGCTGCTCGTCGAGGTGCTGGGCGTCGGTGAGGACGAGCTGGCAGTCGGTGCGGCGTACGTCGGAGGCCAACGCGGCTCCGCGGCGGGTCGGGTTGAGCCCGACCACCACGAGGCCCCCGAGCGCCGCGGCGCCCAGGGTCAGCAGGAAGTCGGGGGTGTTCTCCAGCAGGACCCCCACGTGGGGCGGTCGCCCGTCGTCGAGCAGGCTGCGCAGCGCGGCGGCCCGCTGGTGCCCCTGCGCCACGACCTCGGCCCACGACAGCCGCTCACCCTCGAACAGCAGGCCGTCCCCGTGGTCGTCCGCGCGTGCCAGGAGCATGTTTCGGACGCTGGTCTCGACGCCCGCTCGCTGCTCGACCACCGCGGCGGGGCTCAGACCGGCTCGGCCGCGAGCACCCGCCCGATGGCGAGCGCCTGCTCGGTGGTGCCGCCGAACGCGAACTCCAGCCGCTTGGCGGTGGTGAAGTAGCGGTGCGCCTCGCCGTCGAGGTCGATGCCGACACCGCCGTGCACGTGGACGGTCGTGTGGGCGAGCCTGTGCGCCGCGTCGGCCGCCCAGAGCTTGGCGATGATGTAGCCGTCGGCCAGGCGCTGCGAGACGGCCTGGAAGGTGCCGATCGGGCGGCCGAACTGCTCACGCGTCTTGGCGTACTGCGCGGTCAGGCGCAGGGCGCCCTCGGTGATCCCCAGCAGCTCAGCGCCGGTCGCGACCGTGACCAGGTCGCCGAGGCGACGGGCGGTGCTGCCGTCGAGGTCGCCCACGAGGGTCGCCGGAGCCTCCTCGAGGTCGAGCCGGGCGACCGTGTCGCCGTCGCTGGTGCGCCCCGGGGTGGTGCGCACGCCGTCGGCGCCTGCTTCCACCAGGAAGACGCCGACGCCCTCGGACGTCCCCGCGCTCACGAGGTACGCCGCTGCGCTGGTGCCCGCGCGGACCAGCGACTTCGCGCCGGAGACCGACCAGCCCGAGCCGGTGCTGCTCGCGGTGGTGACCGGGAGCGCGGGCAGGTGCGAGCGCTCCTCGCTCAAGGCCACGGTGAGGACCTGCTCGCCGGAGGCGGCACCCGGGAGCCAGGCACCGGCCAGGTCCGCGTCGGCCGACTCGGCGAGCAGCAGCGCCGCGGCGCCGTGCGTCGCGAGCGGGACCGGGGCGACGCGCTGGCCGACCTCGTGCAGCACCCGGCACAGCTCGACGAGGCCGAGCCCGGCGCCGCCGTACTGCTCCGGCACCGCGAGGGAGAGCAGGCCCGCCCCGCCGAGCGCGGCCCACAGGTCGCGGTCGAAGCGGCTGCCGTCGGCCTCGACGGCCTTCTGCCGGTCGAGGGTCACGCGGTCGTCGAGGATCGAGGCGGCCAGCGCCGCGGCGTCGTCCTGCTCGGGGGTGAAGGAGAAGTCCATGTCAGTCCGTCCTGGTGCTGGTCGAGAGGGGGCCGCGGGTCAGCGCTTCGCGGCGGGCAGGCCGAGACCGACGTAGCCGATGATGTCGCGCTGGATCTCGTTGGTGCCGCCGCCGAAGGTCATCACCAGCGAGGAGCGGAAGAAGCGCTCGAGGCGGCCGGCGATGACCGCGCCCTCGGAGTCGGCGGTGAGGCCGGCGTGCGGGCCGACGATCTCCATGAGGGACCGGTAGACCTCGGTGGCCAGCTCGGAGCCGTAGATCTTGGTGGCCGACGCCTCGGCGGGGGAGAGGTCGACGCCGCGGTCGGCGTCCGAGGCGAGCTTCCAGTTGAGCAGGGTCAGCATCTCGACGCGGGCGTGGGCGCGGCCGAGGGCGACCTGCACCCACTCGGTGTCGATGACGCGCTGGCCGTCGGGGTTCTTGGTCTGCTGCGCCCACTCGCGCACCAGCTTCACCGACTGGGTCAGCGGCGCGGAGGAGGTGAGGGCGACCCGCTCGTGGTTGAGCTGGTTGGTCATCAGCGACCACCCGCCGTTGAGCTCGCCGACCAGGTTGCCGACGGGGACTCGCACGTCCTCGTAGTAGGTGGCGCTGGTGTGGACCCCGGCGACGGTGTGCACGGGGGTGTAGGAGAAGCCGGGGGAGTCGGCCGGCACCAGGATCATCGACAGGCCCTTGTGGCGCGGCAGGTCGGGGTCGGTGCGGCAGGCCATCCAGATCCAGTCGGCGTACTGGATCAGCGAGGTCCACATCTTCTGGCCGTTGATCACCCACTCGTCGCCCTCGCGGACGGCCTTGGTGCGCAGCGACGCCAGGTCGGTGCCCGAGCCGGGCTCGGAGTAGCCGATGGAGAAGTGCAGCTCGCCGGCGAGGATCTTCGGGAGGAAGTAGTCCTTCTGCTCCTGGGTGCCGTAGCGCATGATCGTCGGCCCCACCGTGTTGAGCGTCAGGTAGGGGATCGGCACGCCGAAGTCGGCTGCGACGTCGGTGAAGATCAGCTGGTCGACCATGGAGCGGTCCTGGCCGCCGTACTCCTTGGGCCAGCCGATGCCGAGCCAGCCGTCGGTCCCGAGCTGGCGGATCACGCCCTTGTAGACGCCGGCCTCGCCGAACTCGCCGGTGGCGGCGCTCAGCCCGGCACGGATCTCGGGGGTGACGAGGTTGCCGAAGTACTCCCGCAGCTCCTCTCGCAGCGCGATCTGGGCGGGTTCGAGGGCGAGGTGCATGGAGGGCTCCCGTGGGCGGAGGCGGATGTCGCTCGGATGACGCTGGAATGGCGCAGGATGGGGGCGAGACCGGGTGTGACGCTGGCCTCGCCGTCCCGAAAACTATAACCTGTTCTCGTTTTGGTCCACCGTCCCCGACGACGGACCACGTCCGGCCCCGACTCCGTCACCGACCAGGGAGGTCCTCATGACCGGCACGGCCACCCCCACCGGCACCCGCCACCTCGACCAGGGCACGCCGCCGGACCGGTACGCCCGCGGCTGGCACTGCCTCGGCCTGGCCCGCGACTTCGGCGACGGCAAGCCGCACGCGATCGACGCCTTCGGCGGCAAGCTCGTGGTCTGGCAGGACAGCAAGGGCGAGCTCAACGTGCTGGACGGCTACTGCCGGCACATGGGCGGCGACCTGACCCAGGGCACCGTCAAGGGCGACCAGATCGCCTGCCCGTTCCACGACTGGCGCTGGGGCGGCGACGGCAAGTGCAAGCAGATCCCCTACGCCCGCCGCGTCCCGCTGCGCGCCCGCACCCAGCGCTACGAGACCGCGATCCGCAACGAGTCGCTGTTCATCTGGTACGACCCCGAGGGCTCGGCCGGCGACCACGACCTGCTCCCGCCCGAGCTGCCGGGCCTCGCGTCGGGCAAGTACACCGACTGGTTCTGGGAGACCGAGCACATCGAGGGCTCCAACTGCCGCGAGCTCATCGACAACGTGGTCGACATGGCGCACTTCTACTACGTGCACTTCGCCTTCCCCACGAGCTTCCGCAACGTCTTCGAGGGCCAGCAGGCCACCCAGTTCATGGAGTCCAAGGGGCGCCCGGACGTCAGTGGCGGCTACGGGTCGGAGGAGCTGTTCCTGAAGTCCGAGGCCACCTACTACGGGCCGTCGTACATGATCAACTGGCTCTGGACCGACTACAAGGGCTTCAAGACCGAGGTCGTGCTGGTCAACACCCACATCGCGACGGGTCCCAACTCCTTCACCCTGCAGTACGGCATCCTCGTCGAGAAGCCCGAGGGCATGGACGACGAGACCGCCAACTTCATCGGCAAGAAGTACGCCGACATGTTCGGCCAGGGCTTCCTCCAGGACGTGCACATCTGGAAGAACAAGGTGCCCGTGCAGAACCCGCTCCTGTGCGAGGAGGACGGGCCGGTCTACCAGTTGCGTCGGTGGTACGAGCAGTACTACGTCGACGTCGCCGACATCACCTCCGACATGGTCGACGCCGTGGGCGTGAAGAAGAACAGCGACCACCACACGTCGGTCCAGTGGACCGCGGAGGCCGCCGAGCAGTGCCCCGACCTCGCGCGACGGAAGGCCGAGAGGCCCGACGGGCGGCTCGCGTTCCATGCCTGCCCCCGGATGACCGCGAGCATCGAGGCCGCTGTGCGGGACGGCCGGCTGACCATCGGAGCAGAGGACGGATACTGAGCCACCGTGACCGACTCCTATGTGCTGGAGGTCGTGGAGGTCGTCGACGAGACGGCAGACGCGCGCTCCATCTCCTTCCGGGTGCCCGAGGGCGCCGAGTCCGCCTTCGAGTACAAGCCGGGCCAGTTCCTGACCCTGGCGGTGCCGAGTGACCGGGACGGCCTCGCCGCCCGCTGCTACTCGCTGTCCTCGAGCCCGCACGACGGCGGCCCGCTGACGGTCACGGTCAAGCGCACCGTCGACGGCTACGCCTCCAACTGGGTCTGTGACCACCTCGAGGTCGGCTCGACCATGCGGGTGCTGCCGCCCAGCGGCATCTTCACCCCGGCCTCGCTCGACGCCGACCTGCTGCTCTTCGCCGGCGGCAGCGGCGTCACCCCGATCATGTCGATCACCCGCACCGCGCTCGCGCACGGCTCCGGCCGGATCGTGGTGTTCTACGCCAACCGCGACGAGCGCTCGGTGATCTTCGCCGACGAGCTGAGCCGACTGGCCGCCGAGCACCCCGACCGGCTGCAGGTCGTGCACTGGCTGGAGTCCGTGCAGGGCCTGCCGACCGGCGAGCAGCTGAAGGCGTTCGCGTCGGCGTACACCACCTGGGACGCCTTCGTCTGCGGCCCGGCGCCGTTCATGAAGATGGTCGTCACCGCGTTGCGCGAGCTGGAGTTCCCCCGCGAGCGTCGCCACCAGGAGAAGTTCGTGTCGCTCGGCGGCAACCCGTTCGGTGACGTGGCAGAGGTGGCGTCGGCCGCCCAGGAGGTCGCGGAGGCCGAGTCGGAGACCGACGCGCCCGTCGAGGTGCCCGACGGCCCGCAGGCGCCGGTGCGCCTCGAGGTGGAGCTCGACGGCGAGACGCACGCGTTCGACGACTGGCAGCCGGGCAGCACGCTGCTCGAGCACCTGGAGTCCAAGGGCGTGAAGGCGCCGTACTCCTGCCGCGAGGGGGAGTGCTCGGCCTGCGCGGTCCGCCTGCTCGAGGGCGAGGTCAAGATGCTGCACAACGACGTGCTCGACGACGAGGACATCGCCGACGGCATCCGGCTGGGCTGCCAGTCGATCCCCGTCACGGACACGGTGCGCGCGACCTACTCCTGACCGGCCGCGCGGGGGGCGGGTGTGGCTACCAGCCGCGCTCGCGCCACTCCGCGAGGTGCGGGCGCTCCTCGCCGAGCACCCCGTCCTTGCCGTGCCCGGGGTAGAAGTGCGTCTCGTCGGGCAGCGTGCCGAAGACCTTCTCCTCCACGTCGTCGATGAGCTGGGCGAAGGCGTCGGCGTCCCCGAACGTCGCGCCGACCCCGCCGGGGAAGAGCGAGTCGCCCGTGAGCAGGTGCGTGCCGCCGTCCGCCGCGCGGTGCAGCAGGGCGATCGAGCCGGGGGTGTGCCCCGCGATCGCGATCACCTCGAGCTCGCAGGCGCCGACCTGCACGCGGTCCCCGTGCTCGAGGCGTACGTCGACGGGCACACCGGTCTGCTCGGTGACCGCGTCCGCGTCCGGCTCGCCGACCAGCACCTGCGCGCCGGTCCGCTCCACGACCTCGGCGAGCGCGCGGTGGTGGTCCCAGTGCTGGTGGGTCGTCACGACCGAGACGAGCCCGCCGTCCCCGACGAGGTCCAGCAGCGTGCCGGCCTCGTCGGCGGCGTCGACCAGCACCTGGTCACCGGTCTGCGCGCAGCGCAGCAGGTAGCTGTTGTTGCTCATCTTCGGGTCGACGGCGACCTTGGTGAGGGTCAGGCACCCCAGGTCGCGGGTCTGCGCGGCATCGCCCGGCGAGACGTCTCCGGTGTAGGTCCCCATCACCATGCTCCGATCTGCGGCAGCTCGCCGCCCTCACTGGTCATCCCGGTCCCGTCCCCGCGGCCGCTGAGCCACCAGGCGGCGTCGGCCGCCGTGCCCCGGACCACGGGTGCGTCGGGAGCGACGCTACCCACCTCCCGTTCCCGGTCGACGTCGGTGAGCACCAGGCGGAACCCGGGGGAGAGGTCGCGCAGACGGCCGGTCATCGCCCCCAGCGCCGCCTCGGCGAAGGCGACGGGCCAGTCGCGGTGCGAGTAGCCGACCAGCAGGTCCGCGTGGTGGATCTCGACCTCCCTCCACCGCATCGCCGGCACCGCCGCCGCGGCGAAGGTGATCCCTCCGGGGACCCGCTCGATCCGCTCGCGCCAGTGCTCCTCGCCCATCGCTGCGACGGCGTCGGCGAACCTGCTGGTGGAGGCCAGCAGCCGGTCGCGGACGGGGTGTACCTCGTCGGCCGAGAGCTCCTCGATGTCGTGGTCGCGCGCCTCGGGGGAGACGTACATCGGCACCGGCTCCCCGGCGCGCACCCCCTCCAGCGCCCCGGCCAGCCCCTCCGCGTTGAGGACCAGGTGGGCCACGAGGTGCGCACGGCTCCAGCCGGGCAGGAGGCTCGGTGCCCGCCAGCCCTCGTCGTCCAAGGAGTCGACGGACCGGACCAACCGTCGGGTGGCGTCGTGCAGGGCGTCGACGACGGCGTCGTCCATGGGGGCGGGGGTGTCACTCACCTCACCATCCTGCACCGGGCGTGCGGGGCATGAACCCCCTCGCCCGGGTGTTCCGAGGACTGTCGGTGCTGCGTGAGATGGTGCCCGACGGGCGTCGACCAGGCGGGCGGCGTACGATGACGAACACGCGCTCGACCACCACCGACCCGGACCGCCGGGCACCGATCCCAGGAGACCTCTCTGTGGCCGACCAGCTGATCATCCGCGGCGCGCGCGAGCACAACCTCAAGGACGTCTCGATCGACCTGCCGCGCGACTCGCTCATCGTCTTCACCGGCCTCTCCGGCAGCGGCAAGTCCTCGCTGGCCTTCGACACGATCTTCGCCGAGGGCCAGCGCCGCTACGTCGAGTCGCTCTCGGCGTACGCCCGCCAGTTCCTCGGCCAGATGGACAAGCCCGACGTCGACTTCATCGAGGGCCTGTCCCCGGCGGTCTCCATCGACCAGAAGTCGACCTCGCGCAACCCGCGCTCGACGGTCGGCACCATCACCGAGGTCTACGACTACCTCCGCCTGCTCTACGCCCGTGCCGGCCGGCCACACTGCCCGACGTGCGGCGCCAAGATCGAGCGGCAGACGCCGCAGCAGATCGTCGACCGTGTCCTGACGCTGGAGGAGGGGCGCCGCTTCCAGGTGCTCGCCCCGGTCATCCGCGGCCGCAAGGGCGAGTACGTCGAGCTCTTCAGCCAGCTCCAGACGCAGGGCTTCTCCCGGGTGCGCGTCGACGGCGAGACCCACTCGCTGGACGCCCCGCCGACGCTGGACAAGAAGCTCAAGCACACCATCGAGGTGGTCGTCGACCGGCTCGCGGTCAAGGAGTCCGCCAAGCGCCGGCTCACCGACTCCGTCGAGACCGCGCTGACCCTGTCGGGCGGCCTGGTCGTGCTCGACTTCGTCGACCTCCCCGAGGACGACGAGCACCGCGAGATGCGGTTCAGCGAGAAGATGGCCTGCCCCAACGACCACACCATCGACGTCGACGAGCTCGAGCCCCGCTCGTTCTCCTTCAACTCCCCGTACGGCGCGTGCCCGGCCTGCACCGGTCTGGGCACCCGGATGGAGGTCGACGCCGAGCTGGTCGTCCCCAACCCCTCGGCGACGCTCGGCGAGGGCGCCATCCAGCCGTGGTCGCACGCCCACGTCAGCGACTACTTCCTGCGGCTGCTGGGTGCCCTGGGCGACGAGGTCGGGTTCGACCTCAACACGCCCTCGAGGGCGTGCGCGGCTACGTCGAGCGCCGCCACCGCGAGGCCGAGTCCGACACCAGCCGCGAGCGCTTCGAGTCGTTCATGCGCGAGGTGCCCTGCCCGACCTGCAAGGGCTCGCGCCTGAAGTCGGTCTCGCAGTCGGTCACCCTGCAGTCCGGCTCGGGCGAGCAGCGCGGCATCGCCGAGGTCTGCGCCCTGCCGATCAACGAGTCCGCCGCGTTCCTCGCCGACCTCGAGATGACCGAGCGTGAGCGGCAGATCGGCGAGCGGGTGCTCAAGGAGATCCACGAGCGGCTGCAGTTCCTGCTCGACGTGGGGCTCGACTACCTCTCCCTCGACCGGGCCTCCGGCTCGCTGTCCGGCGGCGAGGCGCAGCGCATCCGGCTGGCCACCCAGATCGGTGCCGGCCTGGTCGGTGTCCTCTACGTCCTCGACGAGCCCTCGATCGGCCTGCACCAGCGCGACAACCACCGGCTCATCGAGACCCTCGTCCGGCTCAAGGACCTCGGCAACACCCTCATCGTGGTCGAGCACGACGAGGACACGATCAAGGTGGCCGACTGGGTCGTCGACATCGGCCCAGGTGCCGGCGAGCACGGCGGCCAGGTCGTCCACAGCGGCACCGTCGACGACCTGCTGGCCCACCCCGACTCCCTGACCGGTCAGTACCTCTCGGGCCGGCGCGAGATCCCGGTCCCCGCCAAGCGCCGTCCGCGCACCGAGGGCCGCGAGCTCGCCGTCCTCGGGGCCCGTGAGCACAACCTGCGCGACGTCGACGTGACCTTCCCGCTCGGGCTGTTCGTGGCCGTGACCGGTGTCTCCGGCTCCGGCAAGTCGACCCTGGTCAACGACATCCTCTACACCTCGCTGGCCAAGCAGCTCTACAACGCGCGCACCCTGCCCGGGCGGCACAAGGCCATCACCGGCCTCGAGCACGTCGACAAGGTGATCCACGTCGACCAGTCACCGATCGGGCGCACCCCGCGGTCCAACCCGGCGACGTACACCGGTGTCTTCGACCACGTGCGCAAGCTGTTCGCGGCCACCCCCGAGGCGAAGATGCGCGGCTACCTCCAGGGCCGCTTCTCCTTCAACGTCAAGGGCGGGCGCTGCGAGGCCTGCGCCGGCGACGGCACGATCAAGATCGAGATGAACTTCCTGCCGGACGTCTACGTCCCGTGCGAGGTC
>LULE01000284.1_pt1 | contig 15498 bp, 12 predicted proteins | sample 728231 | NCBI WGS metagenome assembly LULE01 (sample SAMN03860297, study PRJNA289734) | marine metagenome | biome: seawater column; feature: ocean; material: water; isolation source: Red Sea water column Station 192 - depth 10m | place: Saudi Arabia: Red Sea | collected 2011-10-15 | depth 10 m | reverse complement strand
TACTAAACCAACGGCCCCCACCGTAGTTATAACAACCCAATAGATTTTGTCTATTTTACCACCCAGTTTCTCCACATCTTCATGCACGTGCGTAATTTTCTGATCAAGGTGAGCGAGGTGATTTGTTTTTATTATTTCTATTTCACGCTCCACACCCTTCACATGTCCATACAAAGATATAATATGCTCTCTGTCACCCTCTGGTGTTATGCCTTTGACTGTGTCGTTCACTATGCTAGCCCTCTCTGTCGTTGCCTAATGAGTTGCTCTTCGCGCGATAATAAAGAACTTTCAGCAGGTGTCAATCCAGTCGCTGGGTTTGGCACTGATGCCACTGGCGGTGGTCCTGGTTGTGCTGCACCTGTATCAGGCAACGGTGGTGTTTGTGGTTCTTGTTCTACTGGTTCTGTAGTAGGAGCTTGAGAAACTCGATCTGTTTGTTCTGGTTCCCTTAACTCTCTTTCGTAATCTTCAAAGTCAATACGCTCCCAATCTCTTTTAACTCTATCTAATTTGTTAAACGGTAAATACTCACTTCTCTTAAATCTTTCTCCAGGGTTACCTCTTTTTACATTTTCATATCTACCTTCAAGAGCATCTTCACTGTAGGACAATGGAGTATATTTACCACGTATTATGTTTTCTGCAGTCTTTTTACCAACACGTCCCTCTAAAAGTTTTCTAACTTCACTTTTACTCATAAAATCATTTCGTAAAGCAGCTCTCACAACTTTAAAAAATTCATATTGTTGTCTAAATGCCTCTTCGTTTTGTTCATTATATTCTCTTACCAATTGATCTCCTGTTCTAAAGTCTGGTCTAAAAAATCCCTCTGATACTTTTGGTTCTCTAAAACTAGATTTTAACTCACCGATTTGATATCTAAAAGATCCTGACACGTCAATTGTTACTGATGATCCACCAAACAATTTAAACACCTCGTCTGTCATTTTTATTGGTTGACCAGTTCCAGTAAGAAGACCTGCTGCTCCCCTGTATAAATTTTGTAGTGTTCTAATAAAACCAGGACTTATGGTTTCAAACGTATGTGCAAACATCTTGTCAAATTTTTCTAATGTTGTATCTGATTCAGAATATATTGCGCTTCCTGTTTTTGTTTTACCACCTCTTAAAAAATCAAGAGCAGGTTCGTAACCAATCGCAACACCAAACAACGTGCCACCTGCTAGATCAGCAAACGGACCTGTGTAATTATAAATATCTTTAAACATATCTGTTTCTATCTTTGCAGGATCTAGTTGCTCTCTTTTTGTAAAAGCTCTATTTATGGCGTTGCCAACAGTAGTTGTAATTAAATCATATGGAAAATATCTAGAGTTATCGAATACTTTTACAACACCATCTTCTATATCTGTCATCGGTATTAAATCACTAAATCTCATAAATTCTGGAACAAAGTATTGTTTTATATCATCTAGCTCTTGACTAGTTACATTCGTCATCGCTTGTCCAAGATATGTTGTTCCTGCCCCTATACCACCATAGGTTAAAAACTGTCCCATCAAAGTTCTATAACCCAACTCTCTTAGTGTTGGGTTGTTAGAAGCTATGTGCTTTGTGGCGTATCCTGTTGTTGCAAAAGTAGTTCTTAATATTTCAGCAGGGAAAGACACGAAGTTACCAATAAAAGGTATTCTTCTTATTGTTTGTATAACTTTTGGAACTTTACTATACGTTGGATAAGTTTCTCTAATTAATGTAGCAGCATATTGTTCGATACCTTCCTGCAAATCTTTAGGATTTATGGTTGCACCAAAAGTTCTTTTGTATTCTGAAACAACGTCATCAACGTTTTTAAAACCATTTTTAAGTTGAGACATTACATACTCGTGACCATACCATTTCCACACATTATCACCACCTGCATATAGTCTCGTTGCAACATCAGCTAATTTAGTGTTATCAACTCTGTCAGAAAACTTAGCGAGTGTTTTTAAATTACCGGCTTTCACATCTTGTAGAATATCTTTTAGCTCAGACACAACCACGTTTTCATCCAACACGCCCAACTCAACTTTTCTTGTAATTCTATCTATCAATTCTTGTTCGTTAGCAATTTTACCGGCACCAAACACATCATCTAAAATAATTTTAAATGCATCTGTCACTGATGCAGATCCACCAATGTGACCACTTTGTAACGGGAAAAAACCTGCACTACCAAAGTTACGAGTTTGTGTGGCAGGAGATAACACAGTTTTACCTGTTTGCACCATCGCTTTGTATGCAATTAAATTTTGATATAGACTGTTCTTTAATAAATTATCTAGAGGCCCTGCAGTATTAACGAGTGATTCTATAATTTCTTTGTTACCATATGTCTCTGATATAGGACTGTTTAATTTACCAAGCCCTGGTAGCCTTGGACCAACTCTTTTAGGATTCGCGATCCCCGCTGCTATGGCATCTTCTGCAGATCTAAACAACCAACCTTCTCTGAGTCCAAGACCAGCCAACTTGTTATACATTTGCACATTAGCTGTTTGTGAGGCTAGATCTGACGCCGTTGTCATTACAGAAGTTCTTAATGTGTTTTCTTCACCAAGTAGTTTTTTAATTACATCAGGTAGTTCTTCTCCTGTTTGCACAACGAGGTCATCCATTTTTAAGTTGTCTCTTGCAATAAATTGTAAAGCATCAAGAGGATCTTTTCCATCCGCTTTACCTCTTTCTAAAATACTTTCTACTTGTTTCGTTGCAAAGTTTCTAATGGCTTGTTCTGGTGGTAAATTGCTGGATCTCAACGCAGCGTCAACCATGTTGTCATTTTTGTTTATTCTTTCAACCATAAAATCAACAGCACGATCAAAAACTTTTTTATCAGGTGAATAGAAAGGGTTTGTGAACGATGCAAAAGAGGCTCGCATGTATTGTCTTAAATTAGTGTTTAAAAAATCTTTTAATCCAGCTTCTTTTGGCAATACATCTGCAAACTCACGTTTAATATTTATAAACGTTTTATTTAACGCCGAAGCAGGTTCTTTTAACAAATCAGGTAAATCCTCTAAATCAACTTGTCCTTTTAAATATGATAACACTTGATCTAAATAGTATTGTTGTTTTGCTGGTGAAGTTGTGTTTGTATTATAGTCTTTTAAGAAACCTCTAGCTAAATCGTATGCACGCTTCTCGATTATGTCTAATTGTTTTTCTATTTTTCTAGATGTTGCCTTTATTTTTCTACTAGTTTGACCTGTTATGAAAAACCTGTCTGCAGTTTGATTGGCTGTATCTCTAAAGTATGCAAGAAAGTTATCAAACCTTTTAAGATTTTTTTGTAATGGATCTGACGAAGTAACCTCAAACATTCTCCAATCTTTGAAGTCTGGTAATTGTTTCAATGTAGGTGTTCCTAACAAACCAATTGCTGCTCTTGATAATATGTCTTTACCTAAAAACCTAGCTCCCACACCAAGAGCTTGTGCTCCTAGTTGACCAGCTTGTGCAACACCTGGTGTTCTTGCCAATAAATATGACACAGGTTTGATTGCTAAAATGTTAGCAGCTTGCAAACCCTTACCAGCTATATACGCTGATGGTTTGATAGCGCCATATTTTGTGGTTTGATATAAAGCTGGTCCTAGTAATGGAAACAATCCTGCTATAACAGCTCCCTCTGTTCCAAATCTTACCCTGTTTTTAAAATTAGCTATCGCTAAATCTTTACCTGTTAAACCAGTTGTGTCTATAAGATCATAAACAAATAAAGGGTCTTCAGGGTCCATTCTTGTCACAGTGTTATATTGACCACCTCCAACAAATTCACCTGCAAACCCGGATGGCGCTACAATACCAACTCTTTTTGCAACATTGGATATTGCTGTTTTTGCTTTTTCTGCACCTTTCATACCATAGGTAGAGGTCGCTGCTAAATTTATACCTGTTCTTGCTTTTATGCCTCTACGCATCATGTTTAAAAATTTAAAGGCAACACTACCTGGAACACCAAACTCTACAAGTATAGATCCTGCATTACCCAAAAATGTCTCTGGATCTGCAAAAGCGTGCTTGTCATACTCTTCTTGCAGTGTTTCTTGTAGGTCGGTGTCAAATGCAAAATCAGGTAAGGCATATGCTAAATCTAACAGGTTATACGCAGTGTTTTGTCCGCCCTTTTGAACCGATCTAATACTTTCATCAATAAAACCTATATAAGTTTGATCATCTGGTGTTGGTCCAATACCTGATGTATAGTAGTCAAACAACTTAAATACATTTGGAAACTTTTCTTTCATGTCTATATCGTCTTCCGTCCCAGCTCTCATTGAGTTGTATACGGATTCTATGGTATTTAGACCACCCACCATTGGAGCTGTCATCAAAGTCCCTGCAGGTTTAAATACAAATTCTTCTGCAACATTCGCAAGTTCAGATATTTTAAATTTAACAGGTCTCTCAGTTCTTAAATTTCTTTTTGCTTTTTCTTGTATGTCTTCTATTTTTTCTTCGGTTGCGTCTCTAACCCCTGTAGCCATTTCAGACTCATATATTCTTTTTATCTCATCTTGCACTGATTCTACAAGCCCACCAAAAGCACTAGCACCAGGTAATCTAGTTACAAAATCATTATACTCTGCCATTTTTTTTATTGATGGTGCAAACTCCTCCACTATTTCTCTAAAAGCACCAACACCTGCAGTCCCTGTTATCTTTGGGTTTATGACTTTACCTGTTACGCCAAACTGATTTAAAAATCCGTCTGGAACATTTGGTTGTAAAGATACTTTGAGTTCTTTTGCTTTTTCAATTATTTTTTTTACTCTTCTTATTTGTTCTGGTGTTAGAGGAGTTTTTTGTCTAGATAGTTTTTCTATAAATTGAACAGCAGGAGTTTTAAAGTTTCTGTGTAATGGTTGTAATATAAGTTGTCTGTTGGCTGGAAACTCTGACCCAGGCACTCTAGCCTCTAATTCTTTTATGTGATCTATTTCAAATAATCTTGTGTCATCGCCACCATCTTCTCTTTTTGTCATTAATCTTCTAAGACTAACCTTAGTTTCACTTATTTGACCTGTTGATGGGTTAACTTTAGTTTTAGCCATCTTTTGAAGTTTTTTATCTTTTAGTATGGCATTAAAAAAATTGTCATTATCGACAGTTAAATCATTTACATATTTAGCATAGTTTGCCTGGTTTAATTTTAATTGTTTTTCTCTATCAGGCAGTTGAGCAGCTTCAGCTACTTTGTTTTCTCTTCTTCTCCTTTTTCTTTCTGCTAAAGTAGCCGTGTATCTTGCATAAGCAGCATCTCCTTCGGGTGTTCCACGACCATCTCTCAACGCTTTTAATTGTTTAGATTTTTTTCTTTTTCTAGTATTTGATTTTAAACCCTCTTGTAATTGTGCTCTGGCTTGATCTTCTGGTATACCTTCTTCTTTCGCTATTTTTCTGGCTAAATTTTGTTTTGCTATTTCTTGGTTTGGTATTGAATAATTACTTAATTTATTTACACCGGTTTCTCTGCCTTTAATTATATTTAAAGGATCATTCCATTTTTCACCATAATCTGCAACAGGATCATAATTAATATCATCATACATTCCTCGAAACAAATCTTCATATTGTTCTACAGCCAATTGTTTTTCTTTCATTATGGCTTCGTTGACCGATCTTTTAATTAGGTTGTCACCTATAAGACCTACTCTACCTTTTAATTTTAATTTTTTAATTGCATTGATGTTTTCATCTCTTGACAAATTAAAATCAACTTGATCTTTAACTAACTGAGCTGTATCACCTCTTTCAAATTTTTTGGCTGGTCCTAATATTTCTCCAATTCGTCTTGTATCAACTCCTGTTATTTTACTTAATTCTGCATAGTTTGCTTCAGGATTTTGTTTAACAGCTTCTTTTAATAATTGTTCGTTTTTCAATCTAACTTCAGCACCAACACCGGTCAAAGGTGGCTCATCAGCCGATCTCATGAATGTTGGTAAAACCTCGTCCCGCGCTGCAACATCAGATAACAAGTTTTTTGTTTTTGTAGCTACAAACTTAGCACCTTTTATCGCAGCAGGCATCAATGCAACAGGTAACAGTGCAAGCTCACCAGCAGCAATAACTTTTCCTGACATCGCACCTGTGCCAAACTTCTTTACATAATCACTTATAGATTTTTTCAACTCCATGTCTCTGTGCACGACTTTTCTCTGTATCATGCCTTGTGGCCTGTTACGTGTTGGAGCTGTTCTTGTTACTTCTACTATCTCACCTTTGTTTATATCAACGTATCTTCCTGGCTCTAGATTATCTGGTAGTGAACTTTGTAATTCAAATCCCGGTATAAACTGTTCTCTTTGTTTACCGGCTCTGTCGGTAAACTCTCTCATACTAGGACCCTCTACGCCCATGTAACCACGTAATATATTTGGAAGTAATGTTTCTCCGCCTCTTTCTTGCACAGTTTGTCGGCCTTTGCGTATTTCGGCCATCAACTCATTTCTTCGTTGTCTGTTTCTATCTCTAGGTCTATGCCCGGACATTTAAACCGCCTGTGTAGGTAATTGTAAATCTACGTTATATTTTTGATTAAATACTGCTATGTCTTCTTGTGTGTCTATGTTTGCAAAGTCTAGTAGTGCAGCCTCACTAGATGCTAATAATCTAACAACCTGGTCAGTAACTTCCATAGGTAGTCTTGCTCTAAGTTCTTCAAAGGTCAACATTGGTCCAGAGCCAGTTGCTCGTCCACCTTGTTGCATTTCATCACGATCGCTTAAATAACCCCTTTTTTCCATTTCTTTGTAAAGTTCTTTTCCCTCTAAATTTTCAAATTCAGGAAAATCTCTTATAAATCTTTCCACCGCAAATTTTAAATCACCCCTACCACCATCAGAAAAACCAACACGACCACCTTCAGCATACTCAAAACGAGCTATGACTTTTGCAATGGCGATTTCTTTTGCTATCTCCACGGATGATTTACCTGCGTATTGGGTTTTCTCATCGTTGGTTGCTGTTCCGTCTTCTATTCTCTCTAATATATCTTCGGCTGTTTCTTCATAGTCTTTCCATCCTTCTTTTTCAGCTTCAGCTATTTGTTCGTATTTTGCTTTTGCTTTGGTTGGGAATAACGCGTCTAGATCGTCTATCGCAGCTTTTTGTTCTGCCTCAGTGCCTGTTAGTAAAATCTTTCTAAGTTCCGCTGCTTTCTCTATGACAAATTGTTTTTCTAACTTGTCTAATTTTGCTAGCTCCATTTCACCTTCTAATTTTTTATTTAATAAGAATTCTTCACTTTTTGCAGCTCTTTGTGCAGACTCAAAAGACTCTTGTCTAACATCTTCAGCTTGTTCAAAAGCTCGTCTTCTGTCTGCTTTAGCTCTCTGACTAGCGGCAAACTCATCAGCTGCTGTTTGTAATGAAGGACCAGCTGCAGCCAAAACACCACCAAGCCCCGATCCACGACCCGGTGCACTAGCGATACCTGCCCCTAATTTAAATAAAGATGCATAATCTGCTAAGTCAAGCACTGGTTCTTTTTCCATTGTTTTTCTTTCAAACGTTTCTTGTAGTATTGGGTTGGTGGATCCTCCATCGTCAAACCCATCCATGATACCTGTGTTAGGTGTGCCACCTCTTTTAAACATTGGTCTTTTTAATATCTTACTCACTGTCCTAATATACTCCCTAGTCCTCCAAGAACACTACCAAGCATTGTGCCTGCTCCTAGTATGCCTTGTAGTCTTGTAGGTGCTGGTTGAAACTCTTGTCTTTGTTGAGCCTGTCCACCTTGTAGTGTGGTAAATAAATTAGCAAAATCTATTAATTGATTTCTAAACGCCTCTTCTTGTCTTTGTCTGTTTAGCTGTTCTGCATCAAGAACTTGTTGTTGTTGAACTTGTGATGTTGTTCCAAAACCAGATAGTGCAGATTGTAATCCTTCAGCTAATTCTGGTTGCAATCTTGCAAGACCTGTTTGCATATCAAACTGTCTAGCCGCTTCATCTCTTGCAGTTTGAAGTCCTTCTTGTCTTAGACCAGCTTCTAGTTCAGCCAATCTTGCTGCGGTTTCTGCATCATACACAGCTCTTTGCACACCCTCTCGACCACCACCAAACGCACCTGCTTGAATCGCAGCATCAGATATTGCTTGTCTACCTGCTGCTCTGTCTCTTTCAAACGATTGTCTGGTTGCATCAATCACCTGTTGTTGAAAAGGTGACATGAAAGCTTGCGCAGCTTGTGGACCGGTCATGCCTGCTGCAGCAGACAAGAAAGGTTGAAAGCCCGCGATCCCCGTTCCTTGACCAACACCTGACACTGCACCTGCTGGGTCAAATGTTAATGTGCCAAGTCCTGCTTGTGTTGCTGCCATTTGTGCAGCTTGTTGTTGTAAAGGTGATAGACCTGCAACTTGTTCTTGAAACTTTGACGGATCAACTTCTATTTTACTTGGGTCTAATAAACTAGTGATTCTTTGTGAAAAGGCTTTAGCCGGTCCTTCTACATAACTAGGTGGTTTTACAATACTCGTTTGCGTTATATTTTGATTAGTTGACATTATACCATTGCCTCCAATTGATCTTGTATTCTATACAAAGCACGAGCCCCGGCCCTTGGGTCAGGATTACCTGTCATTAATTTACCGAGCCCTGCGACCGCATCATCGTTTAATACAAACTCGTTTACAGATAACATTGCCGGCACATCGTCAGCTCTTTTTGCTCCACCCATTGGTATAAACATACCCTCTCTTGCATCTACTTGTCTACCTGCTGGTAGTCCTGGGACCTTGCCACCTTTATTTAATTTTAATGGCATGTCATCCATCAAGTCTTGTAATTCTATAACTTCATCGTCACTTAGTTTATCTAATGGTTTTCCAAAATATTTTAAAGCTAAATTTTCTAACATATCACTTCTCTCTGCCATTGGATCTGGATCGGACATGGCCATCATAATACCACCATCTTGTCTACCCATTCTATTCAAATCCATCCTTCTCATCAAATCAAACATCATCTCTTCATTCATTCCAGGCCTAGTATTTTGTCTTGGTCTTTTCTTTGGTATTCTTCTTAAATTACCTTCTTCGTCAACATAAAACTCATCACTTTCCATGTTCATCATCATTTCAGCCATAGCCTCTTCGTTAGCGCCTCCACCTCTTTCAGGCATACCACCCATATCAAAACCAACACGACCACCCATTGCATATCCTTCTTCAGCAGCAGCTGACTCAGCTTCTGTTCTATCAAAACCCGCAGCCAACATAGCGGATATAATAGATTGTCTTCTCTCTGCATTATCTCCTGTTCTAAAAGCTGCACTTTCCATAGCCAATTGTTTAGCTCTTTCTTTCTGTGCATCTAACTCATCATCAGCAGCTTTTAATGTGCCACCTACATTTGCCATTTTAGCTGCAGCCAATAGATCAAAATCATCTCCTAGATTACCTACTCTACCAAGATCTCTAAGTTTTAATCCTGCTTTTTGCAAACCTGTTAATTGAAGTGGCCCCTCAGGACCAACAACATTTGGTTGATAACCTGATAAAGCACCCAGTCCACCTGACAATAGAGCTGATGCCGGAGATATACGATCCGATGTCAGAGCTTGTGTGCCTACATCAACCAACGCTCTACCCAAACCTTGTGATACCATTTGATTAGATAACACCTTTCCAAGAGCTGCACTGATACCACCCTTTGCAGCCAGTGTGCCTCCAATACCACCAAGAAAACCACCAGCTATCGGACCTAGAGCCATACCTGCAACAGCAGGCACAAAAGGCGCTATCTCTTTTGGTATCGCTTTTTTAATTAATTTTTTTACTTTTTTATGAAAGGGCATTCCTTATATTCCTATATTGTAATGATGCAAGTGGCCTAGGCTTGATATAAGGCTTTTGTTCAATTTACTGTCTTTTACCATAAAATGCAACTAAGATTCTGCCCCAACAGCAGGCATTTTAGCGACTTTTATATATACACTTCTTGATATATCTTCCCTCTTTGTCTCTGTATTTGGGTCGTCTACATCAGCATCACCCTCAGCATCAGAGTTATATTCTTTGCCTGTTTTTAAGTTTTTTAATACCACAGTAGTGTCAACCTTTATTTGAGCTATCTTCTTATCGCCCTCGTATAGGTATGCTACCGATCCTGGTTCTTCAAATGCCATAGTTCCTCCTTATTGAAACTCTCTTTTTATTTCTAAATACGAGCAGACGACATGCAAATCGTTTGCATTTTCAGCCTGCACTTTCAACTCTTCATCTTCATTCATGACCAAGGGATTGGTCAACAACTCTACTGTTGTTTTAGCAGATATGTCCTTCTGTTTAAACAGGCTAAATACAGTATTACCTGTGTTTAACAGTGTTACAGTTATCTCACACGCATTACTAGCATCATCATTAGATACAAGTATGGACTTTACAATCGCTGTGCTTTCCGCTGGCACAGTATACAGAACTGTGTTGTCCGTGGTTGTAAGATCTACTTTTGAGTTTTTAAAACTATTTGACATTATGAAAGAAAGAAGGCCTCCTGCTCTTGTTCATCTTTTAAAACTTGTTGGTATGTTGTATTTAATTGTTCGACTAAACCAGCTACAGCTCTGTTAATTTGTCTTTGTGTAGTAACTTCGTAGTCTTCTTTTGGTTCTGGTAATCTAACATTTAATCTTGACATTATCTAGCTCCATCCGATCTTACATCTAACATCAGTGTTCCGTATCTCCAAGACTCATTCTCGTTTTTGTTTTCTATTTTTACATTTACATATCGACCTCTAGCTCTGGTATCTTTCTTTGTAGTTGTAGAGTCTATTGTAAAAGGACTATTAGTTGATGATGTTTCTGTCTGTGACGGAAATCTTTTTACAGATAGTGTTACGTCTGAATTACCATTCAATGTTTTAAAGTCAGGAATAAACCTGCTGACAGATACAAACAAATCACCAGCACCAGCTTGTGATTGTAGGTCAAGATCATATGATTGTAATGTTGATGTTACTTTTGTAACAGAACCATCCTCATTAACTTGGTCTGTTCCTATCTCATGTTGAAAGTATTTTGTCTGTCCAAGACCACTCTCACCCAATATTGTAGGAAATGTGCCTGTGCCTGATGTATCAAACTTAGTTGCATATGGTCTTTCATATATCTTTGCATCCATCCACGAACTTCTTGCCTCTGTAGATAACGCCCAAACTCCACCAGCAACACCTGTTGACTCTGCGTAGTTGTATGACACAGCTCTGTTATTAAAATCACTATCTGTAGGATACCACCATATTATTTCAGAAAATAAATTGTTTAGTCCTGCTGATATTTGTTGTCCTTTTGTCGTATCTAAATTATCAAACACCTCGTCCTCGACAGAACAAGGCAGTGTTTTTACAGTTCCATCGTATAGTAAAAAACCTTTTGAGCTCATCCAATACGCAACACCATCAACCTCAACAGCTGCGTTACGACCAATAAGACCACAGTTTGTGCCTACCTGTTCTAGATTGAAATAAAAAGGTGATCCTATATATTTCATCGTATACAGAGCATTATCTGTAAATACCAAGATACTTTCTTTTGCTTTTAACGCCCCAACAATCTTTGTGCCGTCTTGTAATCTAAGTGTGCCGGCTGTGTTTGTTGATGTTGGTGTGTAAGTGTTTATATCCTCTTGCACAGAAAAACGTATAAACATGTCATCTTGTGTGCTAGCTGTGCCTATTGTTGTTTCTGTTCCAAAGTGTAATAAGTGACGAGCAGTAGGCGACACTAAAGTTAATCTTGATGCTGTAGGGTTATTGGTGGTTGCAAAACCACTTGTGCTTTTTGACGCTCTAACAGTTAGTCTGTCTGTCGCTGCAGCGTTCCATGTAAAAGTCTCACCGTTTGCAATGGTCGCTATCAGCACTTCACCAAAGTTATCTAGTGACCAAAGTCCTGGTTCTAGTGTTGTTTGATCCGCTGGCACTGCAACGCCCCAACCACTAAAGTCTGATGCGTTTGTAACTGTTGCACCATTAGAGTGTGATGCAGCAGTGGTGCCGTTTGCACCTCTTGATAGTCCTGTCAAGTCATTACTAGACTTACCAGAGTATGTTATCAACTCACTACCTATTTGTATTGTGCCAGAGCTTGGAAAAGCAGCTGCACTTGTAAGGGTTAGAGTTGTATCACTATCACTAAATGTGCCACCTTCGTTTATTGTAGATGTTGTAGCTCCAGCAACAGTTCCACCCCATTGTCCAACACCCCAACCGTATCCATATGTTTGTATCTGTGGTCCAACTTTTGTGTAAAATTCTACAGTCATAGAACCACCAGTTGATATACTTGCACTTGCAGCAGCGCTTGATGTGATTGTAAATGTTTTAGGACTAGGAACTGTGTTAACCATAAACTTTGCATCTTCAAAGTTTGAAGCGCTAAGCCCCGTTCCGCTAGGCAAGGTTACAGAGTCAAGTAAAATTATATCACCAACCTCTAATGAATGATCTGATCCTGTAGTGATTGTCACTGCCGTTGATTCGTTTGTTGTTGCAAGTGTGCAACTTGTTTGTTGTCTTGCTGAATCAAATGGTGATATGTCAAACAACTGTCCCTCAAAGTATAATAGTAAAAACTTATCCGTGCCTAATGCAACGTATCTATTACCTGAGTTATCAATAAATGGGTGTTGGCTTCTAACTACGCCAACAATGCTTTTATCAACGAGAGATGACCAACCACCAACTTTTTCTGGTAAGCCATATCTAAAACGCACATTATCACTATCAATCCAACGGTTCTCTGCACCTTTGGTTGTATTCTGTTTATCTATTCCTGGTAAAATCTTAAAGTCAATAAGAGCCATATAAACCTCTTACGTTCCAGCAAAGTGCTTCTTGACCCAACCTTTTGTTGAATTTGCGTATACAAGTGTAAAACTTTGTCCGTTTGTGCTGACAGTTAAGTCACTGGCTACACCTTGTATTGGTTGACTGTTTCTGGCAATCGTTAAGTTGTTAGAGTTAAAACTGAGTTTACCATCTAAAAAGTGCACCTCGTTGCCAACAGCTGGACTTGCAGGCAATGTAACTGTCACAGCAGCCGCACTTGTATCTACAATAACTTGGTCACCGTTTACAGCTGTATACGCGTTAGTTGTGGTTACGTAACCTTTTTGTGTAATACCTGTAATCACGTTTGTGCCATCTACAATTACAAGCATCGTAGATCCAACAGGCATTGTTACACCTGTTCCTGAGCTTGTTTTAATTGTTATTGTATAGTGACTCGAGCTTCTAGTTGTGCCATCGATTACAAGATATGTCTTTTCGCAAGAGTCTGGAAATATCAATTGTCTGTTAGCTGATAGTGTGCCTGTAAGCTTTATGACTTTGTTACGACCATCTGATGCAGCGCCATCGCTGATAGCTGGTGTTTGGTTGCCAGATGCTAAACTAAGCTCTACATAGCCACCTACAGCTTGTTCTACTAGATCAAGGTTTGTATTAGTGACCGTGCCCCATAAACCGGCCTTTTCACCGGTTGTCATTTTTTCAAGTTTTAGTGATGTAGAAAATGATGATGCCATAATTATTTATATCCTATGCTGCTACCTCTGTCCATGTTTGACTAGCGTTCAAGTTTATATCATTCCATGTAATTACACCAGCACTTGTTGTCGATACAGTGATCGAGCTGCCTGTAGGTATAACTACGCAATCTGCTGTAATAGTCACCGTTCCAGTAGCCATTGTGCCGATTTGGCTACCTGTAACTGCTACATCTGCATTTGCTTTTGCAACCGCAGTTCCAGTGGATAATGTGACTGCATTACCGGTTACCGCAAAGTTTGCGTCTCCACTAAGTGTTGTATCACCAATTGTCGCTGTAACAGCATTACCACTTACTGTGACTGTTGCTCCAGCTGTTACTGTTACAGAACCTGTAGAGCCTGTAATCGCGTTGCCCGTTACTTGATGCTCGGCAACACCTAGTATTGTAACGTCGCCTATAGATGTAGTTAGCTCATTACCAGATATAATGATGAAGTTTTCATCATTACCTGTGCTGGCAAACGTTGTTGCTGCAAATGAGCGAACGCCAAACATTAGCTCATGCCATTCGCGTCATCACGAGCTTTTCTGTTTTTATAATCAGAACGAGCCGTGACCAGTGCTACAAAGTCTGCTTGGTTAGATGGAATAGGATCTGTAAATGAATCATCATTCATCAACTTAGTTGTCCACTCTTGTTGCATACGTTTCCAACAGTTGTTAATTTTTCCATCAACTGCTTTCTGTATCCAATCATCTAGACCAGCATTATCTGTGTCGTTGTATAAATCATTAGACAGAATTGTTTGTTGTAAATCTGTTAATGTTACTTCTTTTTTGTGATCAGCCATTGTTAACCTCCTTTAAGATTGATTGTTTCATCATTAGCCAATTAAATATCCTGTAAAATAACTACCATCATTATTTAAATCTGCTTGTGCAGTGCCTGCTTGTATTCTAATTCTAACACTTGCTGTGTCATTTGCATCCATATCTAAAATAGTAGCACCGCTAAAACTTATTTCGCTATCACCACTCATATGATCACTTATGTCACTTAAAGTAAATATTGTTGTATTTCTATTTGAACCAAGTATTACGACTTGAAGATAACTCGAAGCAGTATCTAGATTATTTATTCTAAACATTGCGTTTAGATAATATTTACCTGTAACTGGTGCGGTAAATGTGTTTGATCCAAAATTATTTCCTATATCAAAAATTTCGACATTAAAAACTACATCGTTGTTTGTGGTAACTGGTATATTATCTTGAGTTCCACTACCTATTCTAAAACATGGTTGTAGTGGCTTAGTTACTTCACCATCTGTATTTAACTTTAATCCTGTTTGAGCATTATTTACAAAAGAAAGACTATTATCTCCGTGATAATATAGCATTTGACCTATGTTATTGTCACCACTATCACCAAAATTAATAATACCATAATTATCAGTAGCAGATAAAAAAGACATCCCTGCTCTACTATTTTCAAGAATTAATTCATCAGCATCACTAGATACACTAGCACCACTATCAGCAGTTTTAATATGTATACCAGAACCTAAATCAGCAGCACTAAGTGATGTGCCTGCAAAAACATCTATGCTATCTGCAAGTTTTGCTTTTGTAATTTGGTCAGCTGCAATTTTATCAGTTGTTACAGAACCGTCAGTCGGTGTCACCGTTCCGCCATTATCTGAACCTAGTAGTATGGCAAAGAAACTTGTGCCTGATGCTGGTGCTGTTGTAAAAGTCAATACGCTACCAGATACTGTAAAGTCTGTGCCTGGGTTTTGTATCACACCACCAAGAGATAGAATGATCTGATTAACGTCACCCACAGTTACATTCTGTGAGTTGACCTGCATAGTGTGTGTAGTATCAGAACCATCAAAACCTGATGATATATCATCAAGCTGTCTGTATGCTCCACCTAAATTTTGTCTTCCTATGTATGCCATGTTTTATTCCTTTGTATATT
>LULE01001796.1_pt1 | contig 15603 bp, 11 predicted proteins | sample 728231 | NCBI WGS metagenome assembly LULE01 (sample SAMN03860297, study PRJNA289734) | marine metagenome | biome: seawater column; feature: ocean; material: water; isolation source: Red Sea water column Station 192 - depth 10m | place: Saudi Arabia: Red Sea | collected 2011-10-15 | depth 10 m | reverse complement strand
CTACGACGAGATCGTGCGGATGGTCGCCGAGCGCGCCCCTTCGCGCGACCAGTTCATGGCCGAGGTCATCAGCCAGGTCGAGAACGACCTGCGCGAGGCCCGCATCAAGGCCAAGGTCACGGGGCGACCCAAGCACTACTACTCGATCTACCAGAAGATGATCCTGGGCGGTCGCGAGTTCTCCGACATCTACGACCTGGTCGGCATCCGGGTCTTCGTCGACGACGACCGTGACTGCTACGCGGTGCTCGGCGTCCTGCACTCGCGCTGGAACCCGGTGCTGGGGCGTTTCAAGGACTACGTCGCGATGCCGAAGTTCAACATGTACCAGTCGCTGCACACCACCGTGATCGGGCCGCAGGGCAAGGCCGTGGAGATGCAGATCCGGACCTTCGCGATGCACCGCCGCGCCGAGTACGGCGTCGCCGCGCACTGGAAGTACAAGGAGGACGGCCGCAACGGCGTCGACACCGAGAAGCGCGCCGACGCCGGCTCGGGTGACATGAGCTGGGTCCGGCAGCTGCTGGACTGGCAGAACGAGGTCGAGGACCCGGGGGAGTTCCTGGAGTCGCTGCGCTTCGAGATCAACCGCGCGGAGACCTACGTCTTCACACCGCGCGGCGACGTGATCGCACTGCCCTCGGGATCGACGCCGGTCGACTTCGCCTACGCCGTCCACACCGAGGTCGGTCACCGCACCATCGGCGCCCGCGTCAACGGTCGACTGGTGCCACTGGAGTCCACCCTCGACAACGGCGACGTGGTGGAGGTCTTCACCTCCAAGTCGCCGACGGCCGCGCCCTCGCAGGACTGGTTGGGCTTCGTGAAGTCCAACCGTGCCCGCTCCAAGATCCGGCAGTGGTTCACCAAGGAGCGGCGCGAGGAGTCGATCGAGCAGGGCAAGGAGCAGATCGCCAAGCTCATGCGCAAGGAGGGCCTGCCCCTCAAGCGCCTGCTCACCCACGACTCGCTGAACCTCGTGGCCGAGCACTTCAAGCTCGGCGACGTCTCCTCGCTCTACGCCGCGGTCGGCGAGAACAACCTCTCCGCCCAGGCGGTCGTCAAGCAGGTCATCGACCTGCACGGCGGCACCGGCGGGGCCGAGGAGGACCTCGCCGAGGCGGTCACCATCACCGGTCGCCGGTCGCGGCGCAGCGCCTCGCACGGCGACGCCGGCGTCGTGGTCAAGGGCGCCTCGGACCTGTGGGTCAAGCTCGCCAAGTGCTGCACCCCGGTGCCGCCCGACCCGATCCTCGGCTTCGTGACCAAGGGCGGGGGAGTCTCGGTGCACCGCCGTGACTGCACCAACGCCGGCGACCTCGAGGCACGCCCCGAGAAGCTGCTCGAGGTGGAGTGGGCGCCCACGGAGTCCTCGACCTTCCTGGTCAACATCCAGGTCGAGGCGCTGGACCGCGCGCGGTTGCTCTCCGACATCACGATGGCGCTCTCGGACGCGCACGTGAACATCCTGTCGGCGAACCTGCAGACCTCCCGCGACCGGGTGGCCAAGAGCAGGTTCACCTTCGAGATGGCCGAGGCCAAGCACCTCGACAACGTCATCAAGGCCGTGCGCAACGTGCCCGGCGTCTTCGACGCCTACCGCGTCACGGGGTAGGCCGCTCCTCGCACCTCGACCAGCGGGGCGAGCTACGAGAAGTCCGCCGAGGCGCGCTTGGCCATGTCGAGGAAGGCCTGGCGCGAGGCGAGGTTCTCCTCGAGCTCCTTGACCTTGTTCTCGTTCCCCGACGCCTGCGGGCGGACTTCTCCGGGTCCGAGCGGCGCCACTGCTCCTGCTCGAGGTCGCGGATGACGTTCTCGACCTTGCGGATGCGGCCCTCGAGCTCCTTCATCCGCGAGCGCGGTACCTTGCCGGCGGCGTCCCACCGGTCCGCGATGTCGCGGAAGGTGCGCTTGGCGGCCTCGAGGTCCGAGCCGTCGCCCTCCAGGGCGGGCAGCAGCGCCTCGGCCTCGACGAGCAGCGCCTCCTTGACCTCGGCGTTGGCGGCGAACTCCTCGTCGAGCTTGGCGTTCTCGGCGTCCCGGGCGCCGAAGAAGGCGTCCTGGGCGCCGCGGAACCGCTTCCAGAGTGCGTCGTCGACGTCCTTGGGCGCCGGGCCGGCGGCCTTCCACTGCTTCATCAGGTCGCGGTAGCGGCCGGCGGTGGGCCCCCACTCGGTGGAGTCGGCGAGCGCCTCGGCCTCCTTGACCAGGCGCTCCTTGACGGCGCGGGCCCCCTCGCGCTGCTCGTTGACCTCGGCGAAGTGCGCCTTGCGGCGACGGGTGTAGGTGGTGCGGGCGGTGGAGAAGCGGCGCCAGAGGGCGTCGTCACCGGCGCGGTCGATGCGCGGGATCTTCTTCCACTGGTCCAGGAGGTCGCGCAGGCGGTTCGCGCCGCCGCGCCAGTCGGTGCCCTCGGCGATCTTCTCCGCCTCGGCGACGACCTTCTCCTTGGCAGCCTTGGCCTCGGCCTGCTTCGCGGCCTTCTCGGCCTTGCGTGCCTCACGCTGCGTGGCGATGACGGGGCCGAGCGCGTCGAGGCGCCCGGTCAGCGACACCAGGTCCCCGACGGCGTTGGCGCCGTCGACCTGGGCGGCGACCTTCTTCACCGACTCCGCGGCCTCCTCGGGGCTCATGACCCCGGAGTTGATGCGCTTCTCTACTGCCCCACGGAACGTTCGCCGTCGGCGGTCCTCACGTACACGGTCCCGTCGCTGTCGACCCGGCCCCACTCGTGGCTCGTCACGGCTCGTCCCTGGTGTTCGGTGCCCTCGCGGGGGCAATGTGGTCAGCGGCACAGCGCGGCCCTGGGCCGCAGCAGGCACCCATGCTAGTCATGCGGAGTATCTCGGTTCGGCCCTGCCCGTCCGGATCGCTAGGGTTGCCGGGTGTTGATCGCCGGCTTCCCCGCAGGTCCCTGGGGCACCAACTGCTACGTCGTGGCCACCGGCCCCGGGCAGGAGTGCGTGGTCGTCGACCCCGGGAAGGACGCCGCCTCCGGCGTCGCCGAGGTCGTCCGCGAGCACCGGCTCAAGCCGGTCTCGGTCTTGGTGACCCACGGACACCTCGACCACATGTGGTGCGTCACGCCCGTCGCGGGCGCCTACGACGCCACCGCCTGGATTCACCCCGAGGACCGTCACCTGCTGGCCGACCCGTTGGCCGGCATCTCCACCGACATGCGACGGATGCTGCCCCAGCTGCTCGGCAGCCAGGACGCTGCGTGGACCGAGCCCGACGACGTCAAGGAGCTCGGTGACGGTGCCACCCTCGAGCTGGCGGGCGTGGAGTTCCTCGTCGACCACACCCCGGGCCACTCCCGTGGATCGGTCACCTTCCGCACGCCGTACGCCGACAGCGCCGACGTCTCCGAGGTGATGTTCTCCGGCGACCTCCTCTTCGCGGGATCGATCGTGGCCACCAAGGTGCTGCCGCTGGCCGACGACGTCGTGGTGCTGCCCGGTCACGGCGAGCAGACCTCGATCGGCCGCGAGCGTGCGACCAACCCCTACCTGCTCGACCTCGCCGACGAGCCGGGCCCGGGTGGCGCCGGCACCGACCCCGTGACGCGGGGGCTCTGACATGGCCAGGCCGACCCCGCTCAGCGGGTTCCCCGAGCTGCTGCCGCAGCAGCGCATCGTCGAGCAGCGGGTGATCGACACCCTGCGCGAGACCTTCGAGCTGCACGGGTTCGCCGGCATAGAGACCCGCGCGGTCGAGCCGGTCGACCAGCTCCTGCGCAAGGGCGACACCTCCAAGGAGGTCTACCTCCTGCGACGGCTGCACGAGGACTCCGCGGAGGGCCACTCCGGCATCGGGTTGCACTTCGACCTGACCGTGCCCTTCGCGCGCTACGTCCTGGAGAACGCCGGCAAGCTGGAGTTCCCGTTCCGCCGCTACCAGGTGCAGAAGGTCTGGCGCGGCGAGCGTCCCCAGGACGGCCGCTACCGCGAGTTCACCCAGGCCGACATCGACGTGGTCGGGCGCGACGTCCTGCCGTTCCACCACGACGTCGAGGTCACGCGTGTCATGGTCGACGCCCTGAGCCGGCTGACCGACCCGGCCCGCCTCGGGCTACCGGGCTTCCGGCTCCAGGTCAACAACCGCAAGCTGATCCAGGGCTTCTACGCCGGGCTCGGCGTGGCCGAGGGTGACGCCACCGACGAGGTGATGCGCCTGGTCGACAAGCTCGACAAGCTCCCGGTGGAGAAGGTGCACGAGCTCCTGGTGGCCGAGGCCGGCGTCGACGCCGCCACGGCCGACCGCGTGCTCGCGCTGGCCACCATCCGGGCCACCGACGACTCCTTCGTCGCGCAGGTGCGCGACCTCGGCGTCTCCCACGACCTGCTGGACGAGGGGCTCGAGGAGCTCGCGGCCCTGGTGCGGGCCTGCGCCGACCTGGTGACCGACCGCGTGCGGGTCGAGGCGGACCTCTCGATCGCCCGGGGCCTGGACTACTACACCGGCACGGTGTTCGAGACGCGCCTGGACGGCTACGAGTCGCTGGGCTCGATCTGCTCCGGTGGGCGCTACGACGCGCTCGCCACCGACGGGCGCTCGACCTACCCCGGGGTGGGGATCTCGCTCGGCGTCAGCCGCGTGCTCGTGCCGCTCCTGGCCCGCACCGGCCTCGCGGCCGACCGTGTGGTCCCCAGCGCCGTGGTCGTGGCCGTCAACGACGAGGACTCACGCGCCGCCTCCGACGCCGTCGCCCACGCGTTGCGCTCGCGCGGCGTGCCCTGCGAGGTCGCCGCCTCCGCGCAGAAGTTCGGCAAGCAGATCCGCTACGCCGAGCGACGGGGCGTGCCGTACGTCTGGTTCCCTCCCGCGGCCGACGCGGATGCCGAGGGAAGCCACCAGGTCAAGGACATCCGGACGGGGGAGCAGCACGAGGTCGACCCGGCCACGTGGTCCCCTCCAGCCGAGGACCTGCGACCGCGCGTCTCCACCCCAGACCGACCCAGTCACCCGTGAACGACAGCGACGAACAACCAGGTCTCGAGGCTCGCTCCACTCGCGCCTCGACCACCGAAAGGAAGCAGCAGTGATCCGCACCCATGACGCCGGGGCCCTCCGCCCCGAGCACGTCGGCCAGACCGTGACCCTCGCCGGGTGGGTGGCCAACCGTCGCGATCACGGTGGGGTGGCCTTCCTCGACCTGCGCGAGGCCTCCGGCATCGTCCAGGTCGTCGTGCGCGACGAGGAGGTCGCCCACCAGCTGCGCTCGGAGTACTGCCTGAAGGTCGTCGGGGAGGTCGTGGCCCGCAAGGACGGCAACGAGAACCCCAACCTCGCGACCGGTGCCGTCGAGGTCGTCGCCAGCGAGGTGGAGGTGCTCAGCGCCGCCGCACCGCTGCCCTTCCCCATCTCCGAGCACGTCGAGGTCGGTGAGGAGGCGCGCCTCAAGCACCGCTACCTCGACCTGCGCCGCCCCGGGCCCAACGCCGCGCTGCGGCTGCGCAGCAAGGTCAACAAGGCCGCACGCGACGTGCTGGACCGGCACGACTTCGTCGAGGTCGAGACCCCGACCCTGACCCGCAGCACCCCCGAGGGTGCCCGCGACTTCCTGGTGCCCGCGCGTCTGAAGCCCGGCAGCTGGTACGCCCTGCCCCAGAGCCCCCAGCTGTTCAAGCAGCTGCTGATGGTCGGCGGCATGGAGCGCTACTTCCAGATCGCGCGCTGCTACCGCGACGAGGACTTCCGTGCCGACCGCCAGCCGGAGTTCACCCAGCTCGACATCGAGATGTCCTTCGTCGAGCAGGACGACGTGATCGCCCTGGCCGAGGAGATCCTCGCGGCGCTGTGGGCCCTGATCGGCCACGAGGTCCCGACCCCGCTGCCCCGGATGACCTACGCCGAGGCGATGGCGCGCTACGGCTCCGACAAGCCCGACCTGCGCATGGGCCAAGAGCTCGTCGAGTGCACCGACTACTTCAAGGACACCCCGTTCCGTGTGTTCCAGGCGCCGTACGTCGGTGCCGTGGTCATGCCCGGCGGCGCCAGCCAGCCGCGCAAGCAGCTCGACGCCTGGCAGGAGTGGGCCAAGCAGCGCGGCGCCAAGGGCCTGGCCTACGTCCTCGTGGGCGAGGACGGCGAGCTCGGGGGACCGGTCGCCAAGAACATCACCGACGAGGAGAAGGCAGGCCTGGCCGCCCACGTGGGCGCCCAGCCCGGTGACTGCATCTTCTTCGCCGCCGGGCCGGTGAAGTCCAGCCGTGGACTGCTCGGTGCAGCCCGCCTGGAGATCGGGCGGCGCTGCGGCCTGATCGACGAGGACGCGTGGTCCTTCCTCTGGGTCGTCGACGCGCCGCTGTTCGAGCCGGCCTCGGACGCGGTCGCCAGCGGCGACGTCGCCGTCGGCGCCGGCGCCTGGACCGCCGTGCACCACGCCTTCACCAGCCCCAAGGACGTCGACTCCTTCGACGACAGCCCCGGCGACGCGCTCGCCTGGGCCTACGACATCGTCTGCAACGGCAACGAGATCGGCGGCGGGTCGATCCGTATCCACCGCGAGGACGTCCAGAAGCGGGTCTTCTCCGTCATGGGGCTCGGCGAGGAGGAGGCGCAGGAGAAGTTCGGCTTCCTGCTCGACGCCTTCAAGTTCGGTGCCCCCCCGCACGGCGGCATCGCGTTCGGCTGGGACCGCATCGTCGCGCTGCTGGCCGGCACCGACTCGATCCGCGAGGTCATCGCCTTCCCCAAGTCCGGCGGTGGCTACGACCCCCTGACGGCGGCTCCGGCACCCATCACCGCCGAGCAGCGCAAGGAGGCCGGTGTGGACGCGAAGCCGGCGGAGGACGTGGGGTCACATAGAGTCGCGTCCGGCGCGCCGCAGGCGTGCGGCCGGGAGACCCTCGGCTGGCTGGACTGATGGGGAGAGCATGTCGGCAGAGACCGCCGGCCCCGAGACCCTGGGGCACCTGAGCGACGAGCCGAAGGGCGAGGACCCGGGGACCAAGGGACGCACCATCACCGGCAAGTCGCCCATGCGCATCGCGATGGGCCGACTGCTGCGCGACAAGATCGCCCTGGTCTGCATGGCCGTGGTCCTCTTCTTCGTCCTCATCGCGGTGTTCGCCGGGCCGCTGCAAAAGCTCTTCGGGGTCTCGACCGAGACGGTGCTGCCGTCGCAGTTCCTCAACCTCGACCTGACGCCCAAGGCCGAGTACGGCCCGCCGTACGGCCCGCTGACCATGGAGCACCCCTTCGGCATCGCGCCGCGCACGGCCACCGACAACCTCGCCTTCTGGCTCGAGGGTGCGCAGAACTCCCTGCAGATCGCCGCGATCGCGACCGTGCTCGCGATGCTGCTCGGCGTGACGCTGGGTCTGCTCGGTGGCTTCCTCGGCGGGGCCGTGGACCGGTTCCTCACCTTCGTCACCGACTTCTTCCTCACGCTGCCCTTCATCCTGGCCGCGCTGACGATCGCCCCGATCATCAACGAGCGGTTCCGCGACTCGCCCAACTACGCCACCGTGCAGGTCGTGGCGCTGATCGGAGTGCTCGCCGGCTTCGGCTGGATGTCGGTGGCCCGCCTGATCCGTGGTGAGGTCCTCTCGCTGCGCGAGCGCGAGTTCGTCCAGGCCGCCCGGGTGATGGGCATGCCCACCGGTCGCCTGCTCATCAAGGAGCTGCTGCCCAACCTGGTCGCGCCGATCGTGGTCGCCTCCTCGCTGATGCTCCCCGCGTTCGTCTCCGCCGAGGCCGGCCTGGCGTTCCTCGGCATCGGAGTGACGACTCGTCCCTCGTGGGGCCAGACCCTCAACCAGGGCATCTCGTTCTTCGAGACCTACCCGCTCTACCTCTACCAGCCCCTGATCGGGATCGTGCTGCTCGTGCTGGCGCTCAACCTCCTCGGAGACGCGCTGCGCGACGCGCTCGACCCCAAGACCCGCCGCTGAGCGGGACACCCCCCCCACGTCGCCCGGGAAAGCCTTCCCGGGTGCGCACCAGAAAGGAAATGCCAGACATGAGACGGACCAAGCCGCTGGCAGCGCTCGCCGTTGCCTCGCTCCTGGCCCTGGCCGCCTGTGGATCCGGAGACGGGCCCGGCGAGGGCACCGAGGGCTCCTTCGGGGAGACCGACGCAGGCAAGGACAAGGACCCCAACGCCGAGGGCCCCGCGCCCGAGGTCGAGGGCGCCGAGTCGGGTGGCACCATCACGGTGTTCCTTCCCGGTGACTACGGCCCGGACGACCTGGACCCCACCAACGGGTGGTCCGTGACCGGCAACTCGATCCAGCAGGCGCTCACCAGCCGCTCGCTGACCCAGTACCGCGTCGACTCCGACGGCAACGCCACCCTGGTCCCCGACCTCGCGGTCGACCTGGGTCAGCCCAACGACGACTACACCCAGTGGACCTTCCAGCTGCGTGACAACGCCAGCTGGGAGGACGGCTCGCCGATCACGGCCGAGGAGGTCGCCTTCGGCATCGCCCGCTCGATGGACTCCACCGCCTTCCCCGGCGGCCCGGGCACCGAGTACTCCACCCAGTTCTTCGCCGGTGCGGACGAGTTCGAGGGTCCCTACACCGACAAGGACACCGACTGGACCGAGTGGGAGGGTGTGGAGTTCGACAACGACGCCAACACCGTCACCATCAACATGTCCAAGTCGTTCCCCGACATGGACTACTGGGGCGCCTTCATGGCGATCGGCCCCGCCCCGCTGGGCAAGGCCTCCAACCCGCCGGCCTACGGTCAGAACATCATGTCCAACGGCCCCTACAAGGTCGAGTCCTTCAAGGCCCAGGACGAGCTCGTCCTGGTCAAGAACGACCAGTGGGACCCCGAGTCGGACCCGGCGCGCCACCAGTACGCCGACAAGTTCATCTTCAAGTTCAACGCCGACCCGGACCAGACCGACCAGATCATGCTGTCGGACAACACCGAGTCGCAGACCGCGATCTCCAACGACCTGTCGGCGTCGAGCTACCAGAAGGCGCTCGACACCCTGGGTGACCGCCTGGTCCAGCAGTCGGCGCAGTGCACCGGCTTCCTGTACCCGGACTACGAGAAGACCGACATGGCCTTCCGCAAGGCGATCGCCTACGGCTACCCCTACGAGGACGTCTGGGCCGCCACCGGCCAGGTGCCCGGCGTGACCCGCGTCCAGGCGAACTCGATCATGCCCCCGGGCATGGCCGGCAAGCCGGACTACTTCGTCGACGGTGAGGCGTTCAGCTACGACCCGGAGAAGGCCAAGGAGCTCCTCGCGGAGTCCGAGGTCGAGCCGCTGTACTCCGCCATCTACTACGAGCCCGACCCGCTGGCCGTCGCCGGCGCGAAGGTCGCCCAGAAGGGCCTCGAGGAGGCCGGCTTCACGGTCAAGTACACGCCGGTCCAGGAGTCGCCGTACTCCACCTGGACCAACCCCGACGACAAGCTCAACAAGAGCCTGACCGTCCGCGGCGTGAACTGGTGCTCGGACTGGCCCTCGGGCTCGACCTTCATCCCGTCGCTGTTCCGTGGTGGCGCCACCTACAACACCGGTGGTTTCCAGGAGGACGAGATCGACGAGATGATCGCTGACGTCCCGAGCCTCCCGATCGAGGAGCAGGCCGACGCCTGGGGCGACATCGACGAGAAGATCATGACCGAGTTCTTCCCGGCCATCCCGGTGAACTACTACAACAACCTGTTCACCTTCGGCTCGAAGATCGGCAACCCCTCGGGTGACGAGGCCTTGGGCGCGCCGAACTACAAGAACGTCTTCGTGATGCAGTGAGCGCCCAGCGCTCCCTGAACCACTGACGGTTCCGGGTGTCCCCGCCGATCGCGGCGGGGACACCCACCCCATCGCGGGAGACCCCCGGGGACTCGTCCCCGGGGGTCCTTCCCCGCCGGGCCACACTCCCACAAGGAGACCTGCGATGTTCGCCTACATCGTCAAGCGGCTGCTCGCCGGCATCGTCGTGATGCTGCTGGTGTCGCTGTCGATCTTCCTGCTCTTCTGGTACGGCCCCAGCGAGCCCGCGCGCGCGATCTGTGACACCAAGACATCCCAGCGCTGCACGCCGGCCAAGCTCGAGGTCTTCACCGAGGAGCTGGGCTACAACAACGCGTGGTACACCGAGTTCCCGGAGTACGTCGGGGGCATCTTCACCGGCCGCGACATCACCATCGCGAGCCAGACCACCCGCTGCGACGCGCCCTGCCTGGGTCTGTCGTACAAGAACGGCAAGCCGGTCTGGGACGAGATGAAGGGCCGGCTGCCGGCCACCTTCTCCGTCGCCATCGGTGGCGCCTTCCTCTACCTCCTCCTCGGCGTGCCCCTGGGCGTGGCCGCCGCGAGACGACGAGGCACCGTGGCCGACAAGTCGCTGGTCTCCAGCTTCCTCGTCCTGAGCTCGGTGCCCTACTACCTGTTCGCCCTGCTGACCTTCCTGTACTTCTCGGTGCTCTTCGAGGCGCCCTTCATCGGCAACCCCGGCTACGTGCCGTTCACCGAGAGTCCCTCGGGCTGGGTGGGCGGCCTGGCGCTGGCGTGGATCTGCCTGGGCATCTTCGGATGCACCCAGTACACCCGCTACTCCCGTGGCGCCATGGTCGAGGCGCTGAGCGAGGACTACGTCCGCACCGCCAAGGCCAAGGGCCTGCCGCAGCGCGAGGTGGTCTACAAGCACGCGCTGCGCGCCGCCCTGGTGCCGGTCGTGACGATCTTCGGCATCGACTTCGGCACCCTGCTGGCCGGCACCATCTTCACCGAGAAACCTGCTCTACAGCGTCCTCGACCCGAGAGTGAGGCTGTCGTGAGCGACCCGTTCCTCGTCGTCGAGGACCTGACGGTCAAGTTCCCCACCGAGGACGGCCTGGTCAACGCGGTCACCGACCTCAGCTACACGGTGGAGCAGGGCAAGACCCTGGGCATCGTGGGGGAGTCCGGCTCGGGCAAGTCCGTGTCGTCGATGGCCGTGCTCGGCCTGCACGACATGCGCACCGCCCGCATCACCGGCTCCATCAAGGTCGGCGGCCAGGAGGTCGTGGGCCTGGGTGAGTCCAAGCTGCGCAAGCTGCGGGGCAAGGAGGTGGCGATGATCTTCCAGGACGCGCTCGCCGCCCTGCACCCCTTCTACAAGGTGGGCTCGCAGCTGGCCGAGGCCTATCTCGTGCACCACCCGAAGGCCTCCAAGCGCGAAGCGCGCCGCAAGGCGATCGAGATGCTCGACCGGGTCGGCATCCCGCAGCCTGACCGACGTGTCGACGACTTCCCGCACCAGTTCTCCGGCGGCATGCGCCAGCGCGCGATGATCGCGATGGGCCTCATCAACGACCCGAAGCTCCTCATCGCCGACGAGCCCACCACCGCGCTCGACGTCACGGTGCAGGCACAGATCCTCGACCTGCTGCAGGATCTGCAGCGCGAGTTCAACTCCGCGGTCATCATCATCACCCACGACCTCGGCGTCATCGCCGAGATGGCCGACGACATCCTGGTGATGTACGGCGGCCGCGGGGTCGAGAAGGGTCCGGCCAAGGAGGTCCTGACGCGACCGCAGATGCCCTACACCTGGGGCCTGCTCTCCAGCGTGCCGGACGTCCACGGCGACACCGCCTCCAAGCTGGTGCCGATCCCCGGCAACCCGCCCAGCCTGCTGGACCCGCCGACCGGCTGCGCGTTCCACCCCCGCTGCGCCCACGTCGACAAGGTGCCGGGCAACAAGTGCGTCACCGAGCTGCCGCCGCTGACCGCCGGTCCGACCGGGGCCGGGCACCTCAACCGCTGCCACCTCGCCGACCCGGTGGGTGTGTTCGAGAACGAGGTGCTCCCCGTGATCGCCCCCGAGCTGCTCGAGGAGAGCTGACCTGATGACGGACGTCAACCACCCTCCGCACGACCCCGAGAACCCGGCGGTCACCGAGGGCGAGGAGCTGTCTGCCAGCAACGAGGAGCAGAAGCTCACCTTCGCCCAGCTCGCGCAGACCGGCCACGCACCCACCGAGCTCGACCCCGACGCCGAGCCGGTGCTCAGCGTGGACAACCTGAAGATGTACTTCCCCGTGAAGTCCTCGGGCCTGGTCCGCCGCACCATCGGCCACGTCCAGGCCGTCGACGGCATCTCCTTCCAGGTGCCCCGCGGCGGTTCGCTGGGCCTGGTGGGGGAGTCCGGCTGCGGCAAGTCCACGACCGGCCGCCTCATCACCCGGCTCTACACCCCGACCGGCGGGTCGATGCAGTTCGGCGAGAAGAAGCAGGACATCGCCCGGATGTCCAACCGCGAGCTGAAGCCGCTGCGCCGTGACGTGCAGATGATCTTCCAGGACCCCTACACCTCGCTGAACCCGCGGCACACCGTGGGCGCGATCGTGGGTGCGCCGCTGGAGGTCCACAACGTGGTGCCGAAGAACAAGGTGCTGCCGCGGGTCCAGGAGCTGCTCGAGGTGGTCGGGCTCAACCCCGAGCACTACAACCGCTACCCCAACGAGTTCTCCGGCGGTCAGCGCCAGCGCATCGGCATCGCCCGCGCGCTGACGCTGAACCCCAAGCTGCTGGTGGCCGACGAGCCGGTCTCCGCGCTCGACGTGTCGATCCAGGCACAGGTGATCAACCTGCTCCAGGACCTCCAGCAGGAGTTCGACATCGCGTTCCTCTTCATCGCCCACGACCTGGCCGTCGTGCGGCACTTCTGTCCCGAGGTCGCGGTCATGTACCTCGGCAAGATCGTGGAGATCGCGGACCGCGAGAGCATCTACAACCACGCACACCACCCCTACACCCAGGCCCTGCTGTCGGCGGTTCCCGACATCAAGCAGGCCGGCCAGGGACGGCGCGAGCGCATCCGGCTCGAGGGCGACGTGCCCAGCCCGATCAACCCGCCCTCGGGGTGCCGGTTCCGCACCCGCTGCCCGCTGGCCCAGGAGATCTGCGCCAAGGTCGAACCGCCGCTGCTGCAGATCGGCCCGCGCCACAAGGTCGCCTGCCACTTCGCCGGCGAGATCGGGCGCCACCCGGCGACGCCGGTGACCTCCGGCCTGCTCGGTGTCGACCGCCAGGGCAGCCCCGACCCCGCCGTCACCCCGCAGCCGGTCGGCACGAACCCGGGCTACGACAAGCAGTGGTTCGACCTGGACTCCCAGCAGATGGTCTCGGCCTGACCGGCCCCTGACGGACCCAGCGATGGACGAAGGTCTCTTCGCCGCCCCCGGTGCACCCACCGGGGGCGGCGGTTCGCTCTCGGCCAACACGACCGCCTCGGCGCCGTTGGCGGTGCGGATGCGCCCGCGCACCCTCGACGAGCTGGTCGGGCAGCCGCAGCTGCGCGAGCCTGGCTCGCCGTTGCGGCAGCTGATCGAGGACCAGCGCTCACTCTCGCTGCTGCTGTGGGGACCCCCGGGCACCGGCAAGACCACGATCGCCTCGATCGTCAGCCGGCAGACCGATCGCCGGTTCGTGGAGGTCTCCGCGGTCAGCGCCGGGGTCAAGGAGGTGCGCGCGGCCATCGAGTCGGCGCGCCACGAGCTGGTCCAGGGCGGGCGGGAGACGGTGCTGTTCGTCGACGAGGTGCACCGCTTCTCCAAGGCCCAGCAGGACGCGTTGCTGCCCGGTGTGGAGAACCGCTGGGTCACCCTCGTGGCGGCGACGACCGAGAACCCCTTCTTCTCCGTCATCTCCCCGCTGCTCTCCCGCAGCCTGCTGCTGCGGCTGGAGTCCCTCGACGACGACGACGTACGCCGGGTGGTCGACCAGGCCCTGGCCGACGATCGCGGGCTGGCGGGGCGCTTCACGCTCACCGAGGAGGCGGCGACCCACCTGGTCCGGCTTGCCGGGGGAGACGCACGTCGGTCGCTGACCTACCTCGAGGCCGCGGCCGGTGCCGCGGCCGGCCGTGGCCTGGAGGAGATCGACCTGGAGACGGCCGAGACGGCCGTGGACCAGGCGGCCGTGCGCTACGACCGGCAGGGCGACCAGCACTACGACGTGACGAGCGCCTTCATCAAGTCCGTGCGCGGCTCCGACGCCGACGCCGCCATGCACTACCTGACGCGGATGATGGAGGCGGGGGAGGACCCTCGCTTCATCGCCCGCAGGCTGGTCATCCTCGCCAGCGAGGACATCGGCCTGGCCGACCCCTCCGCACTCACGACCGCCGTGGCGGCCGCCCAGGCCGTCCAGCTCATCGGCATGCCCGAGGCGGCCTTCAACCTCGCCCACGCCACGATCGCCCTGGCCGTCGCGCCCAAGTCCAACGCGGTCACCACGGCGCTGGCCGAGGCCTCGGCCGACGTGCGGGCCGGCAAGATCGGCCCGGTGCCGGCACACCTGCGCGACGCCCACTACAGCGGTGCGAAGAAGCTGGGCCACGGGTCGACGTACACCTACAGCCACGACGAGCCGTTCGGCATCGCCGAGCAGCAGTACGCACCCGACGTGGTGGCCGACGCCCGCTACTACCGCCCCAAGGAGATCGGCGCGGAGAGCGCGATCAAGGAGCGGTGGGAGCGGGTTCGGCGGCTCATCCGCGGCAGGTAGGGTTCTGGCCCATGAGCGAGGAGTGGAGCGCGCCCGCGTGGGCGGTCCTGGCGGTGCTGGGCACCGTGGCCGCGCTGCTGCTCCTCCTGCTGGCCGCCCTGGTCGTCGTCGTGGTCACCACCCGACGCACCCTCGCGCGCACCGACGCCGAGTCCGCAGTGGTGCTCGACCGTCTGCTGCACCTGGAGCAGACGCTGGCCACCCGAGCGGTGCGGGAGGTCCGCGCCGAGGAGACGGAGTACCTCATCACGCACCTGGGCGAGGACGCCCCGGGCGAGCGTGACGCCGACGACGCTCCCCCCGCCCCGATGCTCCCCGCGCCGGTCTTCGCGGACATGGTGCTGCGCGAGACCGCGGTGCAGGCGACCACGCTCGCCGCCGGCCTGCGCCGGGCGCTGAGCCCGGAGGTGCGTCACCGCATCCGCTTCGAGATGCGTCGCGAGGTCAAGCGGGCCCGCAAGCAGCGCCGCGCCGACCTGCGCGCCGCGCGCCGCGACCTGCACGCCCGCCAGCGAGCGGCGGAGCAGGCCGCATGAGGCGCGGCCTCTGGTTCGCAGCCGGGGCCGGGGCCGGGATCTACGCCATGGTGCGTGGACGCCGCGCTGCCGAGGTCCTCACCGCGGACGGTCTCCAGGACCGACTCGGGGCGCTCGCGCTCGGCGCCCGGATGTTCCGTGACGAGGTGGCCCAGGGCCGCGCGGACGCCGAGACCGAGGTGCGCGCACGGTTGGGTGCGTCGAGCCTCGAGACCACCCCCCAGATCACCCACGACACGACCAAGCAGCTGGAGAGAGGGAACGACTGATGGAGACCGCCGAGATCCGACGCAGGTTCGTGGCGCACTTCGAGCGCCACGGCCACACGGTGGTCCCGTCGGCGTCGTTGCTGCTCGACGACCCCAACCTGCTGTTCGTCAACGCCGGCATGGTGCCGTTCAAGCCCTACTTCCTGGGCCAGGAGACCCCGCAGTGGGACCGGGCCACCAGCGTGCAGAAGTGCGTGCGGACCCTCGACATCGAGGAGGTCGGCAAGACGACCCGGCACGGCACGTTCTTCCAGATGTGCGGCAACTTCTCCTTCGGCGACTACTTCAAGGAGGGCGCGATCCGTTTCGCCTGGGAGCTGGTCACCGGCTC
>LULE01000573.1_pt1 | contig 15670 bp, 15 predicted proteins | sample 728231 | NCBI WGS metagenome assembly LULE01 (sample SAMN03860297, study PRJNA289734) | marine metagenome | biome: seawater column; feature: ocean; material: water; isolation source: Red Sea water column Station 192 - depth 10m | place: Saudi Arabia: Red Sea | collected 2011-10-15 | depth 10 m | reverse complement strand
TGATACACCAGGTCACCGAGATTTTGCAGCAGAAGTTGAAAGAGTTTTAAGCATGGCAGATGGTGCATTACTCTTAATAGATTCTGCTGAAGGAGTTATGCCTCAAACAAAATTCGTGTTATCTAAAGCTTTAAAACAAGGCTTAAAACCGATTGTTGTAATAAATAAATTAGACAAATCAGATCAAAGAGCCAATGAAGTTTTAGATGAGACTTTTGATTTATTTGTAAGTTTAGATGCAAATGAAGATCAACTAGACTTTCCTGTTTTATATGCAAGTGGAAGATCAGGTTGGGCTGATAAAGAAATTGATGGTCCGAGAGAAAATTTAAATCCTTTATTAGATCAAATTATTGATCATGTAAAACCAGCTAAACTTGATAAAACAAAACCTTTTGCGATGCTGTCTACTCTTCTTTATGCGGACAATTTCTTAGGTAGAAGCTTAGTCGGAAGAATTGCTCAAGGAACTGCAAAAGCTAATCAATCGATCAAGGCAATAAATCTAAAGGGTGAAAAAGTAGATGAAGGAAGACTTACTAAAATTTTTAGATATGAGGGCACAAAAAAAGTACCAATCGAAATCGGTGAGGCGGGAGATATTGTAGTTGTCGCTGGTTTAGAAAAAGCAAATGTTGCTGACACAATTTGTGATCTTGAGGTAAATGATCCTATCAAAGCCACTCCAATCGATCCACCAACAATGTCTATTACCATTACCGTAAACACATCTCCTCTTGCAGGAACTGAGGGTAAAAAACTTACAAGTACTCAAATAAGAGATAGGTTGCTTCAAGAAGCGCAGAATAATGTTGGAATTACTTTTACAGAAAATGAAGGTAACGATTCTTTTGTTGTAAGCGGTCGAGGTGAATTAATGTTAGAAATTTTACTCACTCAAATGAGAAGAGAAGGTTTTGAAATGACAGTTAGTCCCCCAAAAGTTCTCTATAAAAAAGATGAAAATGGTAGCAAACTTGAGCCAATAGAAGAAATAACTATGGACCTAGATGAAGAACATTCATCAAAAATTATTGACTCCATGAATAGAAGAAAAGGCAAATTAATAGAATTAAAAGATACTGGTAAAAATAAAAAAAGATTAATCTTTCATGCACCAACAAGAGGATTAATGGGATACACAAGCCGGTTTCTAACACTTACAAAAGGTAATGGCGTGATAAACAGAATTTTTCATGCATATGGACCATTTGAGGGTGAAATGGAAGGTAGAAGAAATGGTGCACTTATTTCAATGGAACAAGGAAAAGCAGTTGCATTTGCAATATTTAATTTACAGGCTAGAGGAGAGATGTTTGTAACTCATAATGATCCTGTTTATCCAGGTATGATTGTGGGATTATCTCCTAAACCTGGAGATATGATTATTAATGTTATGAAGGGCAAAAAATTAACTAATATGAGAACACAAGGTACAGATGAAAATGTCGTTTTAACACCAGTAAGAAAAATGTCCATCGCAGAACAATTAAGCATGTTAAATACTGATGAGGCTTTGGAAATCACTCCAGACTCTTGTAGATTGAGAAAAGCCATTCTCGATCCGCACGAAAGAAAAAGAAGTGAAAAATCAGGCGCTGCAGCCTAATCGAAAATTTTATCAACTAAATACAGGCCTAAAGCAACACAAGGACCGATTCCAAAGGCAAATAATAAAGTTCCCACACCCACAGTTCCACCTAGGTACCAACCGATACTTACAACTGAAATTTCTAAGAATGCTCTTACGGCAGCAACTGGTAAATTTGTTTTTTTTTGAAGACCAATCATCAAACCATCTCTTGGTCCAGCTCCAAGATTAGATACTAGATAAATACCTCCACCAATCCCAACGGTTATTACTGAAATTATTGCCAGAATTAATTGATAAAAGTAATTAGATGGGGTTGGAACAAATTTTATACAAAGATCAATCATCAATGCAATAATGATTGCATTAAGGATTGTTCCCATCCCTGGTTTTTGACCAAGTGGTATCCACAAAATTAAAACTGCAACACTAATCAAAAATGTTATTATTCCTATACTCAAGTTAACATTTAAAGAAATACCTTGAGCTAAAACACTCCATGGAGAAGCACCAGTAAAAGATACAATTAATAGACCTTCTCCAAGACCAAATAACATCAAGCCAAAACATAAAAAAAAGAATGTAGAAAATTTTGGTTTAAAGTTATAAGGCTTATCTGAACTCCAATTGACCCTTGGTATTTTCTTAATTTTTAAAAACATTTTAATAAGTTATTTCTATTGTTAATAAAGTCTATTAAACTAGTTGTTAAATGAAAAAAATTATAGTCATTTTATTTCTTTTTATTTATCCAACAAATTCAATTGCTCATATTGGACATTACATTAAATATAACAAAATTGAGATGGAGATTTTTCGAAATGGTGAGCTTATTGGCTATAATCATTATTTTTTCAATAGAAATGGATCAGAAACTATTGTTACTAATCAAATTAAGTTTGTAGTTAAACTTTTGGGAGCAACAGTTTTCCAAGTTGAGGGTTATAGCGAGGAAAAATATTTCAAAGATCAATTAGTTTCTTATAATTCTAAAACTTTACAAAATGACAAAAAGAAGTTTGTTAATTTAACATTTGATCAAAAAAATAAAAAATTTAATATCAAAGGCTCTTCATATAATGGAAAAGCCTCAACTGATAACGTGATTGGAAATTGGTGGAATCACAAAATTTTACAAGCGAGTTCTCAAATAAGTCCTATCTCAGGAAGTATTAAGGATCAAGTTGTAACTTTTTTAGGTAAAGAAAAAATAGATCTTTATGGAAAAGTTTATGATGTTGATCATTTTACATTGAAGTCTAAAGACATGAGTATACCAAAAGATAAGAGATTAGATTTCGATATTTGGTATGATCGTGAAAATTTAATGATATTAAAAGTATCCTATTCAAGGATGGGTAATTGGGAATATAAATTAAAAAATTTTGATTAGTTTATCTTGAAATTTTTCTAAATAAATCATGTGCACTTATCCATCCTGACTCTAATCTAGGTCCTACAAACCAATCAGCACAAACACCCAATCTTTTCCTAGGATCCCAAAAACTCTTAATTTTAAATGGTCTCGAATTTGAAGAATACCGCCAACCGTGATTAAGTGAATAATAAATCTTTGTTTTTTTGATATTTGAAAGTTTAAAAAATTTATTGATCATAATTTGTGAATTTTCTTTTTTGTTATTCTTATTTTTATTAATCTTTTTATTTGCCCATTTAAATGTACTTTGAAGAGTCCATAAATCATATTTTGATTTAAATCTTTTTTTTGAGTTTTCATTTCCTGCCCAGCCCAAAATTGAGTCTTCAAAAAGATAGCTACTATTTGAATTCTTGTTTTTTTTTATTGCAATCATAGTAGTAATATTTGCATCCATTTTTATTGATTTTCTTAAAAAAGAGTTATTAATAAATTTCTTAGAAAGTTTTTTTAATTGTGGAAAAGGACAAGTCAAAATTAAGTTTTTAAAGGATCTTAATTTTCCATCGTCAAATAACAAATACCAGAGTTTATTTTTATAATAGATTTTTTTTAATTCACTGTGATAGTTGCAATTAATTTTCTTTAGCAAATGTTTGCTAATATCATTATTTCCATTTTTACCAATTACTTTTAAATGTTTTTTATCCTCTTTTTTTTTTGAATTAAGAAAAACATGTTTGCCTCTCCATACTTTTAAAATTCTTTTTTTTATTAAATCTTTAGTAAATTTTTTAAATTCCTTAGTTTTTGGTGAAATATACTGAGTGCCATGATCGAAGCCTGTTTTGCCTTTTATTCTTTTAAAGGATGCACGACCCCCAGGGCCTCTTGCTTTATCGAACAAAATTACTGAATATTTTTTATTAAGAAGATTTGCAATTGTGGATCCAGATATTCCAGAACCAATTATACAAAATTCACTCATTTACCAGCAACAACCATTCCCTCTATTAACATGGTTGGTGAGTTAGTTGCATATTTGAACTCCAAATCATTTGCTAAGGTAATATTTTGAAACATGTCTTTAAAATTACCTGCTATAGTAATTTCATTTATTGGATATTTAAACTCACCATTTTCAATTAAAAACCCGGTTGCTCCAACTGAATAATCTCCGGTCACAATATTACTTCCATGTCCTATGGTTTCGGTAATATAAAGACTTTTTGAATGTGAATTCAGTAAATCTTTAAAATTAATATTTCCATTTTCAAAATAAAGATTACTTGTTCCTCCACATCTTCCATTAGATTTAAGATTTAATTTTTTTCCATTGTAAGTATCAATCAGATAATGTTTCAAAATTCCTTGATCCACTAATTTAAGTGTGTCGGTTTTTACTCCTTCACTATCAAAATTTCTTGAGCCTAATCCTTTGAGCATATCAGGTTTGTCAAATACATTAATTTTATCTGAGAATATTTTTTGATTAACTTTATCCTTTAAAAAAGAAGTTCCTCTTGATATTGCTGATGAGGAAATAGCGCTTGCAAAAGTACTTAATACTCCCTTAGCTATTCTTTTATCAAAAATTATAGCAATTTTCTCACTCCCAATTTTTTTTGGACTTAATTTTCTAATGGTTTGATTAGCAGCTAAATTGCCTAATTCATCTGCATCATCTAGGTCTTTAAGAAAACATTTACTAGAGTATTCATAATCTCTTTCCATGCTTTTTTCATCTTTTGCAACTGTTACACTTGAAGCTGTAAATGAAGATGTTTTGTAACCATCACAAAAACCTTCGCTGTTAGCTAAAACAAAATTAGATTTATTTTGAGTAAAACTAGACTCAGTATTAACAATTTTTTTATCGTTGGAAGCTGCAGCTTCTAATTTTTTTAGATAATCTATTTTTTGATTATTTTCTATATGAGTTTCATCATAAAGATTTAGGTCTTTTACTTCTTTTGCAAATAAATCTCTATCCGGTAAAGAATTAAATTCATCCTCAGGTGTATTTTTTGTAGTCTCAATACATTTTTCAATCAAAATATTTAAATTGTCATTAAGCAAATTAGAGGAAGATATTGATGATTTTTTTTTACCAATATACGTAGTGATGCTTAGGCCTAGATCATCTGATCTATTAGACTCATCTAATTTTTTATTTCTAAAATTTACAGTTTCAGAAATCGAGTTCTTTACAATCACACTTGAGTCTGTTGCACCTAATTTCTTTGCTAAACCTAAACAATATGATGCTTTTGTTTCTAAAAATTCTTGATCTTTAACCATTTAAAGTTTCGTACCACCCACAGTCATCTTATTTATTAATATAGATGGCTGTGCTACACCTACGGGGACACCCTGTCCAGCTTTGCCACATGTTCCAATTCCAGGGTGATCCAATTTTGCCATTAACAATTTCATAAGCTTCAGTGCAATTAAATACAAATTTTCCAGATGTAATATCAACTTGTCCACCACCAAAACTTACTGCAAAAATACCTTTGTCGACTGCCTTAATCATTTCTTCTTGGGTTTGCCTACCGCTTAGCATCATCGTATTTCTCATTCTTGGTAGAACTATATGTCTATAGTTTTCTCTTCTTCCGCTACCAGTAGATCTTGTTTTCATCAAACGTGCATTGAGCCTGTCTTGCATAAAATTTTTTAAAATTCCATTTTCAATTAAAACAGTTTTTTCTGTTGGTGTTCCCTCATCGTCAATTGTAAGACTGCCTCTTCTATTATCAATGGTACCGTCGTCAATAATTGTAACTCCTTCACTTGCAACTTTTTGGCCCATCAGATTATGAAATGCTGAAGTTTTCTTTCTATTGAAATCTCCTTCTAAACCATGACCAACAGCCTCATGAATTAATATTGCTGGCCACCCAGGTCCGAGTACAACCTTCATCTCTCCTGCTGGCGCGGGTTTACTCTCTAAATTTACTGATGCTATCCTTAAAGCTTCGTCACAAACACTTTTCCAATTTTCATCTTTTAAATATGAGTCGTAAGATTGTCTTCCACCAACACCGTATACGCCTGTTTCTTTTCTGCCATCTTTCTCCACCATAACTGACACATTAAATCTTACTAAAGGACGGACATCTGACAAAGTCTCTCCACCAGATCTAATTATTTCTACAGACTTTTGCTCTCCCAAAAAATTAGCTGTAACTTGTTTAACCTTATCACCTTTAGATCGTAAATAATCATTTACATCGTTCAATATTTTTATTTTTTCATTAAGAGATTTTTGCTCAATAGGATTAATATTGTCATAATACTTTTTATTTGATTTAGGAATTTCATGATTGTAAGTACCTTTGACAGATTTTAAAGTTGACTTTAAATTTTCTGAAGATTGTTTTAAAGAGTTCTTAGAAATCTCATTAGAATGAGAATAAGCGACCACTTCATCAGATATAGCTCTAAAACCAAATCCTAAATCTGAATTATAACTAGAATTTTTAATTTTGTTATCATCTAATAGTATCGACTCAGATTTTGAATTTTCCAGATACAATTCGCCATCATCACATTTTTGCAAAGTGTCAGAAATAATACTTTCAGCCTCTTTTCTAGACACATCAGATTTTTCAAAGAAATTACTCATATGAGACATTAAATAGATTGTTTCATAAAATTTTCAACTAGAGTATTTTACGCATGTACATATCTGAGACAAATTAGTAATAAATTCACTTATTATGAAAGTTTATTTTAATAATTCTTGTAAAATTTGTAAGGCCGAAATTGATCTTTATAAAAAAGAAAAAATAGATGAAATCGATTGGGTTGATATTACAGATAATGAGTTGGCTGAAAAGGAAACTTCTAAAGACAGTAAACAACTTTTAAGAAGGCTTCATATCAAAGATGGTGAGAAAGTTTTAGGAGGTGCAGAGGCATTTTTATTATTATGGAAAAAAATGCCAAAATATAAATTTCTCTATAAATTTTTTAAATTACCAATCATCTTTAATATATTTTCAGTTGTATATGAAATAGTAGCCTTTTTTCTTTACTTAAAAAATAAAAAGCAACTAAAAAAATCTAACTTGTGAAAAATAATAAAAATTTACTTAATAAAGACATGGAGGATACAAACATTACTAAGACTATTGAGTACATTAGTAATATAATTTTATTTTTTTTTCTTCTTAATCTAACAAAATCCTTATCATCCAGATCAGAAATGTCTCTTTCACCAACTACTGGATAATCATAAGTAAATCGCCACGTACTTTCACCAAGTCTTGGGTCTAAATTATTATAATATGTGATCCACGCAATAATGTATCTGAAAACTAAATATAAAATTATTAAAAAGGCAGATCCTAAAATCATATAAGATAATATCTAATTAAATATAAATGTTTAATTATTATTTTTGGCTCTTTTCCTTGCAATGAGCTGTGTTAAAGAGTCTACCATGGTGTCTGAAGCTTTAAAGATGTCTACATTTCTAAACTCATGGGAAAGATTTTTTTCAGGGTTTGTTTTATCTTCAATAACAATTCCTTCATCTGGAGAGTTATTTTTGATGTAAATTAATAATAACCACTCATCATCTGATGACTCGTCCCATTTAATAAAAACTTCTCCAGTTTCAAATCGTCTATCTATACATCGAAAAATAGACATATCTCGTGTAATATGTCTTTTATTGAGTTGAAATACTAAACTACTTGCGCTTCTGTAAAAACTTTCAAGTGCAAATTCAACTTTTTGTCTTGCTAATGTATATTCTTTTTCTTTTTCTAATAAGGTTTCTCTGTCTTCGTCACCTTGAAGTTTAACACCTAGCGCTTCAACTCTTTCTTTAATTTTTTGATCTCTTAGTAATCTGTATTTTTCTCTAAGTTTGTCAATTCTCTCTTGTAGCCCAGAATAATCTTCTCTTTTTTCTTTTAGGGAAATTTTCTCAAGTTTTTCTAGTTCTTTAACTTCTCTTATTCTGAATTTTTCAATTTGTTTATCTAATCTTAATTGTTTTAAAAATTGTTTTTGCTTTTCTGCTTGTTCGATTCTTAAAAGCGCTTGTTCTTTTCTTAAAAATAATTTTATATCTTTCGTTCTCTGTTTTTCTAATCTTTCCTCTTCTCTTAGCGTTTGCTCCCTCAGCTTTAATCTTAAATTTTCTTCTTCTTTCTTCTTCTCTTCTTCTTCGATTTTTTCTTTTCTTTCTCTTTCAATTTTTTCTATTTTTATTCTTCTTTTTTCATCGGTTTTTAATATCTTGTAATTAGAAATTGTCTCTGAAATCTTGTCAAAAAAACTCTGAATGCTTTTTTCCAAACCAAAATTAAAATTGAAATTAAATTGTGGTTTGAGAGATAATTGAAATTTAACTAGTTTTAAGACTAGGCTATCTTTCTGTTTTTTTTTTATTTTTGTTTGGTAATTGACTTTTTTTGGTTTTTTAGACTTATTTTTTTTCTTTTTTTTAATTAACTTATTTTTTCTTAGTTTTTTTGAGCTTTTTCTAATTTTATTTATTCTTCTTTTAGCTCTCTTAGCTTTATTTTTCTTTTTAGTTTTTGTCTTTTTTTTTGATTTTTTCTGTTTTTTTTTCATTTCTAAGAAGAAATGACCCTATCAATAATTTATTGATAAATATAGTCTCTAGTCACAGGTGTTGAACTATAATTTTTAGTAAGTTGAAATTGATATACAACTTGATCTCCCCACTTGAATGCCATTTCACAACCAGCAAGATAAAACTCCCACATTCTAAAAAATTTTTCATCAAACATTTGGATAATTTTATCTTTATTTTTTAAGCAATTTTCTTTCCAATGTCTCAACGTGTGTGCGTAATGAAGCCTTAAAACCTCAATATCTGTTACTATTAAGCCAGCTTTTTCAATAGGGTTGGTTACTTCACTTAAACTTGGAGTATAACCACCAGGAAAAATATATTTAGTAATCCATGGATGAGGATCTCTTGGAGGATTTACAGATCCAATGGTGTGTATCAGTGAAACCCCATCCTCTTTCAACATTTTTTCGATTTGTTTAAAAAATTTTTTATAAAATTTCCTTCCAACATGTTCGAACATCCCAACACTTACAATTCTATCAAATTTTTCATTTAACTCTCTGTAATCCATTAGTTTAAACTTTACTTGGTTTTCTAAATTCAATTCTTTAGCTTTTTGGGTACAATAATTAAGTTGGTTCTTTGATAAAGTAATACCAGTTACTTCACATTGAGCACTTTTGGCTATATCGATGGCAAGTGAACCCCAGCCACATCCAATATCTAAAACTTTTTGATTGGGATTTATATTTAATTTTTTAATTATGTGTTGAATTTTATTATTTTGAGCTGTTTCCAAACTGTCATTCTCATTTTTAAAATATGCACAAGAATACTGTCTTTTTGGATCTAAAAATAAGTCATACAAGTCGTCCTTAATATCATAATGGTGAGACACATTCATTTTGGATTTTTTAATAAAATTAAAGTTAGTTAAATATCTATATGATCCCCTTAATTTATTAATTAAATAACTGAAAAAGTTTAATTCTCCCCTTCCAAAATTCATTAAGGCAAGATCTAAAAAATCTGTAAGTGTGCCGTTTTCAATTACAATTTCACCGTTGGTATATGCTTCACCAAAATATAAATCAGGATGAAATAACAATTTATAATGAAGATTTTTATTTAAAATTTTTAGTCTAATAGGGTTATTGTCTGGTTCTCCAATAATATAGTCTTTAGAATTAGCATCAGTTAATACAAAACCACCTTTTTTAAAAACTTTGTTAAGAAATCTTGCTAATTGCATTTTATGCTGCCAGGGTTGGTTTGTTATAAAATTTTAAATCTTTTAATCTATTCATTAATTCCTCTTCATCATTTTTATTTAAGAGACTTAGTGGTGGTAAAATATTTTTGTACATATTGTCGTTTTGTGCACAGAAAGTATGTAAACCAGAAATTAGATTATATTTATCAAAGGTGCTTCTCACATCGCATAACTTATCATTATATAATTGTTTTTTTCCTGCAAAAAAATCATCATAAACTTGCCTAGATAATTCTGCTGTAATGTTGCAAGTTGCAGTTATTATACCAGAACATCCTAATTCCAATCCTTTTAATAATTTAATTTCTGAACCGGGTAAAATTGAAAAATTTTTAAGTTTTAAATTTTCATATAAATTGTAAGAGCTATCTTTTACCCCAACTATTTGTTTTGGAAATTTATTAACAAGTGTCTCTACACACTTCAAACTAAATTTATAACCACTAAGTTTTTCAAAATTATAAAGAATAATTTTACAATCTGGCACTGAATTAATTATTCTAGAATAAAAATCCAAAACCTCTGTATCACCATAATTATAATAAGCGGGAGGCATAATTAAAAATTTATTTAGATTCAATGAAATTGCTATCCTCATAAAATTTATTGTTTCACCTAAAGAGTTAAGACCTGTGCCAATTATATGCTTATCTTGATATTTGCTTTTTGAGAGATTGTTAAGTAAGTCAATTTTTTCTGAAATAGGTATTAATTGAGACTGACCTGTGCTGCCAAAGATTACCGTGCCATGACAACCTTGATCGATAAGCTTCTCAGCATGCATTATTGTTTTTTCAACATTCAGGCTTAAATCATTGTTAAGCACTGACATTGAAGCAGCAAAAATTCCACTTATTTTTGTCATAATAAAAATTTATATAAAAATATACTCAGTAAAGTTTATAAATACTATATGAAAATATTAGCAGTTCAGAGCAGAATGGGTATTGGAGATACCGTAATTTTCTTACCATTTATAAAGGCTTTGTCCAAAAAATTTAATTCACCAATTAGTATATTGGTAAAAGAAAACTCTAAAGCCAATCAATATTTACACCAGACAAAATATATTGATAAAATTCTTACTCTAGAAAGAGATAATAAAACAAATAATAGACATGGTGGTTTTTTTGGTATTTTTAAATTAGCAAACGATTTAAAAAAATATAAATTTGATAAAATTTTTATTTTTAATTCATCTCTGAGATTTAACTTAGTTGCTAAGATATCTGGTATTCCACAAATTTACCAATATCCATTGTTCGCAAAAAACAAACAACATATAATTGAGGCTCCTAAAAAATTTTTAAAAAAAAATTTAGATTTAGACATTAATGAGGATCCTGAAGTACAAATCGATAGTAATTTAATTTCTAACGCAGCACAAAAATTTCAAATAGATAAAAATACTACAAATATTCTCTTAGGCATAGGTGGTTCTGGACCTACAAAAAGAATTCCTGCAAAAACTTTCTTAAGCGTAATTGATAAGATATCAAATATGAAAAATTGCAGATTTTTTCTTGCAACAGGTAAGGCAAATGAAGAACAGGAAGTATTAAACGAAATTTTGCAATCTAAATTTAAGAATTTTTGTACTCGTTTAGATAATTTAACCATTAAAGAAATTTTACCGTTAATTAAGAATTGTAATGTATCCATTTGTAATGATTCGAGCTTTAGTCATTTATCCTCAGCTTTAGGTATTAAAACAATTACTTTAATGGCTGATACTCCATTAATTTATGGAAATTATAGCTCAAAAATGTTTCCAATAATTCCAGACGGAGAAAACACAGTAACACATAATACTTTAGGTAAAGATAAAATTGATCCACAAAGAATTTTTGAGAGATTTTTAGAAATTATTGTTTAAGAAATATCGTTTAATACAATATCTTTAGCCTCATTAACAATTGAAGATAATCTTGAAGTTTCAGGAGATATATCGGGATGAATCTTTTTTTGGATTTTTATATATGCTTTGTTAACATCTTCTTTGGTAATTTTTTTATTCATATCTAAATTTAAAATTTTGTATGCCTCAGAAACTGATATAGACGAAACGTTATTGGTACCTGCTTGGTTAAAAGAAAAGCGACCAGATCTTCTTAATGTCTGAATAAGTCTAAAAAGAGAAATTAATTGAAAAATAGATAAACCTTTTAATTTTAATAAAGCTAAACTTGCCAAAGTAAGAGGTAAGGTTAATAAAAATTTTCCACCAATAGCAAACAAAACTGCTAAAGCAATTAATCCTAATATAATTAAAAATCTTAGGCCTTTTGAAATTTTCCTAGATGAAATGTTGGTTATTAAACGTAGTAGAAAATAAAAAATGGTTAATATAACCACTGTATAAATTATGATATTCATATATTTTTGATTTAATGAAAATACCACAACTTAAAAAAAAACCAGAGCTTAAATCTTGTCACAATACCACGTGGGAGGATAATTATAGTTGGATCCATCAAGATAATATTCTTGAGGTTTTAAAAGATAGTTCAAAGCTACTTCCAGATGTTAGGAAATATCTTGAAGAAGAAAATAATTTTACAGAACATAATTTAAAAGACACAAAAAAATATCAGAAAATCTTATTTGATGAAATTAAAGGTAGAATAAAGTTAGATGATGAATCATTAAAATTTAAAGACAAAGAATATGAATATTGGACTAAAACAACTGCAGTAGGAAATTATTCGATAAAACTAAGAAAGAAAATTGGGAGTGATAAAGTTGAAGAATTTTGGAACGGTGATGAAGAAAAAGAGAAATTAAAAACTGAATATTTCGGTGTAGGTGATTTAGAGGTAAGTTATAATGACAAACTTTTAGGTTATTCTTTAGATTTAAAAGGATCTGAATATTATACAATTTACATAAGAAATATTAGCTCAGGAAAATTAGTCACTGAGAAAATAGAGGAAACTAGTGGAAGTATTACTTTTAGTTTGGACGACCAATATTTTTTTTATTCAAAGCTTGATGAATTTCACAGACCAAGAAAAATATTTAGACACAAAATTGGATCATCGGTCAAAGATGATGAGCTTATTTTTGAAGAGAAGAGTGAAGCATTTACTGTGGGCATAAGTTTAAGTTCAGATGAAAAATATTTTTTTATAACAACATCAGATCATAATACTTCCGAACAATATTACTTTGAGGTAACAGAAAAAAATCCAAAGCCAAAATTAATTATAAAAAGAAATAAGGGTGTAATTTATTCAGTCAATTCTTGGGGTGGATATTTTTATTGTCATACTAATAATGGTGCAGAAGATTTCAAAATCGAAAGATGTGATGATTTATCAAATCAAAAGTGGGAAATTTATATAGCTGCTAAAGAAGAGGTTTTAATTGGAGGATTAATATTTTTAAATGATTGGATTATCAGAGGGGAAAAATCAAACGCTTTGGGGAAATTATTTGTAAGAAATAAACAAACAGGAATTGAGGAAGAATTAAAATTTACTGACGAATCTGTGATTGTGCCCAGTGTTTCATTGATACAAAGAAATAAAAATACTGACTTAGTTTACTTGTCATATTCATCCCCAAAAACACCGGGTAAAACTTATTTATACAATTTAAAAACAAAAGAAAAAAAATTAGTAAAAGAACAAGAAATCCCATCTGGTCATAATCCAGATGACTATATAGTCGAAAGACTAGAATGCCCTTCTCATGATGGAAGATTAGTTCCACTCACAATTACCAGGCACAAAAAAACAAAAATTGATGGGTCAGCAAATTTACTTTTATATGGCTATGGGTCATATGGAAGTTCAATGACTCCAGATTTTTCCTCAACTAGATTGAGTTTAATTGACAGAGATATTATTTGGGTAACTGCACATATTAGAGGGGGAATGGAAAAAGGAATGAAATGGTGGAAAGAAGGAAAACTTCTTAATAAAAAAAATACATTCGAAGATTATATACACGTAGCAAAGTTTTTGATTGAAAAAGGATATTCATCGAAAGGAAAAATTGTTGGTATGGGTGGATCAGCTGGTGGTTTATTAATGGGAGCAGTAGTTAATCAATCCCCAGAATTATTTCTTGGAATTGTTATGGCTGTGCCGTTTGTTGATTCATTAACAACTAACTTGGATCATTCTTTGCCCCTTACTGTTGGAGAATTTGATGAATTCGGAAATGCAAAAGATAAAAAAGACCATTTTGATTACATCTATTCTTATGCTCCGTATAATAATATTAAAAAAATGGATTACCCTCACATGTTAATTACTACAAGCTTAAGTGATAATAGAGTGCTATTCGATGAACCAGCAAAATTTACAGCCAAACTTAGAGATTTAAAAACTGATAATAATTTGCTTTTGTTAAAAACTGAAATGAATGCAGGTCATGGAGGTAAGTCAGGTAGAGATGGTGCCATTGAAGAAATAGCTTTTGACTACGCATTTATTTTAAAGATCTCCAAAAAAATTAAAATTTGATATCTTGAAAAAAAACAAATAACTCCCATATAAACAAAGTTGGTCGCCTAATGGGGCTAACAATAAATAAACTTGCTTAACAAAGGAGGATATTATGACAAGTAAGGATTTATCTATATTCAACTCACTAAGACCTTTTTCAATTGGTTTTGACGACATGTTTGACCAATTCGAAAATATGCTTGGTAATGGTTCTTTGACTATGCAGTCAAATTACCCACCTTATAACATCAGAAAAACTGGTAAGGATAATTATGCGATTGAAGTTGCATTAGCTGGTTTTAATAAAAACGATGTTGAAGTTGAGTTTGAAGATAATTTATTAACTGTAAGAACTAAACAAGTTAATAAATCTGAAAATAATAATGCTGATGGAGAAATAATTCACAAAGGTATTTCTCAAAGACAATTTGCTAGATCATTTACTATAGCTGATGATGTAAAGGTAAATGGCGCTGAGTTAAAAGATGGTCTTTTAACAATATCTTGTGAAAGGATTGTTCCAGAGCATAAAAAAAGAAAACTTATTGAAATTAAATAAGTATACCTTACTTGCGGAGATAAATTCTCCGCAGGTAATCAAAAACATCCGTTAGATACAAATCCAATAACAATCAATTTTGAATTTACTTCAAATCTTCTTTCGCAAGGGATTCCGTATTTTTTGGTGTTATAAACTAAAACTAAATTTCCTTTTTCATTTTTAAAATCTTCATCTGGACTACCTAAACTGCTTTTTAAATCCTGAGAGGACTTACCTATAAATGCACTTAATTTTTTATTTTCCTTTTCAACAATAGCGTCAGTTTTTTGCTTAATTGTCTGACAACCTAATAAAGAAAATATTATAAATACACTTAGAATTGAGATCTTAATTTTTTTCATAATTTAATAATAACAACCTAATTATGGCATAAATATAAACTTGTGAGTTGAAAATTGTTAATAAGAATTAGTTTTGACGGGTAATACAGGAAAGAATCAAATATTTTGCAATTTATAGGAGGATAAATGCTTGAAAAATATTTTGAATACAAAAAACATAAAACAGATTTTAAAACTGAAGTAATTGCTGGAACAACTACGTTCTTAACAATGGCTTATATAATGTTTTTAAATCCATTCATCTTATCAGGAGAATTCGCCGGTCCTGAAAAAGGTTTCTTTGATTTCGGCGCAGTGTACACAGCAACTATTTTAGCAACAGCTTTGGCTTGTTTTATAATGGCTTTTTACGGAAAAACGTGGCCAATTGGACTAGCCCCAGGTATGGGTATAAATGCATTTGTTGCTTTTGGAGTTTGTGCTGGCATGGGTTATACGCCACAACAAGCTCTTGGTGCAGTTTTGGTTGCAGGGGTATTGTTTTTAATTATATCACTTACTCCTATTAGAG
>LULE01000687.1_pt1 | contig 15727 bp, 19 predicted proteins | sample 728231 | NCBI WGS metagenome assembly LULE01 (sample SAMN03860297, study PRJNA289734) | marine metagenome | biome: seawater column; feature: ocean; material: water; isolation source: Red Sea water column Station 192 - depth 10m | place: Saudi Arabia: Red Sea | collected 2011-10-15 | depth 10 m | reverse complement strand
CTGCAGATTGTTTTTCCAATTTTTGGAAATTAATAGTCCTAGAGTCTAACCTTGGTGGTGTTCCAGTTTTTAATCTGCCTATCTTAAAATTATATTTCTTTAACTGTTCACTTAAACCAGTACTTGGCTTTTCATTAAATCGACCAGCGGGAGTTCTCTCATCACCGATATGTATCAGACCATTTAAAAATGTGCCGGTTGTAAGTATTAACTTGTTACAACTAACCTTATTACCTTTTAAGGTTAAAAAACCTTTTATTTCGTTATTTTTAAAAATAAACTTAATTACAGGGTCTGAAAAAATCATTAAATTACAATAGTTTACAAGTTTTTCTTGCATAAATTTTCGATAAAGTGATCTATCAGATTGAGTTCTTGGTCCTCTTACTGCTGGACCCCTACTTCTGTTTAACAGTCTAAACTGTATTCCAGACTTATCAGCTACCTCGCCCATAACCCCATCTAAAGCATCAATTTCTCTCACCAGATGACCTTTTCCTAAACCACCTATTGCAGGATTACATGACATTTCTCCTATGGTATTTTTATTGTGAGTGAACAGGGCAGTATTAACGCCAAGTCGAGCAGATGCTGCAGCTGCTTCACAGCCTGCATGGCCTCCTCCGATTACTACTACATCAAAAGATAAATTTTTTTTCATTACGTAAATTTATATTCGAATAAAATATTTACAAGATTTGTATTTTTTATATTAAATGCTATTTATCAGGGTAAGTTGGCAATAATCTATGAAAATTACGAGTATTTCTTTTATTTTCCTATGCAAAAATCATTAAAAATACTACCTAATATCTCTTCAACATCAACTTTTCCAACTATCATGCCAAGATGTCGTGCTGCTAGTCTTAAATCTTCGGCTGCTATATCAAAATCTTCAGCTTCCTTCTTTTGATTAAATCTTTTTAAATGAGATACACATTGCTCAAGATGTTGTCTATGTCGTTCTCTAGTAATAAGAATATCATCACTTGTGATGAATTTACTTTTTAATATTTTTTTTATTTTTTGAATTAGTTTATCAATATTCAAATTATTTTTTAATGATATTAGAACGTGATTTATTCTGTTTATTTCTGGATCAATATCTTTTTCTAAAAGATCAGATTTATTTAAAACTAAAATCGCATTATCGTCTAATAAACCCCTCAAAGTATCAGTAAAATCAATGTTTTTGGCATCTACTACTACTAGTTTCAGGTCTGCTTCTTCTGCTCTGTTTAGAGATAATTTAATGCCTTTTTTTTCAATTTCGTCTACAGATTCTCTTATACCGGCAGTATCAGAAACTATTACTGGATAACCATCTATATTAAGATGAGTTTCTACAACATCTCTTGTTGTTCCAGCTATTTCAGAGACTATTGCAACATCTCTATTAGATAAATGATTAATTAAGCTAGACTTACCAGCATTAGTTGGTCCTAGAATTGCAATTTTAAATCCCTCCCTAATTCTCTCTCCTACTTTTTGATCATTCAAAATCTTTTCTATATTTTTTAAAACTTTATCTGCATCTTTTTTGATTTTATTTAGAATATCTTTTGGCAAATCTTCATCTGGAAAATCTATTTTAGCCTCAACGTGAGATAAAATTTTTAAAAGCTTTTCTCTTAATGTATTAAATTTATTCGCTGAACGTCCACTCATAATTTTAACTGCTTGCTTTCTTTGAATTTCAGTTTCAGAAGAAATTAAGTCGGCTACACTTTCTGCTTTTAATAAATCAATTTTTCCATTTTGAAATGCAAGCTTTGTAAATTCACCAGGTTCTGCAAGTCGACAATTTTCAATATTTGAGATGTTCTTATGAATTGCATCAATTACTGCCTTACTTCCGTGTACTTGTATCTCAGCCATATCTTCACCTGTGTAGCTCTCAGGGCCAGGAAACCACAAAACTATTCCCTCATCTATAATCTCAGAAGTATTGATATTGTTTATTTTACGGAGAGTCGCTTCTCTAGGCCTTGGAGCATTTTTGTTTGTTAATAATTTAATTACCTTCAAAGTATCAGGTCCAGAAATTCTTATAATTGCAACTCCAGAGACACCTGGACCAGTCGACAAAGCATAAATCGTCATAAAAATTTTGTTAATTATATATTTTTTCTAAAGATTTGAAAAATTGGTTTGAAAATTTCTTTTGATCAAATAAAGGAGAACTTAAAGCATTATCAAAGACTAAATTTCGTAATTTTTTCAGATTTTCAACATTTTTTTCTAAACTCACAGCAATATCTATATAATCATTTTCATTTTCAGCAATTAATTCCTGCAAGTTAAGATTTTTATTAATAGACTCACCACTTCTCGAATTATAATTAAATCCTTTCATCGTAAGTACAGGAACACCCATCCAGATTGCCTCGAAAGATGTCGTGACACCATTGTAAGGAAAAGTGTCTAATGCAATATCTATTTTTTTATACTGATTTAAGTGATCTTCAAAATTTTCTTTATAAGACAAAAATTCAACAGAATTTATAACATCATTTTTGCTAAATTTTTCAGCCATTGCAGATCTAAAAGAGGCATTGGAAGATTTTAAAATTAATTTTGAATTCTTCACTTTTTTTAATATTTTTGACCAAACCTTTATAACTCTATCATTTATTTTATTATAATTGTTAAAGGATCCAAAAGTTATAAATTTATTTTTAGCTATTGGGGCTAAGGTCTGTAATCTTGGTATGTCGAAACCACAATGACAATTCCAAATATCTTCCATGTATAAAATTTTTTCGGAGTACAGTTTTTCCTCATCTTCAAAAATCAAATTTTTATCTACAATTATATAGTCCATTTCTTTAATTCCGGTTGTATTCTGAAAACCACACCAAGTTATTTGTGTTGGGGCTAATCGATTTTTATAAAGAGACAATCGGTGGTTAGATATAAGCCCCATCAAGTCAATTAAAATGTCAATTTTGTCGTTCCTAATTAGATTTATAACGTCAACATCGCTCATGTTCACTATATTAATCATCTTGTCCACATAATTTCTAAATTCCTGGGTAGTTGCATCTTCCTGATGTTTTTTACAACCAAGATAAATGTTTATATTAAATTTGTTTTTATCAAAGTTATATAAAACTGTTTTTAAAAAATGAGTGACAGAATGTCTGGATCTTATATCAGCAGAGTGAAAGCCAATATTAATTTTTTTTCTATCCGAACCACTTATTTCAACTAATTTATTTTGAGGGAAAGTAATTAATTTTTGATCAAGAATTTGAGAATATTCTAAAAAACTTTTTTGATCCCAATTATAAATAAAACTTTGATAATAAATGTATGATGCTAAGGCATCAATACTGGAGGTTTTTTTTTCAGCGATTTGATTAAGGTAATAGATAACCTTTTCTATATCTACATTACGAACTAATGCTCTTACCAAAGCTCTTGTAAGTTCATCATTTTTTTCAAAATAATCTTTATTATCTTTGAAATATGAGAAAATTTCCTTGAGAATATTATCTGTTAAATTTATTTCATTCGATTTGAATTCGATATCAAAAAGATCAATGGATGCATTTATGAAATTTTTTAAGGCGTTTAGGGAATTTTGAGTTTTTTTTTCTCTTAAATAAGCTTTCCTGAAATCTTGAATAGCACTTTTTAAAGTTTCTGCCGAATTGTTATGCTGCATTTTGCATACACCTAACAAATTTAGTAACCCAGAGTTTAAATTAATATCATCAAGTTCATTAATAATATTTATGATTTCTTTATATTTTTTTTCTTCATAAAGTTTTTTTAATTTCAAACTCAATTGGCTCATAATTTAAACAATATATTATAAAATGGGGAAAAAATAATTTTAATTGAATTAAAATTATGCAGGCTTATTCATTGAATTAAAAAACTCAGCATTATTTTTAGTATCTTTTAATTTAGAGCTAATAAATTCAATAGCATCCATGGTGCCCATTGGTGCAATTATTCTTCTCAGAACATTCATTTTTTGAAGATCAGTCTTTTCAAAAAGCAGTTCCTCTCTTCTTGTTCCCGACTTAGTAATATCAATTGCAGGATATATTCTCTTATCTGCAATCTTTCTATCCAAGACTGTTTCACTATTACCTGTACCTTTAAATTCCTCAAAAATTACCTCATCCATTCTGCTACCTGTGTCAATTAAAGCTGTAGATATTATCGTTAGAGATCCTCCCTCCTCAATATTTCTGGCTGCACCAAAAAATCTTTTTGGTCTCTGAAGTGCATTAGCGTCTACACCCCCTGTCAAGACTTTACCAGAACTTGGTATTACTGCATTGTATGCTCTACCCAATCTTGTAATTGAGTCTAATAATATCACTACATCTTTTTTGTGTTCTGTTAATCTTTTTGCTTTTTCAATAACCATCTCTGCAACAGCAACGTGACGCTGCGCTGGTTCATCAAAAGTTGAACTTATAACCTCTCCTTTAACGGTTCTTTGCATATCAGTAACTTCTTCAGGTCTTTCATCAATTAATAAAACAATTAAATAACACTCAGGGTAATTTTTAGCGATCGAATTAGCTATACTTTGTAAGATCATTGTTTTTCCAGCTTTAGGTGGTGAAATAATTATCGATCTTTGGCCTTTACCAATAGGACTAACTAAATCTATTAATCTAGGGGTTAAATCTTGTTTTTTATCAGGTTTTGTAACTTCAACCTCCATAATTAATTGCTTATTAGGATAGAGCGGAGTTAGGTTATCAAATGCTATTTTGTGTCTAGATTTATCGGGCTCCTCAAAATTAATTTTGCTAACTTGAAGTAAAGCAAAATATCTTTCACCCTCTTTCGGTGCTCTAACCGGTCCCTCTATGGTATCACCAGTTCTTAATCCAAATTTTCTTATCTGACTTGGGCTCACATAAATATCGTCAGGTCCTGGAAGATAATTTGACTCCATTGCTCGCAGAAAACCGAAACCGTCTTGCAATAACTGTAAAACTCCAGCCCCGGTAATCTCCTCTTTTTCTGCAACTTTTTTTAAAATTGCAAATAGTATTTCCTGCTTTCTCAGTGTGCTAGCATTTTCTATACCCAGTTCTTCTGCTTGAGTTATTAACTGTTCTGATGATTTAAGTTTGAGTTCTTGTATGTTCATGAATTAATTATTAAGGACTTAATAATGCTTAGAATATATATGCTAATTTAAATTTTTCAACCCTAGATAGGTTTGAAAATTACAATAAAAATGATCAAAATAAGCAATAATGTGGGAATTTCATTAATGTATCGATAATATTTAGAAGAGTGTTTATTCATATCTAGTTTAAATTGTCCCAAAACTCTTCCTAAATAAAAATGATACAAAGTTAAGGAGATCACAAAAATAAGTTTTAAAATCATCCACTTTTGGCCTAATTGTTGAAAACCTATTTCATGTATCAGTATTAATCCAAATATCCAAGAGAGCGTCATTGCTGGGGTCATAATGTAAAAAAAAAGTTTTTTTTCCATAACTTTAAATATTTCTGTTACTTGTGGTTTGTCGTTATTTTCCGAATGATAAACAAAAATTCTTGGAAGATATAAAAGTCCAGCCATCCAAGAAATAACTGCTATTAAATGTAAAGATTTGAAGAGCAAATAAGTATTCATAAATTACAGGTTTTTTTGGATTAACAATTTTAATAATGTTATATGATCATCACTATCATTTAAACACGGCACCATATCAAAATTTTCACCACCAGCATCCAAGAAAGTTTCTTTACCTTGAATTAAGATTTCCTCCAAAGTTTCAACACAATCTGAGGAAAAACCTGGGCATATTGCAAGAACATTTTTTTTACCTTCACCGGGTAATTTTTCTAATGTTTTGTCTGTGTAAGGCTCAAGCCATTTTTGAGGACCAAATCTTGATTGAAAAGTTGTTTTAAGTTCTATTGATGTAAACTTTTCCGAAATCAATCTAGTGGTTTTTTGGCAATAACAATGATACGGGTCTCCTTTATCAAAATATTTTTGCGGTATGCCATGATAAGAAACCAAAATTAGATCTGGTTTCCAGTTTATTTCTTTTATCTTTTTATTCAGTGAATTTACTAAAGCATCAATATATTGAGGGTGGGATTCATAGTGTGGTATAATTTTAATGGATGGTTGCCATCTCATTTTTATCAGATATTAAATTTGATAATTTGTTTGCTTGTTGTCGAGTATAATAAAGCAATGGGGAGATATTCTCTTTTTTCATCCAAATTTCTTTATATGCCTTAGCAGTTTTAGAGGGCCTCAAATTTAATATAAAAATATTTAGTATAATTTGCCAAAGTATAGGATTAACTTCTATTACTCTTCTATCAGATAGAAATTCCTTTAAATATTTTCTTATATCTAACCAGCTAGTTGAGTCGGGTGTTCCCAAATTAATTATTAAAACACCGGTTTTACCAAAATTAATTCGAGGATGATTTTTGTTATTTTCCATTTAATAGTCTTTTACAGTTTTCACTAAACAGTCCATCATTTCTGGGTCTGTGTCAGGTAAAATTCCATGCCCTAAATTAAATATATAAGGGTGATCTTTAAAGATATCTAAATATTTTTTTGCCTCTCTTTTTAAATTTTCTTGATCAGTCAACAAAATTTTTGGATCCATTCCTCCTTGTACAGGAATTTGGATATCTTTTAAAATCTCTTTAGGGTCAACTTCATAATCAATACAGACAGCATCAGGCTTAACAGTTTCACAGTAATCTTTATATCTTTTTATACCTTTGGGAAAACATATGGCTGGAATATTTAAAGATTTTGTATATTCAACCAAGTTTACAGTAGGTTCATAAACATAATTTGGCAAATCTTTCTCATTTAATAATCCAGCCCAACTATCAAAAATTTGAATAATTTGTGCACCGTTTTGAACTTGACATTTGATATGTACTTTTAAAAACTTCTCAATAATCTCCAAGGTTTTACTTATTAAATTTTTATCATTAAAAAAATCATTCTTTAAACCCGACTTTGGTGATTTTTGATTTATCATGTAGACTAAAAGAGTCCATGGAGCACCAACAAAACCTATTATGCTCTTATTTTTTGTAAGAGCATTGTTATTAATTAAATTAACAAGTTTATAAATTGGATTAAGTTTCTCAACAAAATTTTTTTCATTCAATTTTAAAATGCTATCTAAATCTAAATTTCCCAATATAGGTCCGATTCCTTTTTTAAACTCAACTTTTTGATTTAATCCATATGGCAACATTAAAATATCTGAAAAAATTATTGCAGCATCTAAATCAAATCTTTTTAGAGGCTGTAGAGTTATTTCTGCTGATAATTTTTCATTCAAACATAACTTTATAAAGTCAGGATTTTTACTTCTAATTTCTCTAAATTCAGGTAAATATCTCCCTGCCTGCCTCATAATCCATATAGGTTTTACTGTTGTGTTGTTATTCTTTAAAACTTCGTAAATTGGAGTCATATTTAAAATATATATTATAAGATTATAGTATTATTAGGGAGTGTGAATAATGGTAATTATTTTTTATCAACATTTTATTAACTATTTATTCTTAAATTTATCACTAATTAATAGGTAACTTATGAATTACCCAACCATTTGTATATTTGTTTTTCACTAAACGAATTATGTTGATAAAATCCTTATTTTACAAGCTATTTTAAATAAAAATAAATTTGTTTAATTTTATTAAAATATTACAAAGATATTAACAAAATATACATGAGTAATACTTATCAAATATTCTTAATTTCTGACTCTACAGGAGAAACCCTAGACAGAATCTTCTTATCTTTAAAAGCACAATTTAAAAATATTGATTATAAAGTTAATTCTTATTCTTTTACACGAACCGTAAACCAAATTTCCAAAATACTCGAAATAGCAGAGAAAGAAGAAAATTCTATTATTTTATATACAATTGTAGATAACAACTTAGCCAAAAGTTTAGCCAACTCGTGTAACAAAAAAAGAATACCTTGTTTTGGGGTTTTGGGCAGCTTAATACTAAATTTTTCTAAATTATTTAATCAAAAAGCATCCCATGAACCAAGCGGTCAACACGTTTTAGACGAGGAGTACTATAACAGAATTGAGGCTATTCAATACACAATGAATCATGACGATGGAAATTTACTTATTGATATTGAAAAATCTGATATAATTTTATTAGGTGTTAGCAGAACGAGCAAAACACCTACCTCAATATATTTGGCAAATAAAGGATATAAAACAGCAAACATACCTTTAATAAATCAGAGTTCTATACCAAAAAATTTAAAAACAAATCCACAAAAGTTTTGTATAATTGGGTTAACGACTGAAGCTGAAAGATTAGCCGATATAAGAAAAAATCGAATAAATTCTTTAAAAAACACCAAGGGCCAAGACTATACTAATTTAGATAAAATTAAAAAGGAGGTTGAAGATGCAAAAAATACTTTTAGAAAATATAAATGGCCAACGATAGATGTGACAAGAAAATCTGTTGAGGAAACAGCTGCATCAGTAATAAAAATTTACGAAATTTTTTCAAAGAGAAAGAATGGATAAAAAAATTATTTTAGCATCAAAAAGCAAAGTAAGAAAAAAGATTTTAGACAAAAATAATATTACTAATATCGTTGAGCCCTCAAATGTCGATGAGGATATTATTAAACTAAGTTTGTTGAGTGAAAAAGCTAATCCTGAGATTATTTCGAAAAATCTTGCAGAAGTAAAGGCAAACAAAATAAGTATTAAGTATCCTGATAAATTAGTATTAGGTGCAGACAGCGTGATAGATTTAGAAGGAAAACTAATATCAAAACCTGAAAATAGAGAAAGTGCTTTAAAAATTTTAAAAAAACTTAATGGTAAATCTCATCATTTGATAAGTTCAGTTTGTATATCTAAAAATGGGATGATGATTTGGAACTATACTGATAAAGCTAAACTAACAATGAAAAATTTTACCGAAGAAGAATTGAAACAGTATTTATCTAAAATATCTGATGAAGCTCTTTATGCTTATAATGTTTACCAAATTGAAAGTGAGGGTAAATATTTATTTACAAGCATTGAGGGTGATGAAGACACAATTATGGGTTTACCAATAAAAAAAATTAAAGAATATTTAAAAACACACGGATACTAATATGAAAAAATTTTTTGTCATCGGAAATCCAATCGATCATTCTTTATCTCCCAAACTTCAAAACCACTGGTTAAAAGAAAATAATATTGATGCTATATACGATAAAGTTAAACTTGTAGATCCTCAAATAAAAAATTTTATTCAAGATATAAAGAAACAAAAAGTAGCTGGTTGCAATGTAACTGTACCTTTTAAAAAAACAGTTATACCTTTTTTAGATAAATTAAGCCCAGAAGCAGAACAGACCCAATCAGTAAACACAATTACTTTTTATAATGATCATCTAGTTGGACATAATACAGATATAGCTGGTTTTTACACTGCAATAAAAAAATTAAATTTTAGTATAAAGGGTAAGAAAGTTTTAATTTTAGGTGCCGGTGGTGTGGTACCTTCAATAATTCTTGCTTTAAAAAATATGTATGTTCAAGAGATAACAATTAGTAATAGAACTAGACAGAAGGCAGATAATTTAAAAATTTTATTTAATGATCTTAAAATTTTGGAATGGGGAAATTTAAATAATTTTGATGTATTGATAAATGCTACAAGTCTTGGTTTGAATAATGAAACAATAAATCTAGATTTTTCAAGTTTAGGGCCGGATAAATTATTTTATGACGTAATTTATAATCCTCACGAAACTAATTTTTTGAAAATGGGCAAGCAATTAGGATACAAGACAGAAAATGGGAAAACTATGTTTATTTACCAAGCTCTAGAAGCATTTAAATTATGGCATAAGATAGAACCAGTAGTTAATTCAGATACATTTAAGCTTTTAGATAATGATTAAAATTGGAATTTTAGGAGATATAGGATCTGGAAAAAGTTTTGTAGCCAAATCATTTGGATATCCAGTGTTCAATGCAGATAACGAGGTAGCCAAAATATATAAAAAAAGCAGAGTCTGTTTTTTAAAATTAAAAAAATTATTACCAAAATATATTAAAACATTTCCCACGGATAAAACTGAATTAACAAATGCGATTCTAAGCAACAAGAACAATATAAAAAAAATTATCAAAATAGTTCATCCGCTTGTGAGAAAAAAAATGAATTTGTTTCTTTTAAAAAATAAAAAGAGAAAGTTGGTAATTTTAGATATTCCCTTACTGTTAGAGAATAAAATTAAAAACAAAAATACAATTTTAGTTTTTGTTGATGCAAAAAAAGCAGATATTTCAAAAAGACTACTTAAGAGAAAAGGATTTAATAGTAAAATTTTAAAAAGATTGAAGCAAATTCAACTTCCGCTTGATTACAAAAAAAGAAAATCTCATTATATTGTAAATAATTTTTATACAAAAAAAATTGTAAGAAAAAATGTTAAGAATATTTTAAAAAAAATTTTAAAATGAGAGAAATTGTTTTAGATACTGAAACGACCGGTATATCTGTTAAGGAAGGTCATAGGATCGTTGAAATAGGTTGTATAGAGCTTGATAATTTGATCCCGAATAAAAACAAATTTCACTGTTATTTAAATCCAGAGAGAAAAGTCTCTGATAAAGCATTTGAAGTACATGGCTATACAGATGAGTTCCTTTCGAAACAAAAAAAGTTTTCAGAAATTATAGATGAGTTTTTAGAATTCATAAAAGATAAAAGACTAATTATTCATAATGCTGAATTTGATTTATCTCATTTAAATAATGAATTAAAAATCTTGGGAAAAAAAAAAATTAATAATGATATAGTAGACACATTAACTTTAGCTAGAGATAAATTTCCAGGCTCTCCATCAAATTTAGATGCCTTGTGTAAAAGATATAGAATTGATAATTCAAGACGAACAAAGCATACTGCATTAGTAGACTGCGATCTGTTAGCAAAAGTTTATATAAATTTGATAGATCAAAAGGAACCTACCCTAGACTTTAGCATTCAAGAAAAGATCAAAAATCAAGACAGTAATAAAAAAATAAATTATTTTAAAAAGATTATTAAACCAACTGAAAAGGAATTAAATAATCATAGCCATTACTTGAAAACGCAAATTAAAAAAAATTTTTTTAATTAAAATTTTTTTTATATAATTCTTCAAAATCTACCTTTTTTTCAATTTTAATTGCTGGGTAGCCTGAGTTATGAAGTAAGTTAATTAATATTTTTTCTATTTCAGGAAAAATTTCTTTTTGAACCTCAACTAAAACGATTTTTTCTAAAATTTTTTTATCTTTTAGATTTTCATCAACTTGTACAACAGATGTATATACAAATTCAAAAATTGATTTTTTTACATTCTCCTCTTTATCATGAAATTTAATCGAAGTGTCGATCTCTATTAATCTACTTTTTATTGCTTTTGAATCTATATTAATTCCCAACTGGTAACGTGAAATGTTATCTTTTACATACATATATGTTTCAGCATCTGGTGTTTCACTTGACATATCCTTAATATATTTGGCTAAGATTTTATAATTTTTTGTCATCTTCTTTTTCTATTTCTTCGTATTCACCATCAATAAATTTTTCATTTGTCTTTTTTTTCACTTGAAATTTAGATGATAGTATTTTTAAAATAAATTTTCTGCTAAATGGAAATATTAACAAAAAACCAATTATATCTGTAGCAAAGCCTGGGACAATCAGTAATAGAGCAGCAAAAGTTATTGCTGCACCTGATATTATTTCATAAACGGGTATTTCGTTTTTGATCAACTGCACAAAAGCGGACCTAAGAGTATTTAGACCCTCGTATCTGGCATATATTATTCCAAGTATAGCAGTTACAAATATTAATGTTATTGTGGTTAAAGCTCCAATTTGAGAGCCAATTTTTATGAATAAGTATATTTCTATAACTGGGATTAGTATTATGGCTATTAGGACTGAGTTCATTTGTCTTTAATCTAATTGCTAGTTGAAATTTTTCAACATAGTAATTACTATTACAGTATGAATTATAGTTTTGAATACATAGATATCATTTTATTAGCAATGATTGCTGGTTTTATCTTTTTGAGGTTAAGAGGAATTTTAGGTAAGAGGACAGGCTTTGAGGGTAAAATAAACCCGCAATTTGAGAATATCTTAAAAAAGGCTCAGACAGAAAATAAAACTAAGATCAAAGAAAATTTTGATGAAGAGGCTCAAAAAGAATTTTTAAAAGGTGCTAAAATTGCTTATGAAACTATAATTACTGACTTTAGTGATCAAGATAATAAAATTACAAACAGCAAACCACTATTAAGTGAAAAAATTTATTCTCAATTCAAAGCTGCTCTAGTCGATAGAAGTAAAAGAGGACACTTTGCTGAGATTACATTTATTGGTATAAATTCAGCAAAAATAAAAGAACATAACAAAATTGGTTCAATTCTTAAAGTTACAGTAGATTTTGTCGCCGAAGTAATAACATGTATCAAAGATAAAGAGAAAAAAATAGTTTCAGGTGATCCAGAGACAATTAAAAAAATTTACGATACCTGGGTATTCTCAAGAGATACAAAATCAAACAATCCCAACTGGCAACTTGTTGATACTTTAACTTAATTGAAAAGTAAAATTTCAGATAAAGATAAAAAAGATTGGGAAGATTTTTTAACCAATAATGATACTCTACCAAATAAAGACCTCTCAAGTTATAAGAAAAAAATTAAAAGCACAAAATATTTTGATTTCCACGGTTTTTCATTAGATGAGGCAAACAAAACAATAAATAAACTAATTAAAGATTCTTACAAAAATGGTGTTAGAAAATTAGTTATTGTCACAGGAAAAGGTATACACTCAGATAATGAAAAAAATCCTTACTCGTCTAAGGATCTTGGTATCCTAAAGTATTCTTTGCCTGAATATATAAAAAATAATTCAGAATTAATGGAATTAATTAATGAGATAAAAGATGCAGATATTGAAGATGGGGGAAGTGGGGCATTTTATATTTTTTTGAAAAAATAACTTAAAATAATGATTATTTTAGTTATCTATAAAATAAATTTTGATAAATCAGTATCCTTAACAAGATTATCCAAATTTTTGTTTATATAGTCTTTATCGATAGTAATTTTTTCCCCAGATCTGTCTGTTGCGGTAAAGCTAATTTCATCTAAAATTTTTTCAATAATCGTGTGTAATCTTCTTGCTCCGATATTTTCAACTGTAGAATTTACTTCAGAAGCAATGTTGGCTATTGCGTCTATACCATCTTCAGAAAACTCCAGTTCAACATTTTCAGTTTTCAATAGAGCAACATATTGTTTAATCAAACTGTAATCTGGTTCTTTTAAAATTCTTTTAAAATCTTCACTTGTTAAAGCCTCTAGCTCAACTCTTATAGGTAATCTTCCTTGTAATTCAGGTAATAAATCTGATGGTTTAGCAAGTTGAAATGCACCCGAGGCAATAAACAAAATATGATCTGTTTTAATAGGACCATATTTAGTATTTACTGTAGTTCCTTCTATTAAGGGTAACAAGTCTCTTTGTACACCTTCTCTTGATACATCACCACCAACCCTATCTGTTCTTCCAGAAATCTTGTCAATTTCATCTAAGAAAACAATACCGTTATTTTCGGTCGAAAGTTTTGCAGCTTTGATAATTTTATCTTGCTCAATTAATTTGTCAGATTCATCATTTATTAATATTTCATGAGATTCTTTTACAGTCATTTTTTTCTTTTTTTCTTTAGCACCCATTGATTTCCCAAGCATCTCACCAATATTAATCATACCAACATTTGCACCAGGCATTCCAGGTATCTCAAAAGAAGTAGAATTAGATCCCGTATCACTAACTGCAATTTCAATTTCGTTATCGTCTAGATCACCATTTCGTAATCTTTGTCTAAAACTTTCTCTCGTTGCTGCACTTGCTTTTTTTCCGACTAAAGCATCTAAGACTTTCTCCTCAGCAAGTTTTTGTGCCTTAGTTTTTACTTCTTTTCTTTTTTTTATTTTTTCCATTGAAATGGCTATTTCAACAAGATCTCTAACTATCTGTTCAACATCTCTTCCAACATATCCAACCTCTGTAAATCTTGTTGCCTCGACTTTGACAAATGGAGCTTCAGCTAGTTTGGATAATCTTCTCGATATTTCAGTTTTTCCTACGCCAGTTGGGCCAATCATTAGAATATTTTTAGGTAAAACTTCATTCTTCATTTCACCTTTAAGAGCTTGTCTTCTCCATCGATTTCTTAATGCAACTGCAACAGCTCTTTTCGCTTTATTTTGTCCAACAACAAATCTATCTAATTCAGATACAATTTCTCTTGGCGAAAGAGAACTACCTAAAAACTCTTCCTCTGAATCTTTTTTATCTTTCGGGTGTAGTTGTGTAACGTTTGACTTATCCATTATATTTTTTCAATTTTAACATTATTATTTGTAAAAACACAAATTTCTGCTGCAACCTCTATTGCTTTTTTTGCAACTTGCTCAGCATTCATTTCGGTTCTAATTAAAACCTTTCCTGCAGCTAACGCGTAATTTCCACCAGAGCCAATTCCAATAACATCTCCCTCAGGTTCTAAAACATCTCCTGTGCCAGAAATTATATAACTATTTTCTTTATCACCAATTGCCATCAGTGCTTCAAGTCTTCTTAAATATTTGTCTGTTCGCCAATCTTTTGCTAATTCTACTGCTGCTCTAGATAAATTTCCTGCGTGTTTTTCTAATTTTGCCTCTAGTCTTTCAAACAAAGTTAGAGCATCTGCTGTAGATCCTGCAAATCCTGCTACGACACCTCTTTTATCAATTTTTCTTACTTTTGAGGCAGTACTTTTTACGACTGTATTTCCCATACTCACCTGTCCATCACCTGCAACTACGACTTCTTTATTTTTTCTTACTAATACAATTGTTGTCATAGCTTATAAATGGATACTAATTTTGATACTTCAAGCCCAGGGTTAGTATTATTGCCATAATTGAATAATATATGTATACCTCTTTTTAATTATGAAGCGTAAAGGCAAAATTAGTCGAAAAACCAAAGAGACCAGCATCAGTGTTGATCTGAATATTGATGGGAAAGGTAAATATAAAATTGACACAGGCATCATCAGTGTTGATCTGAATATTGATGGGAAAGGTAAATATAAAATTGACACAGGCATAGGTTTCTTAAATCACATGTTAGAGCAGTTATCTAAACATTCTTCTATTGATATGATCATCAAAGCCAAAGGGGATACTCATATAGATCTTCACCACACCACTGAAGACACTGGTATTGCGATAGGTGAGGCTCTAAAGAAAGCTTTGAAAAAATCTGTTGGCATCAGAAGATATGCTCATGCAATGATACCTATGGATGAAACTTTATCACGTGTTGCAATTGACATATCAAATAGGCCATATTTAATTTGGAAAGTAAATTTGAAAGTGGAAAAACTTGGAGAGATGGATACAGAACTATTTAAAGAATGGTTTCAAGCTTTTTCTCAAGCAGCTGGAATTACTTTGCACGTTGAAAATATTTATGGTGATAATAGTCACCACATTATAGAGTCTTGCTATAAAGGCTTGGCAAGAACTTTAAGAGCTGCATTAGAGTTAGATCCAAGAAATAAAAGTACAATTCCTTCGACAAAAGGCTCTTTATAAGATTAATGGACGTCACAATTGTTGACTATAAAT
>LULE01001124.1_pt1 | contig 15881 bp, 18 predicted proteins | sample 728231 | NCBI WGS metagenome assembly LULE01 (sample SAMN03860297, study PRJNA289734) | marine metagenome | biome: seawater column; feature: ocean; material: water; isolation source: Red Sea water column Station 192 - depth 10m | place: Saudi Arabia: Red Sea | collected 2011-10-15 | depth 10 m | reverse complement strand
GTTCTTCTTCTATTCGAATTAACTGATTATATTTAGCTACTCTTTCTGATCTAGCTAATGACCCTGTTTTTATTTAGTTCGAGGTTGTCCCAATAGCTAAATCTGCAATAAAAGTATCTTCACTATCACCTGATCTATGAGAAATAATAGTCTTAAACCCTATAATTTGAGCAAATTTGATTACCTCTAAAGTTTCAGAAACTGTTCCGATCTGGTTTAGCTTAATCAAAATTGCATTGGAGGAAACATTTAAAAAACCTTTTTTAAGTCTTTCTAAGTTCGTAACATAAAGATCATCACCTACTATTTGAGTTTTTTTAAGAGTTTTCATTAGTTTATTCCATGAAATCCAATCATTCTCAGCAAATGGGTCTTCGATTGATTTAATTTTATATTTTTCAATAATCTTTTTATATTCTTTAATTGATTTATCCACTGAGATAAAACTTTTTGAATGAATAGAATATTTATTTTTTTTAAAAAGTTCATTTGCTGCTACATCTAAACAAATAGAAACATCCTTACCGTTAACAAATCCAGACATTTTAATAGCAGAAACTATTAAATCTAAGGCCTGATTGTTATTATTTATCATCGGTGCAAAACCACCTTCGTCACCAACAGATGTGGATAACCCATTTTTTTTAATCAATTTCTGAAGATTTTTAATTACAACAAAACATATTCTCATTGCATCAGAAAAACTTTTTGCTCTATCTGGTCTAATCATGAACTCTTGAATTCTAAGACCATTATTTGCATGAGCGCCACCATTAATTATATTCATCATTGGGTAAGGTAATTTAAAATTTTTTTTTATAAGAAATGTTTTATATAAAGGTATTTTTTTTTCTTTTGCTGAAAGTTTTTTTGCTGCAATTGAAACAGCTAAAATAGAATTAGCTCCTAGTTTTTTTTTTTGCTTTGTTCCATCTAAATTAATCATTATAGCATCAATTTTTTCTTGGCTATGTATATTTTGACCTTTTAAGTTTTTTGAAATTTTTGTGTTTATTAAATTAACGGCATTTAAAACACTCTTACCTAAATATTTTTTATTATTACTGTCTCTTTTTTCAAAGGCTTCAAAAGTTCCTGTGGAGGCACCAGATGGACAAATAGCTTTGGCACTATTATTTTTTGTAAAAACTTCAGCTTCTATAGTTGGGTTTCCCCTACTATCAAAAACTTGTCGGCCTTTTACTTTAATAATTTTGCTCACTAATTTTTTATTAAATTATCTATTTCTGTTAAATGCTTTAACAAGTTTTCTAATTTATTTAATGGTAGCATATTTGGACCATCTGAAGGAGCATTATCTGGATCTTGATGTGTTTCAATAAATAAACCAGCTACACCTACTGCCACAGCAGCTCTTGATAAATGTTCTACAAATTCTCTTTGACCTCCACTTTTTTCACCAAGACCTCCAGGTTGTTGAACTGAGTGAGTAGCATCAAAAATTACTGGATAGCCGTTCTTAGCCATTATTGGTATTGATCTCATATCTGAAACTAAAGTGTTATAACCAAAACTTGCTCCTCTTTCAGTTACTAAAATATTATTGTTGCCTGAGTCTGAAATTTTTTTTGTTACATTGATCATATCCCACGGTGCTAAGAATTGTCCTTTTTTAACATTAATAATTTTATTTGTTTTCGCAGCAGCAACTAACAAATCTGTTTGTCTACATAGAAATGCGGGAATCTGTAAGATGTCCACATGTTTTGCAACGACTGAACATTGATCAATATTATGTACATCGGTTAATATCGGCACGTTTAAATCTTTTTTAATTCTATCAAAAATCGGTAATGAGGCATCCAAACCAATACCCCTCTTTCCTTTTAGACTGGTTCTGTTAGCCTTATCAAATGAAGTTTTATAAACGAAACCAAGGTTAAATTTACTAGTAATTTCCTTAATGTTTCCTGCCATATCCAATGCATGCTGTTCTGACTCAAGTTGACATGGACCAGATATGAGACAAATTTTATTTTTATTTGAGATTTCTATTTTTCCACAATTAACTTTAATATTACTCATTTATGATTTTTGGCTGCCTTGATAAATGAAGAGAATAATGGATGAGGTGATAAAGGTCTAGATTTAAATTCAGGATGAAATTGAACTCCAATAAACCAAGGATGATTATTAAGCTCAATAATTTCAGGTAATTTACCATCTGGAGATAATCCTGAAAAAATCAAACCTTTTTTTTCAAATTTTTCTCTAAAATTAATATTAACTTCGTATCTATGTCGATGTCTCTCTTTGATCAAACTTTTACCATATATGCTTTTTATTAATGAATGGCCTTTTATTATTTTTCCATCTTTATTCCACTCATTAATCAATCCTATTACAGGTAATCCATTTTTATCAAATTCACTTGATGTGGCTCTTTTTAAATTAAGTTTATTTCTCGCAAATTCTATTATTGCCATTTGCATTCCATAACAAATACCTAAAAAAGGTATCTTGTTTTTTCTAGCAAACTTAATAGCTTCAATTTTACCTTTTGTCCCTCTTTTGCCAAAACCTCCAGGAATTAAAATACCTGATATATTTTTTAATTTAGATTTAATCTCGCTTAATTTGAGCTGCTCAGAATCAATTCTTACTAAGTTCACTTTCACTTTGTTGTCAAAACCTCCGTGAGTTAAGGCTTCATCAAGTGATTTATATGCATCTTTTAAATCAACATATTTTCCAATTATGGCAATATTCACTTGTTTTTTTGTGTTCAAAATAATCTTGGTGATTTTTGTCCAGGGGCTTAAGCTAACAGATTTTTTTGATCTTAATTTGAAGTAATCTAATACTCTTTTGTCTAATTTTTCTTTAAAAAAGCTAATTGGTGCTTCATAAATTGTTCTAACATCAACTGTTTCAATCACATTATTAATATGAACATTACAAAATAATGATATTTTTTTTCTATGTTCTAAAGGTATGGACCTATCTGATCTACAGATAATAATATCTGGTTGAATTCCAATACTTCTTAGTTCTTTAACCGAGTGTTGTGTTGGTTTTGTTTTAATTTCATCTGAAGACTTTAAGTATGGCACTAATGTTAAATGGATAAATAATGCATTCTTTTTTCCAATATCATTAGCAAATTGTCTTATAGCTTCAACAAAAGGCAAACTCTCAATATCACCTACTATTCCACCAATTTCACAGATAATAAAGTCTTCCTTGGAGGAATCATTTTTTATAAATTCTTTAATACGGTCTGTGATATGGGGTATTACTTGAACTGTCTTACCAAGATACTTTCCTTTACGTTCCTTTTTAAGAACATCATTATAAATTTTACCAGTTGTAATATTGTCAGATTTTTTTGCTGATACTTGAGAAAATCTCTCGTAATGTCCTAAATCTAAATCTGTTTCAGCACCATCATCTGTAACGAAAACTTCACCGTGTTGGAATGGACTCATTGTTCCGGGATCAATATTTAAGTAGGGATCTAATTTTCTTAGTCTCACTTTGTATCCTCTTGATTGAAGAAGGTATGCTAGTGATGCTGATGATAATCCTTTACCTAAAGATGAGACCACGCCGCCAGTGACAAAAATAAATCGCGCCATGGAATTATCTTATAGCGAATAAAAAAGAAAATGAAAAGACTTAATTATTATTATCGGGTATCGATGGTGTGTCTTCAGTTTTTTCCTTAACTGTGTCTAAAACTGAGCTTGTAGGTGTTAATTCACCTCTAGAGACAATAGTCAAAGCAAGACTGCATATTATGAACAAAGTTGCAATTACAGCTGTGGCTTTAGTCATGAAATTTCCAGCTGTTCTTGAAAACATATAAGATTCTTGTGAAACACCTATACCTAATGCTCCACCCTCAGATTTCTGCATTAAAACTAAAATAACTAAAATAAATGCAAAAATAATATTTAGAATTAGTAATATATTTTCCATGCAGGTTAATTATATGTTTTTTTCACTATATCAATAAAATTTTTAGTATTTTGTGATGCACCGCCTATTAAAAAACCATTTAGGCCATTTATATTTTTTAAATTATTTATATTGTTGGTATTTACTGAGCCACCATATAAAATTTGTGGTGATTTCTTTTTAAACTTACTTTTTATAAATTTAATAGCTTGATTGAGCTCTGATGACTTAAGAATTTTACCTGTTCCGATTGACCAAACAGGTTCGTAAGCTATAAAAAGATTTGTTTTGATCTTGATTTTGTCTAATCCATATTTGATTTGCTTGGACAAAACCGATTTTGTTTTGCCACTCTTCTTTTCTTTTAGAGTTTCCCCAATACAGAGTATTACTTTGAGTTTTGCATTAATTGCACTTTTAATTTTTTGATTAATAAGTTTATCTGTCTCCCCTTTATTCCTATTTTCTGAATGGCCAATAATTACATAATTTGCACCTATATTTTTTATCATTTTGGGATTTATAAAACCTGTATGTGCTCCGTATTCTGAACTTTCGTGGCAATTTTGTGCACCAATATCTATTAAACAATTTTGAAATTTTTTATGGAAAGAACTTAATAAGGTATATGGGGGACAATATATTAATCGTCCTTTCTTAATTTCTTTAGATTTTGAAAATTTAATTACCTTATCTAATGTATTTAATGAGTTTTTATTTCCATACATTTTCCAATTAGCTACAAAATACATATATTTATTTGTCATATGGTAAAATTTAATCTATAGGTTTGTTTTTTACAGTTCAATAAATTTATAAAGTAATGTTAGGAAGTTTTAGAAATTTTTCGAAATCTAAGTTCTCTGCAGTATTCATTTTTATAGTGTGTATTCCATTTGTTTTCTTTGGAATGGGTGATATCTTTAGTAGTGGAAATACTAATAATATTGCTAAAATAAATGACAAAAATATTTCTACAGAAGATTTTTTAACTCATGTTAACACATTAGAAATATCACCTGAATACATTAGAGATAATTTGGATAAAAATGTAATCGAAGAATTACTTTCGACTCTAATCACATCAGAAATACTAAATCTTGAAGTGAAAAGTTTTAACATTTCTCTAAGTGAAAATTCTTTATTAAAGAAAATTAAGAATAATAAAAGTTTTTTAGATGAAAGTGGAATTTTTCAAAGAGTTAAATATGAGAAATTCTTATTAGAAAATAATATTGCTGCTACAATCTATGAAAACCGATTAAGAAACAGTGAAACCCAAAAAAATTTGTTTGATTATATAGGAGCCGGAACAGTCACACCAAAATTCTTAGCTGAAAAATTTTATCAAGAGCAAAATCGAAAAATTGAATTAGAATTTATAAATTTAAATAGTTTTTATGTACAGAAAGATCAAATAACTCAATCTAAAATAGATCAGTTTTTAAAAGAAAACGAAAATACTTTAAAAGTGGATTATATTGATTTTAGATATGCAAAAATTAATCCTAAAAACTTGGTTGGCGTTGATGAATATAATCAAGCCTTTTTTGACAGTATAGACCAAATAGAAATAGATATTTCAAATGAAGTTGATTTTGATAATATTGTTCAAAAATTTGACATTGAATCGACAAGTATTTCAAATTTTAAATTTTCTGAGAATGCGAGTGAAATTGAAAAAAAAATATTTAATTTAAAAGAAAATTCTTTTGATATAATTGAAACTGAAAATGAATATATTTTATATAAAATAGATCAAATTAATCAAAGAAGTCCAGATATAAAAGATGATGGAACTAAGAATGAAATTTTAGAATTAATTTTCCAACAAGAAAGATTTGATTACAATAAAGACTTATTATCCAAAATTAAGAATAAAAACTTCTCAGATATAGATTTCACGAAAATGCATAACGAAAATTTTGAGACAATAACATTAAATTCAATAAAGGATGCCGATAAATTTGACCCTAATTCAATCAAATTATTATATTCACTTCCAGAAAAATCTTTTGCTTTAATTTATGAGAGTGACAATATTTATTTAGCAAAAATCAGAAAATTTATAAATGTTCAATTTAATAGTAATCAATATAAAAATATAATGAATGAACAAAAAACCAATACAAAACAAAGATTATTAAAATCTTATGATGAACTCTTAAATGATAAATATAAAGTTACTTTAAACAAAAAAACAATTGAACGTGTTAAGAATTATTTTCAATGATAATTAATCGAAGCTTCAATGATTTTAAGTTTCGTCATAGAGGCAAAAAAAATCAAATAATATACACATCCAAAAATGTTAAAAACGATGATGATATTTCAAATTTGATTGATAATTTTTTACTTGAAAAAAATAGTTTTATCTTTGAATCTGTTGAAAAAGGGAAAATAAAAGGAAGATATACAATCTTTGGCAAAAATCCTGATAAGATCTGGGAATTTAATAATAATAACTCTTTTTTAATTAAAGATAATAAAAGATTAAAATTAAAAAGTAAGCCAAGCGAATTGATAGAAAAAATTATTGAAAATTTTAAATTTGAGTTACCAAAAAATCTGCCTGCAATTTCATCACTAATCTCAGGTTATTTTTCTTATGATTCCATAAGATATATAGAAAATATACCGAATAATTGTAAAGATGATTTGAAAATTCCTGATGTTAGGTTGTTAAGACCACAGACTTTGATTGTTCACGATAATTTAAAAAAAAAGATTTTTTATATTATAAATATTTTTGCTGATCAAAATATAAAAGATTATAAAAGAAGATATTCAGAAATTAAATCAGAGCTTAATCTTCTCTTAATTCAATCTAAAATAAAAAAAAATTATTATAAAAATTTCAATATCAAAAAAAATATAAAAGTTAAGTCAAATACCCCAAAAAAAAAATTTTTGAATATGGTTAAAAAAGCAAAAAATTACATTAAAATTGGTGATATTTTTCAAGTTGTTCTTAGTCAAAGATTTGAGGCTAAATTAACTAAATCACCCCTAGAGATTTATAAAAAACTAAGAGTAACAAATCCTTCTCCTTTTATGTTTTTTTTTAATTTTAATGATTTTCAGATAATTGGAGCAAGCCCTGAAATTTTAGTTAGGTTGAGAGATAATAAGATTACTGTAAGACCAATTGCAGGAACTAGACCAAGAGGAAAAAATATATCTCAGGATAAATTTTACGAAAAAGATTTACTTAAAGATAAAAAAGAACTCTCGGAACACCTAATGTTACTTGATCTGGGTAGAAATGATGCTGGAAAAGTATCAAAAATAAATACTGTAAAAGTTACAGAAAGCTTTGTTATAGAAAAATATTCTCACGTTATGCACATAGTTTCTAATGTAGTGGGTCAAAATAAGAGCTATGGAAATTATAGATAAATTAGAAAAGACAAAAAGAAAAGTATATGCTGGAGGAATCGGATATTTTTCAGCCAATGGAGAATTTGATACATGTATAGCTTTAAGAACAGCAATTGCAAAAAAAGATAAATTTTATGTTCAAGCTGGAGCTGGTATTGTTGCGGATAGTAAACCTTTGAAAGAATATGAGGAAACAGTTAACAAAGCAAAAGCTTTGGTTAATGCACTAAAATGAAAAAAATAATTTTGATAGATAATTATGATAGTTTTACTTTTAATCTCTATCATTATTTATCTTCGCTGAAAGTTTATGTTGAGGTAATTAGAAATGATAAAATTACATCTAAAGAAATATTAAAAAGAAAATATAATAAAATTGTAATCTCACCCGGGCCCGGTAATCCTGATCAATCTGGTAACTGCCTTAAGATTGTAAAATCTTTATACAAAAAAATTCCTATACTAGGTGTTTGTTTAGGTCACCAAATTATTGGACAGGTATTTGGGTCGAAAATTATTCAAGCAAGAAAATTAATGCATGGAAAAACCAGTAAAATCAAATCTAAAAAAAAAGGTTTACTAAAAAATCTTCCTAAAACTTTTGAGGCAACTCGATATCATAGTTTGATAATTGATAAAAAATCAATATCCGGTGATCTCGAAATCACTGCAGAGACCAAAGATGGTTTAATAATGGGTGTTCAACATAAAAAATATGATGTTCATGGAGTGCAATTTCACCCTGAAAGTATTAAAACAAAACTTGGTATGAAAATTTTAAAGAACTTCATTAGAATTTAAATGAAACAATTCATAGAAAAAATTAAAAATAAAGAAAATCTATCTTTTGATGAAAGCAAGGCCGCTTTTGAATTATTAATGGATGGTAAAGCCGAGGACCAAGAAATATTTGATTTTTTAACGCTTTTATCAGCTAAAGGTGAGTCTTCAGACGAAATAGCTGGTGGTGTTTATGTTCTTAGAAATAAGTCTAAAAGAGTAAACGTGGAAAATTGCATTGATACATGTGGAACTGGTGGTGATGGTATGAATACTCTTAATATATCAACAGCATCTGCATTATTGCTTGCAAGTATGGGAGTCAAAGTGGCAAAGCATGGAAATAAGGCTGTATCTTCTAAGTGTGGATCAGGTGATGTTTTAGAGGCTTTGAATATTAAAATTAATTTAGAACCGAATGATATAGAAGCACAAATAAATAAGAACAATTTTGGTTTCATGTTTGCACCTAATTATCACAGTGCAATGAGATTTGTTGGTCCAACTAGAAAAAAAATTGGAAAAAGAACTATATTTAACATGATAGGACCTCTAAGTAGTCCTGCTCTTGTTAAACGGCAAGTTGTAGGTGTTTTTGATAAAAAGCTTTTAAGGACATTTGCAGATGCTTTAAACAATTTAAATATAAAATTTGCATGGATTGTAAATAGTGATGATGGTTTAGATGAAATTTCTCCTTATGCCAAAACAAATGTAATTCAATTAAAAGATAATAAGATTTCTGAAATTGTTATTGATCCCAAAGAATTAAATGTCAATGCAGATAAATTTGATAATCTCGTTGGAGATGATGCAAAATTTAATGCAGATAAGATGATTAATATATTTAAAGGTGAGGATAACGATTTTTCTAAAGCAGTATGTTTGAATGCTGCCGCAGGTTTAATTGTGAAAGAAACTCATAAAAATTTTGCCGATGCATATAATGATACAAGAGAACATATTCTATCAAAGAAAGTAATGAAACAATTGGAAAAAATTCAAAATGGCTGAAAATGTTCTTAAAAAAATAATTGAGAAGAAAAGTGAAAAAATAGAAAATCTAAAAAAAACTATCTCTCCTGACTCATTAAATGAACTAATTAATTCAAATAGAATATTTATAGATTTTAAAGAAAAGATCGAAAATAATATTAAAGAAAACAAGTTTTCTATTATCGCTGAAATTAAAAAAGCTAGTCCATCTGCAGGTGTGATTATCAAAAATTATGATCCTGTTAAAATAGCAAATATATACAGCTATAATAAAGCAACATGTTTATCAGTTTTAACTGAAGAAGATTACTTTTTAGGTGATTTAATACATATAAGTAAAATTAAACAAAAAATTGATTTACCAATTCTTTGTAAGGATTTTTTTGTAGATAAATTTCAAATACCTCTTGCTAAAAGTTATGGAGCAGACGCCATACTAATAATTCTTGCTGGCGTTTCTGATAAACTTGCGAATGAATTATATGAAGAAGCTTTAAAATTAGACATGTCTGTTATTGTTGAGGTTCACACTGTAGATGAGGCCAAACAAGCTCTTAAATTTAAAGATGCATTGATAGGAATAAATAATAGAAACTTAAAAACTCTTAAAACTGATATAAATACAACTTTTGATATTCATGATATTTTAGTTGGTCATTCAGGTCCTCTGATCTCTGAAAGTGGGATTAAAACAAAAGATGAACTTTTGGAATTATCTGATAAGACATCTATTAAAACTTTTTTGATTGGTGAATCACTTTTAAAAGATCTTGAAAATAATTCTATTTTTTCCGTTCTTTAGTCAAATAATCCTCTATTTTATTGGTTTTTTAACTATTGTTAATTTACGAGAACTTTTATAGAACATTGTTTGTACGATATTTGTTCTTATGCTAACAAAAAAACAAAAAAACTTGCTTTTATTTATCAACAAGAGGTTGAGAAGTTCTGGAGTTTCTCCCTCTTATGATGAAATGAAAGAGTCTCTTAATCTTAAATCTAAATCTGGTATTCACAGACTAATTAGTGCTTTAGAGGAAAGAGGTTTTATTAAAAGGCTAGCGCATAAAGCTAGAGCATTAGAGGTAATTAAATTACCCGAAACAGCTTCAGCTAATGATATTTATAATAATTTTTCTCCAAGTGTAATAAAGGGGGGATTAGATGACGAAAATCCATTATCTGATGATGCAGAAGTACCTGTTTTAGGTAAAATTGCAGCTGGTACTCCAGTTGAGGCAATACAAAACGAAGTCTCAAGAATACCATTGCCAACTAACTTAGAAAAAAATGGTGATTATTTTGGTTTAAAAGTTCAAGGTGATTCTATGATTGAGGCTGGTATCCACGAAGGAGATACTGTAATAATAAAAAGAACAGATACCGCTGATAATGGAAAAATAGTTGTAGCATTGATCGATGAGCATGAGGCAATGCTAAAAAGAATTCGAAAAAAAGGTAAAGTTATAGCATTAGAAAGTGCTAACAGAAATTACGAAACTAAAATTTTCGGACCTGATAGAGTAAAAGTTCAGGGAGTTTTAGTATCTTTATATAGAAACTTCTAAAAAAATAGTCTAAACCATTTTAATGAAAAAAGTAGCAACTAGATTTGCTCCATCCCCTACTGGGCCTTTACATATTGGTGGTGTAAGAACAGCTCTATTTAATTGGCTTTATTCAAAAAATCAGAAAGGTAATTTTTACCTTAGAATTGAAGATACGGATAAGGAAAGATCAAAAGAAGAATACAAGAAACAAATAATAAAGTCTCTTCAATGGATAGGTATTAATCACGATGGACAAGAATATATACAATCTCAAAAAATTAATGATCACATAAAAGTAGCTAATGAGCTATTAAAGAAAGGAAATGCATACAAGTGTTACTGTTCAAATGAAGAAATAGAAGAACAAAAAAAGAGAGCTAAACAAAAAAAAATTCCATATGTCTATGATAGAAAATGGAGAGATAAGAATGAGAGTGAAGCACCAAATAATATAAAACCAGTAATTAGATTTAAAAGCAAAGTTACAGGAAAATCTGTCTTAAAAGACTTAGTGCAAGGCAATGTAGAGATTGAAAATAATACAATTGAGGATTTTGTAATTTTACGAAATGATGGGACACCAACTTATAACTTGTCTGCATCTGTTGACGATCACCAAATGAATATGACACACATAATCAGAGGGGACGACCACAAGATAAATACCTTTAAACAAATTCAAATCTATGAGGCGATGGGTTGGGATTTACCATCATTTGCTCATATACCTCTAATACATACAATAGAGGGGAAAAAACTATCAAAAAGAGATAAAGCGTCAACTTTAGAGGACTATTCTAAAATTGGTATAATACCTGATGCTTTAAGAAATTACTTACTTAGGTTGGGATGGTCTTTTGAAGATAAGGAAATTTTTACATTAGACGAAAGTATTAAGTATTTTAATTTAAAAGGTATCGGAAAATCTCCATCAAAGTTAGATATGAGTAGAATTCTATCTATGAATGAACATTATATTAAAAATATTGATGAAAATGATCTTTTTAATCAATTCGTAAGTTACTGTGAGATCTTTAAGGGTAAGATTAAAACAGAGAAAAATGATAAAATTAAAAAGTCTTTATCATTTCTTAAAAATAAAGCTAAAACACTTGAGGATATATTCGATAATAGCCAATATATTCTTAACGACGATGTTAATTTCAATAAAGAGGACCTTAAATTAATTGATGATAAAGCTAAAACGATAATATCCGAATTTAATAGAAGAATTAAAAAAATAAAGGAATTTACAAGAGAAGATTTAGAACCAGTTGTTCAAGAACTTATAAAATCTAATAACACTAATTTTAAAGGTGTTGGTCAACCTTTAAGAATAGCATTAACAGGCTCAAAGTTTGGGCCTGGTATTTACGATATAATTATATCTTTAGGTAAGGATGAAGTCGAAAAGAGATTAACTAATAAGACTATTGCTTAAAATAGAGGCTACCTCACTCGATGACGAAGTTTTAGATCTAATACCCTTTAAAGTTTGATTACAATCTTCTAATTGTTTTTTTCTAATATCTGGATTTTTTAGCATATAAACAACCGAATTATAAATCTCTTTAGCATTACATTCATTTTGAAGCAATTCAGGAATAACTTCTCTATTGTTAATAATATTTATAATGTTAGCAAATTTTACATTAACCAATAATTTAAAAATCATAAAATTTATAAAGTTTAATTTATAAATAATTATTGAAGGAACATTTGCATTACAAACTTGTAAAGATACAGTTCCAGACTTACATACAGCAAAAATAGAGTTCGATAATATTTCTCTTTTCATGTTTTCATCTGAAACAACATCAATATTTTCTATGTTTTTAACTTTAATGTAATCAATTATTTGTTTTTTATTTTCATCTGTTGCGTGAAATACAAAATTATAATTATGATCTTTTTTGTTCATCATAATGATAAATTGAATTAATATTGGTAAAAGAACATTTGTTTCTGAATTTCTACTACCTGCAAAAATTGATATTATTTTTTTATTTTTTGAAACAAGGTTATTTATATCTGTCTTATTTAGGCCTGTATTTTCAATTAATGGGTGACCAACAAAAGTGTTTTTTATATTTTCATCATCAAAATATTTTTTTTCAAAATTAAATAACAAAAGTATATGATCAATAAATTTTTTTAATTTTTTTACTCTATTTTTTCTCCAAATCCATACTTGCGGTGCCACGTAATGAATTGTTTTTATTTTAGGATTTCTTTTTTTTACAATTTCAGCAACTCTTAGTGTAAAATCAGGGCTGTCAACACTAAATAAGATATCAGGTTCAAATTTCAAAATTTCATCTACTGCTTGATTAATCCTTTTTTTAATTTTGAAGATATTTAATAAAACACTCGTAAAACCTAAATAAGTAATTTCTTTCAATTCGAAAATAGATTTAATACCAATCCTCTCTAAATTTACACCACCTACTGATAAATATTTAATATCATTATTATCTTTTTGAATTTTGGAAATAGCAGTTGATGCAAGTTTATCACCAGATGGTTCACCCGTTAATACAAATATTTTTTTCATCTTATTGAAATAAAAATTTTACTTTTATTAGCAAATTTAATGCATTGGATTTTGTCTAAAAAAATATTTTTTTTAGACTTCATAACTATACCTTTTAATCCGTATTTTTTGCAGTCTTTAAGCGTTTGAAGCCCTATAGTTGGCAAGTCCATCCTTAAATCCTGCCTTTTTTTTGGAAATTTAATCAAAATGCCACCTGAATTTTTCTTCAATTTTGACAACATTTTTTTTGTACCTTGTCTGCCTTCCTTCGCAATAACTTTATTATCTTTTACTACTAATGCTTGAACATGATCTAAAGAATTTGACTTATTTAGAAATCTTATTCCTTGATTAATCGATTTGTTATCATTAATTGATGGTTTTATCCTCGTAAAAATTCCTTTTTTAACATTTAATTCAGGATTGAAATGAGTTGAACTTATGACTTTAATTGAACCTTATTCGATTTTTTTTTTTTTATCAGATTTATAATTTTTCCAAATTTACCAATACTTATTCTGTGAGAATTTTTTTCTTTTGCAAATTTATTATTTTTTGAAAAATCAATTATAAAATAATTTTTATTTAATTTTTTTACTTTTCTAAGAACAATTTTTGAAAAATCAGTATCGCCTAGAAATAAACCAAACATTTTATTTTGAAAAAGGTGTACATATTGGTCTTTTTTTATCTTTCTCTAAAAATTCAACAACATCTTTTACTAGGTTGTTTTTTTTGAGTTCAGATTTTAAATTTTTTAAATTCTCAGTTAAATTTTCACTTTTGAATATCTCTTTATAAGCTTCAGTTAATGAAATAATCTCTTTATTTGGTATTTTTTGTCTTCTTAATCCAATTAAATTAAGTCCTTGAAGAATACTTCTGTTGCCATGAACCATTGCATAAGGAATAACATCTCTTACAACACCACACATGCCACCAATCATTGCAAATTTACCTACCCTAGTAAATTGTTGCACAGCTGAATTTCCTCCAATTATTACATTTTGTTCAATGTGCGCATGTCCTCCAAGAGGCACGTTGTTGGCTAAAATAACATTATCCTCAACAATACAATCGTGTGCCACATGCGATGAAACCATAAATAAACAATTATTTCCAACCTTTGTTACACCGCCTCCTCCAATTGTACCTGTATTAATTGTTACATATTCTCTAATTTTGTTTGCATCACCTATTTCAAGTCTTGTATCTTCACCATTATATTTTAAATCTTGAGGTTCATTTCCAATTGAAGCAAATGAATAAATTTTATTTCTTTTACCAATTTTTGTGTTACCTAAAATATGAACATGAGACTGTAAAATTACCTCCTCATCTATTTCAACATTAGGTCCTACTACACAATAAGGACCTATTTGAACATTATTGGAAATTTTCGCTTTTGGATCTATCGTTGCAGTTTCATGAATCATTATTTATTTTCTCGTAAAAACTCTCTTAAATTTTTTGCTGGATATCCCATAACCCTAGAATTATCTGGTATATCTTTTATAACTCCACTACCTCCAGCTATATCAACATTATTGCCAATTTTTAAATGACCAGAGATACCAACCTGTCCTCCAATTCTAACGTTATCACCAATTGTTGAACTTCCAGCTATACCTACTTGACCAGCAATAATTGTATTTTTTCCAATTTTTACATTATGCGCTATATGTATTTGATTGTCTAAAAATGTATTTTTTCCAATTTCAGTGTTTGACATAGAGCCACGATCAATTGTTGCTCCACAACCGATTTCACAGCCCTCATTAATTATTACAATTCCAATATGTGGATATCTAAGATTTTTTTTTTTATTTGGAAAAAATCCAAAGCCTTTTTTACCAATTGTGCAATTGTCAAGTATACTTACATCATTTCTAATAATTGAATTTCTTATGATTGTATTTGAGCCGATCTTACAATTATCTCCGATGTGAACGTTTTTTTCTATAATAGTATTATGACCAATCAAACATTTAGTTCCAATTTCAACATTTTTTCCTATAAGAACGTTTTTGCCATGAATGACACTTTTATATGCACTATCTTCAATATTAAAAACTTTATTGTCAAATTCGTCCTCTAATGATTTTGGATAAAATTCTTCAGTAATTTTAGCAACTGCAGTAAGAACATTTTTTACAATAATAGGCTCACATTTTTTTGGTAAAAAATCTTTTAATAAATCTGAAACTAAACAAAACGATGCTTTGGTTAATTTTGCGGCTTCCTTATATCTATTTGAATGAAAGAAAGTTATAGATGTTTTATCAGCGCTATATAAATCTTTTATATCATAAAAATTGAAATGTTTTTTTTTTTGATTAGTAATTTCTAATAATTCGTAAACTTTATCAAGACTGATTGGGCCTTTATTTAGAAAGAAAGGGTTAGACATGATTGCTTTTATCAAAGCAAAGTTGCTTTTGTAGTAAAGAAATATTGCTAATTATTTCCTATCGACGATAGTAGCTGACCACATTGCATCAGCAACTTTAGTATTATTTACAAATGCATCACCTTTATATTTCCAAACTCGTCCATGAGATCTAATTGCCTCTATTTTAAGCTCAAGTTTACAGTCAGGTATTACCGGATTTCTAAAACGAGCCTTTTCTACACTCATCAAAAAAACTAATTTATTTTCATAAGTAGATTTTTCTAAACCATGAGCTGTTAATGCAGCTGCTGCTTGACCAAAAGAC
>LULE01000451.1_pt1 | contig 15898 bp, 26 predicted proteins | sample 728231 | NCBI WGS metagenome assembly LULE01 (sample SAMN03860297, study PRJNA289734) | marine metagenome | biome: seawater column; feature: ocean; material: water; isolation source: Red Sea water column Station 192 - depth 10m | place: Saudi Arabia: Red Sea | collected 2011-10-15 | depth 10 m | reverse complement strand
GAGAAAAGCAAGACATACTTGCTAAATGGATGACACTTGAAGTTGGAAAACCGTTTGCAGAAGCAAAAGGCGAAGTTAACGGTGCTGCAGATATATATGAATGGAATGCAGAGGAGACAAAAAGAATTTATGGTCAAACAGTTGAAAGCAGATTTGAAGATACAAGAGTTCATGTTTATTATCAGCCGGTTGGCGTTGTTGCAGCTTTAGTACCATGGAATTTCCCTTTAGTTCTCTCAGCTAGAAAAATTTCTACAGCCCTTGCAGCAGGATGTTCTGTGATTGTTAAACCTGATGTAATAACACCAGGTGTTGTAATGGAACAAGTTGAAATTTGTAGAGAGTGTGGAGTTCCTCCAGGAGTTGTTAATTTATTATCAGGAGACCCACCAAGTATTGCACAACAGTTAATTGCTTCAGATATTGTTAAAAAAATATCTATAACAGGTTCATCAAGAGTTGGTAAATTAATTCTAAAACAAGCTGCAGATAAAGTTCAAAGAGTAACTATGGAACTAAGTGGACATTCACCTTTTATAGTTTTCGATGATGCCGATATTAAAAAAGCAGCTGATATGGCAATTGCTGCAAAATTCAGAAATAACGGCCAAGTTTGTATTTCGCCAAATAGATTTTATATACAAGAAAAGAAAAAAGAAGAATTTGTAAATCTTTTTGTAGAAAAAACAAAGAAATTAAAAATTGGTGATGGTATGGATCCATCAGTTCAACTTGGTCCTTTAACAACTAAAAAAAGATTAAATGAGATTGAAGATTTAGTTGAAACTACAAAAAAAGAGGGTGCAAAAGTTTTATTAGGTGGAAAAAGACCAAAAGGATTTAATAAAGGATTTTATTACGAGCCAACTATTTTTGACGATGTAAAAGATGATTATACAATTATGAAGGTAGAGCCATTTGGCCCTTTAGTACCAATGCTATCATTTAAAGAATTTGATGAAGTTATAGAAAGAGCAAACAATCATGAACTTGGATTATCAAGTTATATTTGTACGAATTCAATGGAGAGAGCACACCGTGCATCTGAATTAATGGAGACGGGAACAGTTGCAGTTAATACACCTTTAGTCGCAATTGCTGAAGCACCATTTGGTGGTATAAAGCAAGCAGGTTATGGAAGAGAAGGTGGGTCAATGGCTATTAAAGATTATTTAAATGTTAAATATACTCACTTAGGAATTAAAGGATAAAATGAAAACTAAAAAACAAATTAAAAAAGCTGCTAATATTTTATTTTCTTGGAGAAATATGATGCCACTTTATTACGGTGTCATATGGATTATATTACTATTAATTGTAATTTTTTCACCTTTCTAAAATAAATTTTTTTTATAATGCAATTCTTTTTAGCTTTTTTTGCTGGCTTTATTAGTTTTCTTTCACCATGTGTATTACCTCTAATTCCAGGATATATTTCTTATGTTTCAGGAAGTACTTTAAATGAACTATTAGAAAGTAAGCGTGTAAACATTATTCCAACTGTGCTTTTTACTATTGGTTTTTCAATAGTGTTTATTGCTTTTGGAGCCACAAGCACTTTAATAGGAAATTTTATTCTATCAAACTAATAATTCTATTTTCATTACAACTTTTAGGTTTTTTTAATTTTAAATTTTTAAATATTGAAAAAAGATTTCAGACAGAAAAACGACCAAATAAGTTCTATCCAGTTTTAGTCGGAATGGCTTTTGGTTTTGGTTGGACACCTTGTATTGGTCCAATTCTTGGATCTATATTAGCTTTAGCTGCATTAGAAAGCACTTTAGTTAAAGGAATTCTACTCTTAACGTTTTATTCTTTAGGTTTAGCTATTCCTTTTATTTTGTCAGGTTTTTTAATTCAAAAATTTATGTCAGTTTCTAAAAATCTTAAAAATAATATTAATATTATCTCAAAATCTGGAGGAGTTATTCTACTAATCACAGGAATTTTAATAATTACAAATCAATTGCAGGCTGTCGGGTTTTATTTATTAGAAGCTATACCTTTCTTACAAAAGCTTGGTTAAAATAATTTTTTAGTGTAAAATATAGTTATGTCGATAGGTTACTTTTTTAATCAGTCAACAAAATTTCTTTGGTATTCTGCGCATTATATAATTTCCTTTAAATATTCTACACCAATAAAAATAGACAAGACTAATCCTCCGTCATTTTATGGAAAGATGCCATCAGGAAAACAAATGTTTTTTGAGATGATAAAGTTATTAAACGAGGAAAGAAAACTAATTAATTCAAAATTCTATAAAATACCAAAAACACAATTAAAGGATTTATTAAGTGCAGCAAAAGGTAGTTTTGATTTTTTCCTTGATCTTCCCAAGATAGATAAACGAAGAGCTTCAGGTAAATTTTCTGAGGTAGAAACAAAGAAGAAGGACTTACCTAAATATTATTTAAGGAACTTTCATTATCAAACTGATGGATATTTAAGTGAAAAATCAGCAAGATTATATGAATTTCAAGTTGAAACACTTTTTACCGGGTGCGCAGCAACTATGAGAAGATTTTCCATGATACCACTCATTAATTATTTAAATTCTAATAAAAAAAATATTAAATTATTAGATATCGGAACAGGAACTGGAGAAATTATTGAAAGTTATAAATTAAATTTTAAAGATACAGAGATCACTTGCTCAGACTTATCTGAAGAATACTTAAATGTTGCAAAGCAAAAGCTTAAAAAGTTCAAAGATATTAAATATGTAAATTGCAAAGGGGAAGAATTACCATTTGAGAATGAGACTTTTGATGTTCTTACATCTACATATATGTTTCATGAAATTCCAACTGAAATTAGGAAGCAGGTATTTTCTGAAATCTCAAGAGTATTAAAAAAAGACGGTATATTTGTCTTAACAGACTCTTTACAAATTGATGACAATCCTAAGTTAAATCCACTCTTAGAATTTTTTCCATATTCTACTCATGAACCTTTTTACCCAAAATACATAAGAGAAGATTTAAAAGAAGTAGCTAAAAATTATGGACTTGAAATGTACTATAACAAAAATGCCTATCTAAGTAAGAGCATGGCATTTAGAAAATTATAAATTTATTTCACTACCTCATATAATCCAAGCCAGGCATTGACTTCTTTACTAGCAAGATATTGAGATTTAAAAAACTCTAATTTTTTACATTTATTTGTGTCGCATAATTCTTTTAATTTTTTATCAAAACCATATTCTTCATGAATACCTTCATTAATCGTAAAACATATTAAACCTTTGTTTTTAGTAATTCTTACAAACTCATCTAAAGCAGGTGGTTTAACATGAGCATAAGTAAATGTACCAACACACATCACTGCATCAAATTTATTATCTTCATGATTTATTTTTTTATTAAGATCAGCTTTCTCTAATAAATGATAAAGACCATTTGGAACTAAATCTAAAAGATTTTGGGAAAGATCTGCGCCATAAAAGTTTTTAAAACCATATTTTTTTAATTCAACCCCAACTAACCCCGTACCACAACCAGCATCGTAAATTTTGATTTCTTTATCATTTGCATATTTATTAAAAACTTCAGATGTTTCTTTTGGACCAGTGTAATTCCAATCTGACATATCTTTGTCGTACTTGTTTTCTTTACCCCAGTCGTCATAAAACTTCATAACATCCTCTGTTTTCTTTAGAGTATGTAATGGAACTTTATTTCCTATATCTTTTTGAGCCATTGGATTGATAATTTAATTAAATAAATTTTCTAAGTAAATGTCTAAGTTTACCTTCAGAGGAGTCATAATCAATATAACAACCTTGTAAAAATCTATTCCCTTCATTTGGATTAAATTCTGTTCTACCGTGTAAAAGCCTATAATTATCCATCATTAATAAATCACCCGGCATTAACTTAAATTTAATTAAAAACTTATCTGAGTTGTATATTTCTGATATTTTATTTCTTGCTTGATAGTATAAATCTAGTCTTTCTTTTTCTAAAGCGGGCACGAAATCTAATCTTGTACTAAATCTTACTTGTTTAATTTTGCTATCTTCGTCTAATTCAATAAGTTGGCCTACATTTTCTAACACTACATCTTTATCAACAAATCTAAATTTTACCTTTACTTCTGTAAGAATTTTAAAAAAATCAGGATGAATTTTTTTTAAACTCTCTGCAACTGAAAACCCATCTACTAAAGTTGAATATCCTCCACTTACTTCATTCTCAATACAATGTAATAATTGAATGTTAGGTATAGGTTTTCTATATGGGTTATCTGTGTGAGGTGATAAAGGTAAAGGCGTATATGCTAAGTCGTTTGGATTAGGTTTTGACTTTACATTAAAATATTCTCCAAAATTAGTCCTTCTAATACTTCCTATTGAATTTGCAAATTTAACAATGAAATTATCTTTTGTTGGAACTTTAGAAATTACTACAAAACCGTTTTTGTAAAATGATTTTAAAAGTTCTAACATCTCATCACTTTCAAAAAAATTATCTTTAAATTTAAAATTTTTAATATCTTTAAGTTTAGAGTCCCATAAAACTGTTTTTATTAGATCTTTTAAAAATGCATCTGAATTAAATTCTTTTTCTATTTTATCAATTTCAATCTTTGATTTTACGCCATCGCTAAATTCAATATCCAAAAGCTTGTCTATAATATTTACTTTGTTAATTTTTATATCTTTTAGAAACGATGGATCAAAAAGACGTTGCTCAGTATTTTTATCTAAGTGTTCTTCCTCGCTTACTCTTTCTCTAAGCCAAATAGGGTGTAACTCCCATTTATTTGAACCTTCAAAAACAAATACTTTGTTATTTTGTTCTAATTCAATTTTCATACCAATATTCCTAGATATCTCAAAAAATTTACTTTTATCAAGTAAAATTAAATAGTAATAAGCTCATCTATACGAGCAAAAATAAATGAAAAACAAAGATATTTATAATTTTCTAATTTCTTTAGCTAGAGATTTAAACAAATTTTATAAGTTAAAATTAAACAAAAAATTTAAAGCTAAGAATAAAGGTAGCGATTCTAATTATGACCCAGTTACCATTGCAGATAAAAAATTTGAAAAATTTATTAGAAATAAAATAAGTAAAAAGTTTCCTCAACACTCAATTATTGGTGAAGAATTTGGATTAAAAAATAAAAAAAGTGATTATTCTTGGGTTATAGATCCAATTGATGGAACTAGATCATTTGTAATTGGATATCCATCATGGAGTAATTTAATTGCATTTTGTCATAAGAATAAACCAATTATGGGATTAGCAAACTTTCCTATCCTAAATAAATTTTATATCAATCAGGATAGTAAAAAAGCCTTTCTTTTTAATGGGAAGAAAAAAATAAAATTAAGATCTTCAAATTGTAAAAAATTTAAACATGCGAAAATATCAGGAGATTTTCACGGTCAGTATAGTTTAGATAAACTTAAAAAAGTTAAGAAACTATTACCACGAATGCAGTTTCCTTGTATGGATGCTTTAAGTTACTCACATTTTTGTGAAGGTAAAATTGATACAGTGTTTCAAAGCGGAAATAAAATATGGGATATTTATCCTTTAATTCCAATTATAAAAGCTTCAGGAGGAACTGTAACTAATTGGGAAAATAAAGAAAATTTTAAAAGTGGCAATGTTTTAATATCTTCGAGTAGGCTAATTCACAAACAAATGCTTAAAATGTTAAAACCACTCAATTAATTATTTTTAATAAAATCTTTTATATAATCTCTTAAATTGATTTTACCAAAGTGTTTGTAGACTTTGTTAGAAAGATTCATATTAGTAAGTGCAGACGCATATCTTTCCCCAGCTCTTCTTGGTAAGTATTTGATTTTCCTTTTAAACATTTTTGCAACTTTGATGATTGAAAAACTTTCTCTGTGAGAAATACTATAGTGTCTACAAAGATTTTTTTTCCAAGCCATAAAGCAAATTTTAACTGTATCATTTATGTGAGTGAATCTTCTTGATTGAGTTCCAGGTCTTACAACAGGAAGTGGCCTCTTTCTTTTGTAAAAATCCTCAAATATTCCAATAACGGTTGCCATACTTCCTTTACCAATTTGATTGGGCCCATAAACATTGTAAAAATAAATTATTTCATATTTAAAATTAAACCACTTCTTCATATTTTCCAAGAGTTCTAAATTTTTTGCTTTTGTAAAAGCATAAGGTGATAAATCTTTATCTTTACCTTTATTTCCAAGAGATGCAGATGTAGCACTATAAATTAATTTTATTTTATTTTTTAAACAAAAATTTATTACAGCATTAGTACCTATAGAGTTTGAGTCTATACATTTATCCATCTGTAAAAAACTTTGATAAATTCTAGCAAATTCCCCAAAATGAAAAATAGAGTGAATTATTTTTGGATTTAAAACCGTGCTTATATTTTTTGTGTGTGCTTTTATATATCGTACTCTTGAACTTTTGATATGATTTCTCTTTGAGCTTGAGCTATAATTATCAATTGAAATTATATTCAATTTTGTTTTTTCTAAAAAATATTTAATAAGATTTGTTCCAACAAATCCTGCTCCACCAGTGATTACTATCTTTTTAGCGCTCATCAAACAGTTATCTATTAATTTAAATATTTATTTATGTAAATAACTAAATTAGAATAAGTATTTAATAGGAGGAATATGGAAATTTTTAAACCAATTAATGAAAAAAAAGCCAAAGGCAAAGTCAAAAAAATTTTTAGTGAAATTAAAAAAACAAGAAAAATATCAAAAATACCAAATTTTTGGAGATCAATTGCACATAATCCTGCACTGCTTGAAAGAACTTGGAATAGTCTTAAAGCAATTATGAAAGATGGAGCTTTGGATGCTGTTACAAAAGAGTTAATTTATGTAGCTGTTTCAATTACTAATAGCTGTGGATATTGTACAAGATCACATACTTTTGCAGCTAAAAAGAAGGGCGCAACAGATCAAATGATAAAGGAAATGATTGACGTTGTTGGTATAGCAAATCAAAATAATAAATTAGTTGAGGCTTATCAAGTGGAAGTAGATAAAATTTATAAATAATTATGAGTAATTTAATTGGATATGTATATTTACTTTTAGCAGTTGTTCTTGGAATAACTTCTAACGGATTTCTTAAAACTACAAATGGTTTTACTAACATTGGCCCAACAATAATGTGTATGGTTTCCATACTTCTTTGTATATTTTTTCTGGCAAAAGCAATGATGATAATACCTGTTGGATTTACATATGCGACTTATGGAGGTTTAACAATCACTGCGGTGACTATTTTTGGAATACTTAAATATAATCAAATTCCAAATATCTATGGCATTATTGGTATAACTTTAATTATCATAGGTGTAGTGCTTGTAAATTTTTTAGGAAAAACCTCTTAAAAATAACTAGGACAATTCTGTACATTTTAAAACATTGAAAATTTGAAAAATTTTATTATTTTAAAATTATGAACGTTTGTTATGCAACATTATTAGGAATAGCTTTTTTAGCAACTATTGTATTTATTTTTAGAAAACCATCAAAAAAAGAGTTAGAAAAATTCGAAAGCAAAGACCAAGACAAAATTAATTGGTCTAAAATGGGTTTTTAATTTTTTCAATTAAAGTATAATTAATCTATGTGTGGCAGGTATGTAATTACCAAACCAGTTGAAAAAACTGTTAAAATTGTAAAATCATCGACAACAGTTAAAGATGATGAGAACTTTAACGCACATCCAAGTCAAGCATTACCAATTATAAAATCATATTCAAATGGCAAGACTTTAGAACTAGTGAAGTGGGGCATAGTGCCATCGTGGGCAAAACAAAAAGATTTTAGACCTTTAATAAATGCAAGAATAGAAACAATTGATGAAAAAGTTTCTTTCAAAAAACTTATAAAAACAACAAGATGCGTTGCTGTAATGGATGGCTTTTATGAGTGGAAAAGATCTAAAGAAAGCAAAACTCCATTTTATTTTACAAGAGAAGATAAAAAACCATTATATGTTGCAGGAATTTTTGAAAATAATGAATTTTGTTTAATTACTGAAGAGGCTAGTCAAAATGTCATGGATATACATCATAGACAGCCAGTAATTCTAGATAATAATGAAATAGACAATTATTTAGATCTTAAAAAGGATGGCAAAAAATACTTGAGCCAGATTAAGAAAATTCCTTTAAATTTTTATGAGATTTCTAAAGAAGTTAATAAACCTACAAACAATTATCCATCATTGATTAGTAAGTTAAATTAATAATGGATTTAACTAAGTATAAAAACAAAAGTAGAATTCTATTAATTAAATCCCCAAATTATAAATTAAAAGATTACTTAAATATTAAGCATGTTTATCAAAAGCATATAAAAAAATTTCACAAAAGACATGTTAAGTTAATTACAAAAATAGATAAAAAAGGTTTTAAAATAAATTTTATTGACTTTGATGGCAAAACAAAAAAAGTTTTGAATAAAGTTAATACCAATACTTTATTTAAATATATTGATAATCTAAAAATTAATAAGACTATAAAACCAATAAATTTATCTCTATTTTCAGACTATAATCCTAAAACTACGACCCATGGATTAGGTTTTAAAAATAAGGAAAAAGCTTTATATACAGTTAATACGATTAAAAACAGACCTATAAAATATCAAGTTAATGTAATTGCAACTATGCTAGGACGTGCACAAAAACATCCCCATAAAACAAAAGAAATGAATGATGCAATAAAAGTTTTTAGTAAATGGATGTCTAATTATAAAGAAAGTTCTAAGAAGTAATTTTATCTACAAATTTTTTAACAACTGGGGCAAGACTTAACACAGTAATAATTGCAATAGGTAAGCTTACAGACCAAGCTTTCAAAAATCGTTTTATATATAATTCGTCTAGCCCAGTGTTAATATAAGTAATTAACAAAGTCATAATAAGACTTGTAAAAAATCCCACAATCAATGTAAAAAGTAATTGAGAGTATTTTTTTGGTAACATCTGCTTAGGTAATATTGTTATACGTAAATTTTATCGGCCAAACCATAACAAAGTACAGCACTTATTATAACAAGAACAAGTGGAGCATATATTCCATCATTCCTAGTTTTCTTGGTTAGGCCAGTCTTATCAATTTTTAAAGAATAAAAATTAGTAGCTAATATTGAAACATTAATAATAAAAACTAAATTGAAAAATGCCCAAGTGGCCTCTAAACCACCTGGTCTTACAAAAGCAATATAGATTGACATTAGAACAAGGGCAACCATGAACGCACCACCAAATCGTGTCACTAACGTTGCTGTTTTATCTACACCTCTGCCTTTAAGAAATTTCTTTGTGTCAAAGACTAATTGATAAGCATAAGCGCCAACTATTATGAAATGAGCTAAGTAAATTATTAAATAAAAAGCATTTCCAAATTTATCTATCATATATTTTCCTTCATAGATTTATTTTTTCATTGCATTAAACATGCTTAGAGTATCATCAAAAGTCATCATAGTGATCATTTTTCCACTATCACTTACTTCAAAGTAATGACCAAACATAGTTTCCATACCATCGGCAGACCCTTTTACTCTTACAAAAACTTTATTTCCTTCACTTATCATATCTATAGGTTCAACTTTAAAGTTGGACCATTTTTCTGGAATTTTAGAAAATGCTCCCATCATTGCTTGAGGACCTTTGTGCACCCCCGACAAAGGATGGACACCTTCTTTTCCGGGGAAAGTCCAAGTGGTATTTTCATCTACTAACTCTTTAAAAAAAGTCTCCATTTCATGTTTATTAAAAAGGTCATAACCTAATTTTACTCTTTCTTTTGCATTCATTTGTTTCTCCCTTCAATATTATTTTCCAGGTTTAATTACACTCCTTTAATTATAATTAAATTACCTTCAGAATTTTTTTGGCGAAGTTCTTTGACTGGTTTGTATAAATCTGAGTTATACCACTCCAATGCTTTTTCGTAAGTTGGAAATTCAATAATTACATTCCTAGTATAATCCCATTTACCTTCCATAGATGTATATTCACCAGCTCTTACAACATACTTACCACCGAATTGTTTTATAGTTTCAGGAACTTGCTCCGCGTAAACTTTAAAACCTTCTTTATTAGTCATATTAATTTGAGCGATTACGTAACCAGGCATCCTAGATATTTAGTATTAATTTCTAAAATCCATAATGTTACCGCACTCTTCTGGATCAGTTTCAAACATACTGTTCATATCACCAAGTTGTTCTATGATTGCTTCTTTGCTTTCTGCTTCCCATCTACAAAATACTTTCATAGAATCTCCTGCTCCGACCATAGTAACTAAGCATCTTGCTTTTTCACCTGTCACTCCTTTTTTCAAATCTTCGTGTGGAGTTGAAGTAACAAAATCCATGAATTTTTTCTTCATCTCTTCAGATTTAAAAACGTGCGTTGCTAAATAGTTTTTCATTATTTTCCTTTCGTTAGTTTAATTTTAGTTAAATTAACTCACTAAGGTAAAGGTTTTATTACAAATGAGGAATGCGTTTTTTAGATCCAGCTAGGAATAGGAAGACCTTTTTCCTGTAAAAATTTTTTATTAAACAGCTTAGAGTTGTATTTATCTGATCTATCACAAAGTATTGTTACAATTGTTTTTCCTGGTCCTAATTTTTTACCTAATTTAATCGCTCCTGTAACATTTATTGCACAACTAGTTCCCAAACTTAATCCTTCATTTTGAATTAAATCATATAGAACTGGTAAAGCTTCCTTGTCAGTTACTTTAAAAGCACCGTCAATTTTAGCTTTTGCAAAATTAGCAGTCACTCTACTTGATCCTATTCCTTCAGTAATTGAACTTCCTGAAGATTTTAATTCACCATTTTCAATATGATCAAAAAGAGAAGAGCCATCAGGATCAGCTAAAAATATTTTTATATCTTTATTTTTTTCTTTTAGAAAACTACTTACTCCACCAATAGTTCCTCCAGTTCCAGATGAACAAACAAATCCATCAACTTTTCCATCTGTTTGCATCCAGATCTCTGGACCAGTTGTTTCATAATGACCTTTTGAATTTGCAGTATTATCAAATTGGTTAGCCCAAACTACTCCATGGTTATTAGAACTCTTTAAGTCATCTGCTAATTTAGCAGCTACTTTTACAAAATTACCATCATCTTTGTAAGGTTTAGGTGGTACTAACCTTAAGTCAGCACCCATATTTCTTAGCATATCTTTTTTCTCTTGAGTTTGATCTTCATTCATAACAATAATTGTTTTATACCCAATAGAATTTCCGATTAAACACAAACCAATTCCTGTATTGCCAGCAGTTCCTTCAACAATCGTCCCGCCTTTTGATATTAGTTTTTTTTCCTCAGCATCTTTAATTAAAGCAAGTGCTGCTCTATCTTTAACTGAGCCACCAGGATTTAAGTATTCTGCTTTGCCATAAATATTACATCCAGTTATCTCAGATGCAGCTCTCAGTTTTACAAGAGGAGTATTTCCAATACCTTCTATAAAATTATTTTGAGGTTTATTCATTTAATTTTTGTCACTATCTTGAGTAATTCCGTATGGTTTAAAGTTTTCATCTTGTGTAGAAACTTCACCAACATTTTTAGCTGGTATACCAACCATTACAGAGTTTTCATCAACATCTTTTGTAACAACAGCATTTGCACCAATTTTTGCATTTTTTCTAACAACAACTGGTCCTAATATCTGAGCACCTGATCCTACAACAACATTATCCATTAATGTTGGATGTCGTTTTGTATTTCTTTGATCATCTGAATTAATACTTGGAGATATTCCACCAAGGGTAACCATATGATAAATAGTTACATTATCACCAATTTCAGAAGTCTCACCTATAACAACTCCCATGCCGTGATCTATAAATAAATTTTTTCCTATCTTTGCATTAGGATGAATTTCTATTCCTGTTAAAAATCTTGAAAACTGAGAAATTATTCTTGCAACTAAATTGAATTTTGCAATTGCAAAAAAATTTGCAATTCGATGAAAGAAAACAGCTTTTGCTCCAGGATAAGTCAATATTACACTTAACTTTGATTTAGCAGCTGGATCTCTTTTAATTATAGAATCTAAAAATTCATTCATGTTGTTTACAGTTTTTTATGCTTTAACTTGATTTAAAGTTAAACCCTTTAGATTAGCTGGAACAGCTACATCCATCATCTTAGGGTTTGCAAGTTTAAGGTTATTCATTATTTCTACGTATTGGTCAACAGAATTAACCTGTAACCTTGGATTATTTTTTCTTTCTGATCCAATTGTAGAATGTTTTTTACCATTATAGTCATGCGCAGGGTATACCATTGTATTTTCCGGTAATTTTAATAATTTGTTAAATATAGAGTCGTATTGTTGTCTAGCATTACCGTTTTGAAAATCAGTTCTTCCAGTTCCATTTATTAAAAGTGTGTCACCTGTAAAAACTTTATCGTTCATTAAATAACTGTAAGAGCAATCTGTATGTCCGGGTGTGTACATTACTTTTAAATTAATATTATCAATTTTTACGTTTTCATCTTCTTTAACTCTTAAATCAACAACCTCAGACTTTGAATTTTCACCCATAATTTTTGTGCAACTTGTTCTTTTACTTAATTCATTTAAACCGGTTATGTGATCAGCATGAATGTGTGTATCAATTACTTTTACTAATTTTAATTCTAATTTATTCAAAAAATTTATGTATTGATCTGTGTGTTCTAAAACTGGATCTATTATTAAAGCTTCTCTACCTTTTCCACTTGATAGTATGTACGTATAGGTTGAAGACTTAGTATCAAATAATTGCTCAAATATCATATTAATGATCACTTTATAAAAAATTGCATAGCAAATCAATCTTGCATATAATTTGTTTATAAAAAGGAGTGTATAATGACTTTAAAAATAAACAGTTTAGCACCTGACTTTAAGGCTAAAACAACTATAGGTGATATATCATTTCACGAGTGGTTAGGAGATAGTTGGGGTGTTTTATTTTCGCATCCAAAAGATTTTACTCCAGTTTGTACAACTGAACTTGGATCTTTAGCTAGAATGAAACCTGAGTTTGATAAAAGAAATGTCAAAGTTATTGGTTTAAGTGTAGACCCAGTTGCAGATCACGTTAAATGGCTGGACGACATTAAAGATGTAACAGGAATGAAACCTGATTATCCAATAATTGCGGATGAGGATCTAAAAATTGCAAAACTTTATAATATGTTAGAGGGTGATGCAGGAACTACTTCAATGGGTAGAACTGCAGTTGATAACCAAACAGTTAGAACAGTTTTTATTATTAGACCAGATAAAAGAATTGGTCTGTTCTTAACTTATCCAATGGCAACTGGAAGAAACTTTATGGAATTATTGAGATCAATAGACTCAATGCAGTTAACTGCAAAACATAAAGTAGCAACACCAGCGGATTGGAAAAAAGGTGAAGAAGTTATCATTGTTCCAGCAGTCAAAGATGATGAAGCTAAGAAATTGTTTCCAGATGGTTGGAATGCAGTTAAACCTTATTTAAGAAAAGTACCAGATCCATCGAAGTAGGTTGGACAATAAGATTTTAATCGAACAATCTCAGCATTGGGAAAAAAGTTTCTCAAGTAAGCCTGAGATGTTTGGCATTGGGAAAAAAGTTTCTCAAGTAAGCCTGAGATGTTTGGTTCTGAACCAAGTCACTCTGCAAAAATAGCTTTAGAAAATTTTAAGAAAAATAACGTAAAACACATCATCGAACTTGGTGCAGGACTAGGACGTGATACGATTTTTTTCGCTAAAAATTCTATTAAAGTAACTGCGTTAGATTACAGCCCAACCGCAGTTGAAATAATTAAAGATAAGACAAAAAGTTTAGGTTTAAATGATTTGATTGAAGTTCAAACACATAACTTAAGACAAAAATTAAATTTTACAGATAATAGTTTCGATGGTTGTTATTCACATATGCTTTATTGTATGGCTTTTACATATTCTGAATTAGAAAATTTGAATACCGATGTCTGTAGAGTTTTAAATAAAGATTCATTAAATATTTATACAGTCAGAAATCATTCAGATGCAGATTATAAAAAAGGTACACATCGAGGTGAAGATCTATATGAAATGAATGGATATATTGTTCATTATTTTTCAGATGAAAAAATTAAAAAATTAGTAAAAGGCTTTAAAAATATAAGTATCGATCATTTCGATGAAGGAAGTTTTCCTAGAAAATTGTCATTAGTTATTAATCAAAAAATTTAATATGGAATACTTATTAATTGGTTTTTTTACTGGTCTAAGTTTGATTTTAGCACTTGGAGCTCAAAATGTATTTGTAATAGAACAGGGTTTAAAGAGACAATATACTTTTTTAGTATGTTTAATTTGCTCAATTTCAGATTATCTTTTAATTTTTTTAGGTATTATCTTATTTGAATATTTTAAAAGTTACTTTAACCAAACAATTGAACTTATATTAAATATTCTATTATTATTATTTCTATTACATTTTATTTATTCTAAAATAAAATTAAGTTTTTCAAATATTGATTTTTCAACAAACAAAACTGACGAAACTTTCAAAAGTATTTTCTTAAAGACCTTAGGCTTTACTTATTTAAATCCGCACGTTTATTCGGATACAGTTTTTTTTTAGGAAATTTCTCTAAAAATTTTGCTTTGATTAACAAAATATATTTTGGATTAGGTGCCACGATATCTTCCTTTTTATTTTTTTTTACTATTGGTTATTTAGCAAATTATTTGTCTAAATATTTAAATAATAAAAGAACTTGGTTTTATATAAACATATTAGTCATTCTTTTTATGACTGTTTTGTCTTTATATGTTTTAAATACCATTCTTAATTTCTATTGATATAGAACACTTTTAAACGTCAATTTAGACCCATTGGTTTTTTTTAAAAAATAACTAAATAAGAAGTATGAACAATTTAGAAAAACATTACGAACCTAATAACTTTAGCGATAAGGTTGCTTTAGGCTTTACTAAGTTTTTAAGATTTCTAGCTGATACTTTTTTTAAGAAAAGATACGGCCATAGAGCAGTTGTTTTAGAAACAGTTGCTGCAGTACCTGGAATGGTAGCTGGAATGCTAATTCACTTAAAATCTCTAAGAAAAATGGAAGATGATAAAGGGTGGATTAAAATTCTTTTAGATGAAGCAGAAAATGAAAGAATGCATTTAATGACTTTTATTCATGTTGCAAAGCCTACATGGTTAGAAAGAGTTATTATTTTGATGGCTCAATTTATTTTTATTGTTACATACGCTATCATTTATTTAGTATCTCAAAGAACCGCTCATAGAATTGTTGGTTATTTTGAGGAAGAGGCAGTTAGAAGTTACACAGAATATTTACACGAATTAGAAACTGGCAAAATAAAAGATGAGCCAGCTCCAGAAGTTGCAATAAATTATTGGAACCTACCTTTGCACGCCACACTAAAAGATGTAGTAAGGGTAATTCGTGATGATGAAGCTGGACACCGTGATGTAAACCACAGTTTTGCAAACATCATTAACGAAAAAAAATATCCAAAAAAAGAGGAAAATATTAGCTCTGAAGATTTAAGTAGAGAATAAATATTTTTTTTATATATTAACTCATTAAAAAATTTATATATGGAAAATAATTTAACCGTTCTTAGACCTTTTGGACCATCAATAGCAAAAGTCACTATACCAAATGAGATTGTTGAAAAATTAAACAAATATGTTGATGAGACAGTTGCAGATGAAAATAAGTCAAAAGAACTTGACTATGGAGCTCATTTAGCAGGAAACGTAAAACAAGAGTTTAGACTTGAGCAAAAATTTATGAATGATAGTGGTTGGGGAAATTTTTTAGCAACTTGTTCAAGACAGGAATTAATAAAAGCAAATAAAA